>PJUL01000659.1_pt1 | contig 21351 bp, 21 predicted proteins | sample 1512221 | NCBI WGS metagenome assembly PJUL01 (sample SAMN08177667, study PRJNA422409) | Feces metagenome, whole genome shotgun sequencing project.
CGACAGGTCGTAGTAGTCCAGTTCCAGGTCCAGATACGGGAAGATCAGCTTATCCTTGATGAGCTTCCAGATGATCCGGGTCATTTCGTCGCCGTCCATGTCGACGACGGGATTGGCGACTTTGATCTTGGCCATTGCGGGGTCTTCCTCTCGCGGTGGCGCGCTCTGACGCTCGGCGCACAGGGCCGAAACGTGGCGCGGACGGCGAGCCCTATAGACTGTTGCGGCCGCTGGGGAAAGGCTGCGTGGTGCGGCGGAGAGGGTCCGAGCGCGGCATTCCACCGCAGGCGACATGGACCGCGCCGCGCCCTAATGGGTTGTGGCTGTGCCGGACGCCTCGCGAGGGGGCGTGGAGTGGGGAGCGGGCTTGAACACCTTGTGGCGCCATACGGACGTGATGTCGCCCCTGGCCCGTCGCCTGCTGGCCGTCGCCACGCTGCTGTCGATCGCGGTGACCGGCCTCGTGACGGCCGTGACCTTCTACTTCGTGCAGCAGAGCGCCGCCGAGACGCAGATGCGGCACCTGGCCGAGTATGTGGGCGAACGGGTCAAGACCGAGGACCGGCTGTTCTCCGACCTGGTCAAGGTGCACGACGCCGCCAGCCTGGCCCTGATGCGCCGCCTGCGCGAGATCGAGCCCGACATCGACGGGCAGTTCGACCTGCTGTTTCCCGAACACGGCGACGGCACCCGCCGCACCGCCCCGCGCCTCTATGACGGCGGCCGCACCGGCAACCATTATGTCTACGGCATCGGCGGTTTCGTGCCGCAGGCCCGGGAACTGACCCGCGAGGACAAGGCCCTGATGGTGGCGGCCATGGAGGTGGTCGCCAACGCCGGCGAGACCGAGATCGGCCACTACGACAACTTCTACTTCTTCACGCCGCAGACCCGGCTGGTGATGTTCGGTCCCAAGCGCAAGGACCGGCTGCTCTACTATCGCCAGGACGCGCCGCCGAGCCTGGACATCGCCAAGGAGGAGATGACCCAGCTCACCCTGCCGGCCAACAATCCGCAGCGGGTGATGAAGTGCACCAAGCTGCGCAAGCTGATCTCAAATCCCAGCGGGCGCGGGCTGAACGCGGCCTGCGTCACCCCGTTCGACATCGGCGAGCGGCATGTCGGGGCCTGGGGCACCAGCCTGTCGCTCGACTCGTTCCTGCTGCGGGCTGTGGGCGACGCCCTGCCGGGCGGGCAGAACATGATCGTCTCGTCGGACGGCGAGCTGATCGCCGCGCCGGGCCTGGCCGCCGACGGCGTGGTCGACGCCGCCCAGCTGGCCCGCGTGCAGTCGCGCGAGCGGGTGGCCGACCTCGTCGCCCAGATCCGCGAGCACGGCGGCGACGTCGGGGCCCTGCGCGACCGCAGCGGCGACCGCGTCGTGGCCTATGGCCGCATGAAGGAGCCTGACTGGTACTTCCTGATGACCTTCCGTTCGGACCAGATCGTCTGGAACGCGGTGAAGACCGCGTCCTGGGTGCTGCTGTTCGGCGTGGTGGGGGTGATCGCCCAGCTCGTGCTGCTCTATCGCCTGATGGCCCGCGAGGTGGTCGCGCCCCTGCGCGGCCTGGCCGAGGCCCACCGCGACGACGACGGCGCGACCGCGGCCCGCATCGAGGCCCGCGGCGACGAGATCGGCGCCCTGGCCCGGGCCTTGCGCAAGCAGCGCGAGGTGCACGAGGACCTGCTGCGCTCGCTTGAGGTGCGGGTCGCCGAGCGCACGCGCGAGCTGGAGAAGGCCAACCAGGCCAAGTCGGTGTTCCTGGCCAACATGAGCCACGAACTGCGCACGCCGCTGAACGGGGTGATCGCCGTCGGCGATCGCCTGGCCGAAGAGAGCGACCCGGCCCGCCGGCGCGAACTGGCCGCCCTGGTCGCCTCGTCGGGCCGCCTGCTGGAGCAGGTGCTGGGCGACATCCTCGACGTCTCCAAGATCGAGGCCGGCGAGTTCCAGCTGACCTTCGCGCCCTTCGACCTGGAAAGCCTGGTCGGCGGCATGGCCGAACTGCATCGGGCCTCGGCCGAGGCCAAGGGGCTGGCCTTCTCGTGGTCGGTCGCGCCGGACGCCGTCGGCCGCTACGACGGCGATGCGGGCCGCATCAGCCAGATCCTGTCGAACCTGCTGGGCAACGCGGTCAAGTTCACCAGCGTCGGCGGCGTCGACCTGTCGGTCGAGAAGGTGGGCGAGGTGATCCGCTTCAGCATCAGCGACACCGGCGTCGGCTTCGACGATGCGGTGCGCGAGCGATTGTTCAAGCGCTTCGTCCAGGCCGACCAGTCGATCACGCGGCAGTTCGGCGGCACGGGGCTGGGCTTGTCGATCTGCGCGGCCCTGGCCGAGATGATGGGCGGGGCGATCGACGCGCGGGCCGTGGTCGGGCGCGGGGCGACCTTCATCGTCGACCTGCCGCTGCAGCCGTCGACCGAAAGCCTCGACCACGACCATGAGGACGACGAGGGGCCGGTCTCGCTGGAGGGGCTGCGGGTGCTGGTGGCCGAGGACCATCCGGGCAACCGCAAGGTGGTCGAGATCGTGCTGGAGCCGTTCGGCGTCGACCTGACCATGGTCGAGGACGGCGAGGCGGCGCTGCGGGCGCTGCAGGCCCAGCCGTTCGACGCGGTGCTGATGGACATGCAGATGCCGGTGATGGACGGCCTGACCGCCACCCGGGAGCTGCGCGCCCGCGAGGCGGCCGCCGACGCCGACCCGATCCTGGTGATCATGCTGACCGCCAACGCGATGGACGAGCATGTCGCCGCCGCCCACGCCGCGGGGGCCGACCTGCACGTGGCCAAGCCGCTCAATCCGGGCCTGCTGGTCCAGGCCCTGGCCTCCGTGCGGCATCGGGCCGCCCTGCGCGAGGCGCCGTCCAGGCTTGAAGGCTGAGGCGTTAGCGACTATCTCCCCGGCCACAACCGAGCGAGGCCACGTCCTCCACCGTCGTTTCAGGCGGGTTTAAGTCCGGGACGGCCCGGCGTTCTTGCAAGGGGACGCCGTCATGGCTTGGATATTCCTCATCATCGCTGGCCTGCTGGAAGTGGTCTGGGCCTTCTTCATGAAGGCCTCGGAGGGCTTCACGAAGCCCTGGCCCAGCATCGCCACGCTCATCTTCATGTTCGCCAGCTTCGGCCTGCTGTCGCTGTCGATGAAGTCGCTGCCGCTGGGCACGGCCTACACCATCTGGACCGGCATCGGCGCGGTCGGCGCCTTTGTGGTCGGCGTCGCGGTGCTGGGCGAACAGCTCAGCGTCACGCGCGTGGTCGCCGCCGTGCTAATCGTCAGCGGCCTTGTGCTGATGAAGCTGTCGTCGTCGCACTGACCTGTTTGCCCGTCATTCCCGCTGCAGGGCGGGAATGACGACAGACAATTTGGGCGAGGCTCTACCGCCCCGCCTTCTCGGCCGCCTGCAGCACCAGGCGCATGACCTCCAGCACCAGGTCGTCGCGGTCGGCCTCCTCCAGCGGAGAGGCCTTGAGGAAGATCGCCAGCGCGAAGCGCCGGCCGTCCTTCAGGCGCACCATGGCCAGGGTGTTGTCGGCCGCCGCCAGGCCAAGATCCCACGGCGTGGCCGAGGTCACGGCGGCCAGGCGCGCGCCGGCGGGCAGGGCGGGGCGCAGGCGGTCTCCGGCCGCGGCCTCCATCATTCGCAGCAGCCGGCGGCGATCCTCCTGGCTGGTCAGTTCGCCCTGGTTCAGGGCTTCGAGAAAGCGCACGGCGGCCAGGGGCGTCGTCTGGTCCCGGGTGTCGGCGAGGTAGTCGCGCCAGGCCGATCGCCGCGTCGCCTCGGGCGTGGCCAGCACGGCCTTGCGCCAGGCTTGGCCGCGCCAGTCGGCCCTGAACGAGGCCGTGCCCGTCTGCTCGGGCAACAGCTGTCGGGCGTAGCGGTCGACCCGCAGGTTCTCAACCTTCTTGAGGTCCAGCCAGGCGGTGACCGCGCCGGGACCGCCGATCCGCCTCATCAGCACGTCGGCGGCGGTGTTGTCGCCGCCGGCGACGGCTTGTTTCAGCAGTTCCTCCACCGTCCAGCGGCGTCGCCCCGGCCAGGCGTCGGCGACGCCGCTGGGCGGGGGCGACAGGTCGACGTCCTCGACGGTGATCGTCTCGCGCAGCGACAGGGCCTTGGCTTCGACCTCGGCCAGCACCGCGGCGCCCAGCGGCGCGGTCCAGATCCCGGCCAGGGGAAAGAGCTGTTCGCCGGCCACGGCCGCGCGCTGGGCGGTGGTCAGGTCCTGCACCGCCACCCCCAGGTCGCCGGGGCGGGCGCGTTCGGCGATGGCGGCCAGCTTGTGGCTCATCGCCTCGTGGTCGAAGGTCGGATCCTCCTGGCCGGCCAGCGGCGGCTCGCGGCAGGCGGCCAGGGCCGCCGGCAGAACAGGCGCGGCGAGGGCGGCGAGCAGGGCGCGGCGATGCATGGGGCCTCCAAGCGTGAGCGGAGGCTAAACGCGCCAGACGACGGTTCGGACTTGCGTCAAAGTATGGCTGGACGGCAAAGGGACGCCCATGACCGCCGAAACGAACTCCGAAATCGTCCGCACGCCCCCCTGCGTGATCCTCAACGCCCCGCAACTGGCCGAAAACATCGGCTCGGTCGCCCGGGTCATGGCCAATTTCGGCCTCTACGAACTGCGGCTGGTCAATCCGCGCGACGGCTGGCCCCAGGAGCGGGCCTGGGCCAGCGCCTCGGGCGCCAGCTGGCCGCTGGACGACGCCAAGGTGTTCGACACCCTGGCCGAGGCGATCGCCGACCTGCACCTGGTCTACGCCACCACGGCCCGGCCGCGTGAAACCCGCCTGCCGGTCTACACCCCGCGCGAATCCGCCGGCCACCTGGCGCAGGAAGTCGAGCAGGGCCGCAAGGTGGGCCTGCTGTTCGGCGGCGAGCGCGCAGGGCTGGAGACCGACGACATCGCGCTGTGCCAGGCCATCGTCTCGATCCCGATCGACGAGCGCTTCCGCTCGCTCAACCTTGCCCAGGCCGTGTCGATCAACGCCTACGAATGGAAGATGACGGTCGACGATCGTCCCTGGAAGAAGTTCGAGCTGAACGTCGAGGGGCCGGCCGACCAGGCGGCGATGATGGGCCTTTACGAGCACCTCGAGAACGAACTCGACAAGGCCGGCTTCTATCATCCGCCCGAAAAGAAGCCGTCGATGGTGCGCAACCTGCGTGTGCCGCTGGCCCGCGCCCGCCTGACCGACCAGGAGGTTCGCACCTTCCGCGGGGTGATCACGGCGCTGTCGAAGGGCCGTGGCCGGGTGCTGGCCAAGCTGGCGCAGAAGGCCGCGGACAAGGGCGAGGACTGAAAGCGGCGGCCGGGTTCGAAAGGCCCGGCCCCGTCTCGCCGCAGTAACCGGTTTCCTACCTTACGGCGCTTTAATTTCCGTGATGGCGAAAACGCCGCTATCCCGTCACTATCCGCAACCATGGTCCAGGTTGTGGGATAACCGGCGGCATAGCGTCGGGGGCGTAGGGTAGGGGGCATGGCGATGGCGCTGGGTGGCGTGCTTCTGCAGGGTATGGTCGCGGCCATGGTCGTGGGGACGGCGCCGCCGTCGGACACCAAGCCTCCCGAGGTCAAGGCCCCGGACGCCAAGGCCCCCGAGGCCAAGACCGAAGACGCCAAGCCCGCGCTCATCCCCGTCGTCGCCGCCGAGGACGCCGTCGAAGGCGTGACCGTGCAGTCGACGCCGCGCGGCAAGACCGAAGGTCCGGTCGAACCCGAGATCTCGCTCGACGAGGCCGCCATCAAGGCCTACGGCGCGGGCAGCATCGCCGAACTGATGACCCTGCTGGAGCCGCTGACCGTCACCTCGCGCGGGCGGGGCGGCGAGGGTCCGGTGACCCTGGTCAACGGCCAGCGGATTTCGGGCTTCCAGGAGATCGCCGGCCTGCCGCCCGAGGCGATCCAGCGCATGGACATCCTGCGCGAAGAGGCGGCCCTGGCCTATGGCTACCGCGCCGACCAGCGGGTGGTGAACCTGGTCCTGAAGAAGGACTTCCGGTCGCTGAACCTGGAGGACGAGTTCCGCTTCGCCACCGAGGGCGGCCGCACCTTCAACGAGCAGAAGGGCAATCTCTTCAAGGTCGACGCCGACGCGCGCTGGACCGTCAACGTCCGCTATCGCCGCGAGACGCCCCTGTACGAGGCCGAGCGCGACATCGAGCGCACCAGCAGCAAGCCCTACGACATCCAGGGCAATATCGGCCTGGAGACCGGGGGCGAGCTCGACCCGGCCCTTTCGGCGCTGGCCGGTTCGGTGGTGAACGTGGCGGCCGTGCCGGCCTTGGCCGCGGGCGGCGCGCCGGGCCTGGCCGACTTCGTCGCCGGCGCCGGACGGGCGGCCAGCGACGACCTGACCGCCTCGCGCACCCTGCTGGCGCGGGGCGAGGAGGGCGCGATCCAGGGCGCCTACACCCGCAACCTGATGCTGGGCGCGCTGGGCAACGTGACCACGACCTTCAGCGGCAATGTCGAGAGCACCAGCCGCGTCAGCTATCACGGCCTGACGGGCGTGGACCTGGTGCTGAGGGCCGACAGTCCCTATTCGCCCTTCGCCAGGGACGTGCCGCTCTATCGCTATCTCGACGTGCCCGACGGCCTGCGCCGCAAGACCGACACCGACAAGTTCGAGGCGGCCATGACGGCGCTGGGCATGATGGCCGGCTGGCGCTGGACCTTCGCCGGCAATGTCGACCTGACCGACAGCGCCACGCGCACGGGCAGGGGGCTCGACACCACGGCCTATCGCGCGGCGGTGGCGGCCAGCGACCCCGAGGTCAATCCGTTCGGCCCGATCCCGCGCAACCTGCTGCGCTACAACGCCCAGGACACCGCCGACTCCATCACCACCAACGCCAAGGCCGAGCTGACCATGAACGGCACGGTGACGCAGCTGCCGGCCGGCCGCCTGCGCGCCACGTTCAAGGGCGGGGTCGACAGCCGCAAGGTGGAGTCCGAGAGCGTGCGCTCGAACGTCTTCACGCGGCGCGCCCTGACCCGCGACCGGGCCACGCTGCAGGCCAGCGCCGACGCCCCCATCGCCGAACGCGACGGGGTGTTGGGCTTCCTAGGCGGGGTGTCGGTGAACGGCAACGCGCTGTACGAGCAGTTCTCCGACATCGGCGGCCTGATGACGGTGGGCGGCGGCGTCTCGTGGTCGCCGATCAAGCGCATGAGCCTGTCGCTGAACTACAGCACCGAGGAGGGCGAGCCTTCGCCCCAGCAGGTCAACGACCCGGTGCAGCTGACGCCCAACGTGTCGATGTACGACTTCGCCACCAACGAGACGGTCAACGTCACCCGCATCGAGGGCGGCAATCCCAACCTGGCGCCCGACAGCCGACAGGTCGTCAAACTGGGCTTCAACTACCGGCCGTTCGAGAAGCGCGAGCTGTCGCTGTGGGGCAATTACACAGCCAGCCGCGTCGAGGACCAGATCGCCAGCTTCCCGGCCGTCTCGCCGGAGCTGGAGGCGGCTTTCCCCAGCCGCTTCACCCGCAACGAACTGGGGCGGCTGACCTCGGTCGACACCCGGCCGGTGAACTTCGCCCATGCCGACCGCGAGGAACTGCGCTGGGGCATGAACTACAACCTGCGTTGGGGCGGTCCGACGCCGGCCGCGGGCGGCCGGCCGGGCGGCGGCGGCATGCAGATCAGCGGTCCGGGCTTCATGATGCGGTCGGGCGGACCGCCGGGGCAGGGGTTCTTCAACGTCTCGCTGAACCACCTGTGGCGGCTGCGCGACGAGGTGGTGATCCGCGACGGCATGGCCGCCTTGGACCTTCTGGACGGCGCCTCGCTGGGACGCCGGGGCGGCACGCCGCGCCATGAGGTGAACCTCCAGGCCAACCTGTCCAAGGACGGCTTCGGCGGCGGCCTGCGCGGCGCCTGGCGCTCGTCCACCTGGGTCGACGGCGGCCTGCGCGGCGATGATCTGTTCTTCTCCGACATTCCGACCCTCAGCCTGTCGGGCTTCGCCGACCTCGGGCAGCGCAAGGCGTGGGTGCAGCGCTGCGAATGGCTGAAGGGCTCGCGGGTGACGCTGGCGGTCGACAACCTGTTCGACGAGAAGCAGGAGGTCCGCAACGACAAGGGCCTTACGCCGCCCGCCTATGCCGAGGACTACATGGACCCCATGGGCCGGACGGTGCGGCTCAGCCTGCGCAAGCTGCTCTAGGAAGGGTCCTGCTCACCCCAGTTCCCGCTCCAGGTGCTCGACCAGCAGCCGCACCTTGGCCGGCAGCAGGCGCAGGTGCGGATAGACCGCCCAGACGCCCTCGTCGGCCGGGGTGTTGTCCTCCAGCAGCGCGACCAGCCGCCCTTCGATGATGGCGGGGTCGACGTAGAAGTTGGGTAACTGACAGATCCCCAGGCCCTGCAGCGTCGCGTCCAGCACGGCCTGGCCGCTGTTGCAGCGGAAGCGGCCCTGGGGCTTGAAGGCGATCTCGCGCTCACCTTCCCTGAACGGCCAGGCGTCGGCCGCGCCCAGCACGCCGGCATGGGCTTCCAGGTCGGCGATGGTCGTCGGCGTTCCGGCCCGCGTCAGGTAGTCCGGCGAGGCGCACAGCCGGCGGGTGCGCGAGGCCAGGCGCTTGGCGATCAGGCGGCTGTCGGTGAGGCGGCCGAAGCGGATGGCCAGGTCGAAGCCCTCGCTGACGATGTCGCGCACCGTGTCGTCCAGTTCGATGTGCAGCGACAGCTTGGGGTGAGCCAGGGCGAAGGCGTTGACCGCCGGCACGACGTAGCGCTCGCCATAGGCCGACGAGCAGGTCATGCGCAGCAGTCCCTTGACCTCGCCGTCCTCCTCGCCGACGGCGGCCAGGGCCTCGTCGCGGTCCTGGATCAGGTCGCGGCAGCGCGCCAGGAAGGCCCGACCCGCGTCGGTCAGGCTGACCCGCCTGGTGGTGCGATAGAGCAGGCGGGTCTGTAGCCGCTCCTCCAGCCGCGCCACCTCGCGGCTGACGCCCGACGTGGAGAGGCCGAGCCGTCGCGCGGCCTGCGAGAAGCTCTCGGCCTCGGCCGTCGCCACGAATTCGTCGATCCCGTCCCAGCGGCTCATGCGGCCGTGGTGCGCCTATTGTTCCTCTGGGGCAACAATGTTTTGCACCATGCGGGATTATCGTCGGGCCCGCATCGGCGTACCACAGTGGCCAAGAACCCATCGGAGCCTGCCATGAAGACCCGCGCCGCCGTCGCTTTCGAAGCCAAGAAGCCGCTGGAGATCGTCGAGGTCGACCTGGAAGGTCCCAAGGCCGGCGAGGTCCTGATCGAGATCAAGGCCACCGGCGTCTGCCACACCGACGCCTACACCCTGGATGGCCTCGACAGCGAGGGCCTGTTCCCGTCGATCCTGGGCCACGAAGGCGCGGGCGTGGTGGTCGAGGTCGGCCCGGGCGTCACCAGCCTGGCGGTCGGCGACCACGTGATCCCGCTCTACACGCCCGAATGCCGCCAGTGCAAAAGCTGCCTCTCGGGCAAGACCAACCTCTGCACGGCCATCCGCGCCACGCAAGGAAAGGGCCTGATGCCGGACGGCACCAGCCGCTTCTCCTACAAGGGCCAGACCATCCACCACTACATGGGCTGCTCGACCTTCTCGAACTACACCGTGCTGCCTGAGATCGCCGTCGCCCGCATCCGCAAGGACGCGCCGTTCAAGACCGCCTGCTACTGCGGCTGCGGCGTGACGACGGGCGTGGGCGCGGTGACCAACACCGCCAAGGTCGAGCCGGGCGCCAACGCCATCGTCTTCGGCCTGGGCGGCATCGGCCTGAACGTCATCCAGGGCCTGAAGCTGGTGGGCGCCAACATGATCGTCGGCGTCGACATCAATCCCGATCGTGAAGAGTGGGGCCGCAAATTCGGCATGACCCACTTCGTCAATCCCAAGGACGTGTCGGGCGATCTGGTCGCCCACCTGGTGGCCCTGACCGACGGCGGCGCCGACTACACCTTCGACGCCACTGGCAACACCGGCGTCATGCGCACGGCGCTGGAAGCCTGCCACCGCGGCTGGGGCGAGAGCATCATCATCGGCGTGGCCGAGGCCGGCAAGGAGATCGCCACCCGTCCGTTCCAGCTGGTCACCGGCCGGGTCTGGAAGGGCACGGCCTTCGGCGGCGCCCGCGGCCGCACCGACACGCCCAAGATCGTCGACTGGTACATGGACGGGAAGATCCAGATCGACCCGATGATCACCCACGTCCTGCCGCTGGAGCGCATCAACGAAGCCTTCGACCTGATGCACAAGGGCGAAAGCATCCGCACCGTGGTGACGTTCTAGTCCTTTTCCTTCTCCCCTTGCGGGAGAAGGTGTCGCCGCAGGCGACGGATGAGGGGTTGAAGGTGCGATCAGCCGCGCACGGTCCAGACCGGTGCGACCCCTCATCCGACCTGCTTCGCAGGCCACCTTCTCCCGCAAGGGGAGAAGGATCGTTCAGGTAGTCCCATGACCGTCGAAGTCCTCAACACCCACCGCACCCAAGGCGGGACGCTGCGCTACTGCCGGCATGACAGCGCCAGCACTGGCACGCCGATGAAGTTCAGCGTCTGGACGCCTGACGGCGAGGGGCCGTTCCCCTATCTTGTCTGGCTGTCGGGGCTGACCTGCACCGAAGACAACTTCACCACCAAGGCCGGGGCCTATGCCTGGGCGGCCAGGCATGGCGTGGCCATCGTCGCGCCCGACACCAGCCCGCGCGGGGAGGGCGTCGCCGACGACGCCGCCTATGACCTCGGCCAAGGCGCGGGCTTCTATGTCGACGCCACGGAAGAACCCTGGGCGCCGCACTTCCAGATGTATTCCTACGTCACCAAGGACCTGCTGGAGGCCGTCGACGGCGCCTTCCCGCTGGACCCGGCCCGGCGCGGGATCTTCGGCCACTCGATGGGCGGCCACGGCGCCCTGACCATCGCCCTGCGCAACCCCGATCTCTTCAAGTCGGTCAGCGCCTTCTCGCCGATCGTCTCGCCGCTGAACTGCCCGTGGGGCGACAAGGCCCTGACGGCTTACCTGGGCGCCGACCGCGCCGCCTGGCGGGCCCACGACGCCTGCGCCCTGATCGCGGACGGCTATGGCCAGAGCTTCGACGAGATCCTGGTCGACCAGGGCCTGGCCGACAGCTTCCTCGAAAGCCAGCTGAAGCCGGAGCTTCTGGAAGAGGCCGGCGCCGAGGCCCGGCTGAAGGTCACCGTCCGTCGCCAGGAAGGCTACGACCACAGCTACTTCTTCATCGCCAGCTTCATCGGCGACCATATCGACTGGCACGCGGCGCGGTTGTAGCCTGCTCGCCGATGGATGTCGGCGACCATATCGAACGCGTGGCTTCAAGCCGGCCGGGACTGGTCTGGCGCGACGCTCTGCTGGCGGTCCTGGCCGTCACCGGCGTTTCGGCGCCGGGCGCGATGATGGTCGTCGGGATGCGGCTGCAGGTCTCGCCGCTGAGCCTGGCCGAATGGGTCGGAACAGGCCTCTTCATGCTGGCGCCGGCGGTGGTGTTCCTGGCCGGCTTCGCGCTGTGGCGGCGCGGCAGGCGGCGCCGGCGATCCCCGCAGCGTCCGCCGACGGTGCTCGACGCCGCCTAGAACTGGCCGGTGAAGTCGAACAGCTGGCCGTTGATCCAGCCCTTTCGGAAGGCCAGCGCCCCCTTGCGGTTCATCACCACGCCGCGCGCCTTGGCCGTGCTGAGCGAGGCGCGCAGGTAGCTGAGCACGAACAGCTCGAGGTCGGCCGCAGCGACCTTGTCGCGCCACAGGCCGGCGTTCTTGATGCAGTCGACACGCCCCCACCAGGCGGCCGGCGCGGCCAGCAGCCAGTCGCAGACCACGTCGTCGGCCCTGCCCGGCGTCGAGGTCTTGATGAACTGCACCACGTCGTCGTGGTCGAGCCCCTTGAGGCTGCCGTTCTGGGTGACGAGGTCGAAGAACCAGATCAGTTCCTGCAGGCTGCGGGCGGGCCGGCCGGCCGCCTGGGCCCAGGTCGCGGCCAGGGCGTCGGCCTTGGCCGCCACGGTCTTGATGCGGCTGAACTGCTGGGCCTTCACCTCGGGCGAGCCCATCAGGTTGGCCAGTTCCTTCTTGGGCGTGGCCTTCAGCTGGCTGCCGGTCTGCCATTGGCGCACGATCGCCAGGCCCTGGGCGACGCCCGCGTTGCAGGCCTGCCAGAGCTGGGCGCCGATCGTCGGCGCCTCGCGCAGGGCCACCGGCTTGCCCGCCGCCAGCAGCAGGGGCTGCAGCGAGGCCGAGCCGATGTTCCACTGCAGCACGCCGCAGGAGATCCCCATGCCGTCGAAGTCGCCGGTCACGCCGCGCCAGGGATCGCCGGCGTTCTCGAAGCGGCCCGTCACGGCCACGGCCTTGTTGATCTCGTCGTCGGTGACGGCCATGTCGCTCCCCCTTTTGGCGATTTTCGACAAATACACCTATAGAGAGAATTCGTCACCCTGGCGCGTCTGGCGGGCAACGCGCCCCGGTTGTGAACTTTCGGTAATTCATCCCGGGTTCAGCCGACGGACGCTCCCTTGGACCAAGGCCAAGTTCGGCCGCTGAGGGGTGTTCAAACATGCAGAAGAAACTGGCCGTCCTGGCCCTGGTCGTCGCCGCGGGGCTGTCGACCTCGGCCTGCGTCATCATCGACGCCGACGACGGCGGCAAGCGCGACGTCTCGGTGAAGATCAACGACGGCAACGACGCCCTGGAGCCCCTCTACGGCGTGGCGCTCGAGAAGGGCGAGCTCGTGGCCCGGGTGTCGTCGAACGGCTGCACCAAGGCCGAGGACTTCAAGGTCGTGGCCGACCGCCGGGAGAGCGGCGTCGCCGTCACCCTGACCCGAGAGCGCCCCGACCTGTGCCGCGCCCTCGTGCCGGAGGGCAAGGAGCTGCGCTTCGACCTCGACGCCATGGGTGTGCAGCGCACCGACAAGGTGCGGGTGCGCAATCCGCTGCAGCGCGCGTAAAGCAGCGCGAGCCTGGCGGGCGCGTCTTGGCGGCGCGCCCGCGCCGGTTGTAGGGTGTCTGCATGACGAAGTTCGACGCCAAGCCGCTGTCGACGCCCAACCTGGCGCCCATGATCGGCGTGCTGCTGGCTGTGTTCACGGTGGTCGCGACCGGCTCGGTCGGGCTCGACAAGGCCTTGGCGCTCGATATTCCGGGTTGCCACCTCATGGCGCCGGGCGCGCCCACGCCCCGAACGATCCAGATCACCTTCCAGCGCGATGGCCAGGCCTATGTGGGCGCGAGCCGGGCGGCCAGCGTCGCCGCCGCCGTGGCCGTGGCGGTTCGCGAAGCGCGGACCCACGGGCTCGACGGGGTCGTGCTCCGGGCCGATCCCGATGTGCGCTATGACGTCGTCGCCACGGCGGCGGGGCGCCTCGACGACGCCGGGATCAAGGTCAGCCTGATCAGTGAGGACCTTTACTGATGGCGCGCCTGGCGGGGCGGTTCGACGCCAGACCCATGTCGACGCCGAACCTGGCGCCGATGATCGGGGTGCTGCTGGCGGTCATGACGGGTGTCGCCTTCGCTTCCACGGGCGAGCGGGCCGAACAGCTGTCGCTGGAGCCGCCGGTCTTTCAGGCCTGCAAGTGCATGGAGCCTTTCGTCATCCAGGTCGATGCTCGCGGGCGAGCCTTCGCTGACGCGCCCGGCGGGCTGGACGCCATCATCGCCGACCTGAAGCGTAACCGTATCACGGTGGGGGCGGTGATGATCGAGGCTCATCCCGATGCGAGCCATGTCGACGTCATGCGGGTCTACCAGGCGGTGCGCGCCGCGGGAGAAAAGCGCGTGCAGTTCACCCAGACGCCCGACTGGGCTCTGGCCTCGTCGGATTGACTCTGCGGCGCCCCTCCGCCATAAACCGCGCCTTCACGCCGCCGGCTCGCCGCGCGGCGCGATAGCTTTATGACGGATTGACCCGAAGCCGCCGTTGAGATCGTCCTCCTTCCGGAGGTCCGGCCCGGATCGTTTGAAAGACCGACCTATGTCGAAGCGCCATAGCGCCAAGTACAAGATCGACCGCCGCATGGGTGAAAACCTGTGGGGCCGTCCGAAGTCCCCCGTCAACCAACGCTCCTACGGTCCGGGCCAGCATGGCCAGCGCCGTAAGCAGAAGGTGTCGGACTTCGGCCTGCAGCTGCGCGCCAAGCAAAAGCTGAAGGGCTACTACGGCAACCTGACCGAGAAGCAATTCTCGCGCACCTACGAGGAAGCTGCTCGCCGCAAGGGCAACACCTCGGAGAACCTGATCGCTCTGCTCGAGTCGCGCCTGGACGCCATCGTCTACCGCGCCAAGTTCGTGCCGACCGTGTTCGCCGCCCGCCAGTTCGTGAACCACGGCCACGTGACCGTGAACGGCAAGCGCGTGAACATCCCGTCGTACCGCTGCAAGCCGGGCGACGTGATCGCGGTCCGCGAAAAGTCGCGCAACATGGCTCTGGTTCTGGAAGCCGTGGCCTCGAACGAGCGTGACTTCGCCGAGTACGTCTCGGTCGACGCCAAGGGCCTGTCGGCCACCTTCGTCCGCGCTCCGGAACTCTCGGAAGTTCCGTACCCGGTGAAGATGGAACCGAACCTCGTCGTCGAATTCTACGCCTCGTAAGACGCGTCGAACTCGCAAGAGATCGGAAAGGGCCCCGGAGCGATCCGGGGCCTTTTTTGTTTATGGTCCCTCGCCCTGCGGGAGCGGTGTCGGCGAAGCCGACGGAGAGGGGAGCGGCCACGAAATCGGCCCGCGTCGCGGCGGCTGAAGACGGCCCCCTTCCGGCCCTCCGGGCCAACTCCCCAAGAGGGAGAGGACCTACCCCTTGAAACCCGAAAACCCCCTCCTATCTCCAATGAGCGGGCCGGGCCCCTCTGGCGCAGCGTCTTCACCTCCCCCCTGAAGGACGCGCGTGATGTCGGACCGCATCGGGTGTTCTCGATGTCTGGGTCCGGGTGTCCCTCCCCCTCGTGCCGGATCCGACATCGGGAACCCCGTCTCCATTCTTGGACCAGGGACCCGAACGACCCATGCCTCTTCTGATGTGCCCCAATTGCGACGGCTCCATGCAGGCCGTGCAGCGCGCCGGCGTCGAGTTCGACATGTGCCCCAAGTGCCGGGGCGTGTGGCTCGATCGCGGCGAGCTGGAAAAGCTGATGGCGATGGAGCGCGAGGACGCCCAAGGCTCGGCGCCGCCGTCCGGTCCCTCGCCCTTCGGCCGGCCGCAGCCGACTTACGAGCAGCGCCCCGAACCGCGCCGCTACGACGACAACTGGCGCGACGGCCACAAGCGTCATGACGGCCACAAGCGCTACGACCACGACGACGACTATCGCCGTCACGGCCACCACAAGAAGAAGCGTTTCGATCTCTTCGACATCTTCGACTGACGATCCCGCTCAGAGGACCATGAACCACTTCAAGACCTTCGCCCTGCTGGCCGGCCTGACGGCCCTGTTCGTCGGGGCCGGCTACATGATCGGCGGCCCGACCGGCATGCTGATCGCCTTCGTGCTGGCCGCCGGCATGAACGTGTTCTCGTACTGGAACGCCGACAAGATCGTGCTGCGCGCCTACGGCGCCGTCGAGGTCGACGAGAGCCATCCCGAGCCGCTGGTCCGCAACTACGCCCGCGACGTGGCGGACCTGGCGCAGCGCGCCGGCCTGCCCATGCCGCGGGTCTGCATCATCGACAGCGACCAGCCCAACGCCTTCGCCACCGGCCGCAACCCGCAGAACGCCGCCGTGGCCGCCACGACGGGCCTGCTGGCCATGCTCGACCGCGACGAGATCCGCGGCGTCATGGCCCACGAACTGGCCCACGTGAAGAACCGCGACACCCTGACCATGACCGTGACGGCGACCATCGCCGGCGCGATCTCGGCCCTGGCCAACTTCGCCTTCTTCTTCGGCGGTTCGCGCGAGGACGACGAGCGTCCGGGCGGGATCATCGGCGCGATCGCGCTGGCCATCCTGGCCCCCATCGCGGCCATGCTGGTGCAGATGGCGATCAGCCGCTCGCGCGAGTACGAGGCCGACCGCGTGGGCGCGCAGATCGCCGGCGACAACCGGGGCCTGGCCCGCGCGCTGGAGAAGATCGACGCCTATGCCCGTGGCGGGGTCGTGAACCACGAGGCCGAACGCAATCCGGCCACGGCCCACATGTTCATCATCAACCCGCTGGCCGGTCGCGGCGCCGACAACCTGTTCTCGACCCACCCGGCCACCCACAACCGGATCGAGGCCCTGTTGAAGCTGGCGATCGGGCAGGGGACGCGTCAGCGGCTGGAGACGGCCGTACCGACCAGCGGCCCGAGCCGCCGGCCAGGGCCCTGGAGCTGAGCGTCTGAATTTGTCATCCCGGCCGTAGCGCAGCGAAGCGCCGGGATCTCCCACGGTTCCGACGGCAGGCGTGGGAGATCCCGGCTCTACGGATCGCTGGCGCGCTCCTTCGGCCGGGATGACAAGGCTTTGGGAAACGAAGAAGGCGGCGGGGGCATCCCCGCCGCCTTCTTTTTTGCACGTGGCTGCAGCGCCTACCGCGCCGCCGCCGGGGCGGTTCCCCGCGCCGGCTCTTCGTCCTCATCCTCGTTGAGCGCGCCCAGTTCGCCGCTTTCGCGCGCCTTGCGCCCGTAGACGATCTCGAACAGCGGGCTGGCCATCAGCGTGGTGACGATGGCCATGACCACCAGCATCGAGAACAGGGCCGGGCCGATGATGCCCTTCTGCAGGCCGATGTTGATGATGATCAGCTCCATCAGGCCGCGGGCGTTCATCAGCGCGCCGATGCCCATGGCCGTGGCGTTGTCCTGGCCGGTCAGGCGGGCGGCGGCCCAGCAGGCCAGGCCCTTGGCGGCGATCGAGCCGGCCAGGATCACCAGGGCGACGCCGGCCAGGGCCCAGCTGTTGACCATGGTCAGCTGGGTGTTGAGGCCCGAGAAGGTGAAGAACATCGGCACCAGCAGCGCGAGAGCGAAGGGCTCCAGCTGCTTCTTCAGCTCGCGGGTCAGAAGGCCGCGCGGCATGGCCGCGCCGAGGATGAAGCCGCCGAACACCGAGTGCAGGCCCGCCGCGTCCATGGCCCAGGCGCTGAGCATGAACAGCACCACGATCACGCCCAGCAGGGTGGGGGTGACCTTGCCCTCGCGCTCGGCCCAGCGGCCCAGCGGGGCCAGCAGCTTGGGGCCGAGGGTCAGCATGAACAGCGCGAACAGGCCGCCGCCGATGATCGCCTTCAGGGCCACGGCCGCGCCGCCGCCGAGGCTGGCCAGAACGATGGCCAGCACCGTCCAGGCGCCGGCGTCGTCGATCGCGCCGGCCGAAAGCGACAGCGAACCGAGCGGCGTCCGGGTCAGGCCGCGCTCCTGGATGATCCGGGCCAGCACCGGGAAGGCGGTGATCGAGATCGCCGCGCCCATGAACAGGGTGGCCTGGAACGACTGCACCCCGGCGCCGAACAGGTTCAGGCCCATCAGCCAGGGCGTCAGCAGGATCGCCACCAGGAACGGCGCGGTCATGCCCGACAGCGACACGGCCATGGCGCTCTTGGCGTTGGCCTTGAAGTGGTCGCTGCGGAAGCCGACGCCGACCAGGAACATGTAGAGGCCCACGCCCAGCTGGGCGCCGACATAGAGGATCGACTTGCTCTCCTTGGGGAACAGCATGTGCTGGAGGTCAGGCGCCAGCAGCCCGAACAGGGACGGCCCCAGGATCACGCCGGCGATCATCTCGCCCACCACCTGCGGCTGGTCGAAGAACCGCTTGACCGCCCAGCCCATCGCGCGGCAGGCCGCGACGATCACCGCCATCTGCAGAAAAAAGGCGACGCTCAACTCAGCCGTCGTCATGCGGCCATTCCCCCCGATACGCCGCATGTCGCGGTCGCGTTTCATCCCTGCCGGGACGCTAGCAACGAACACGGTTCTGGACAACGTTGTCAGAATTGAATGTTACCGTTCACTGTGGAGGCTGGGTCCAAAGCGTTCGCGTGGGAGGCCCGATGACGACGATCCGGAACCTGGCGGCGGCCGTCGCGGCCGTGGCCCTGACGGCGGGCGCGGCGCCCTACGAGGCGGCGCCGGGCCTGTTCCAGGCGGGCAAGCCGGACCTTGGCCTTTCATCCGCATCCGGAGCCGAGACCTTCACCGTCTTCGCGCCGACGGAGGGCTCGGACAAGTTCAGCAACGGCGTGGTGCTGATCCCCTTCAAGGGCCGTCTCTACGCCCAGTGGCAGAGCTCGGCTCGCGACGAGGATTCGGCCGACACCTGGGTCGCCTACGCGGTCAGCGACGACGGCCGGACCTGGAGCGCGCCCAAGCAGCTTGCGCCGGCCGGGGAGGGCGGGCTGATGCGCTCCAGCGGCGGCTGGTGGACCGACGGCGAGACCCTCGTGGCCTACGCCAATGTCTGGCCCGACGGCTTTCAGTCGGGGGCCGGCGGCCATGCCGAGTACCGCACCAGCCGCGACGGCGCAGCGTGGAGCGCGCCCCGGCGGGTCATGGGCGCCGACGGCGCGGCGGTCGAGGGGGTGATCGAGCAGGATCCGCACGACATCGACGGCCGGGTGATGACCGCCTTTCACCTGCGCCCCGGCATGATCGCCAAGCCGTTCTTCACCGACGACCTGCTGGGCGTGTCGGGCTGGACGCAAGGGCGGATGGAGAACCTGCCGCGCGACGCCTCGAACGCGGCGGCCGCGCACGAGCGCCGCCTCAGCCGCGAGATCGAGCCCAGCCTGTTTCGCCGCGCCGATGGCTGCGCGGTCATGGTGTTCCGCGACGAAGAACTGAGCTTTCGTCAGCTGGCGTCGGAAAGCTGCGATCGCGGCGTCTCTTGGACCACGCCGGCGATGACCGGCATGCCCGACGCCCGGGCCAAGCAGAGCGCGGGAAATCTGCCGGACGGAACGGCCTATCTGGTGAACGCACCCAACAGCGACCGGCCGCGCATGCCGCTGGCGGTGACCCTGTCCGCCGATGGCCGGACCTTCGACCGCAGCTTCCGCCTGCGCGGCCAGGGCGACCTGCAGCCGCTACGTTTCGAGGGCAAGTACAAGCGGCCGGGCTATCACTATCCCAAGAGCGTGGTCTGGAACGGCGCCCTGTGGGTCGGCTACGCGGCCAACAAGGAGGACGTGCAGGTCACCCGCGTGCCGCTGCCAGCTCTGAAGGTCGGACGCTAGGGTCTCACCGCCGTCGGCGGCGGGAACTGATCGAGCTCCCGGGTCGTCGACGCATAGGGCGAGTAGCTCATGTAGGGGGACGGCTGGGTCCACTGCGGCTCGTAGCCGCGGCTGAGGGGCTGCATCGGGACCCGGGTCGTCGGCAAGGGGGGCTCATACACCCAACCGACGCGCACCCCGCAGGCCCGGAAGTCGGAGGCGCTGTCGGCGCGGCAGCGGAAGCCGTCGGCGGTCGCCTGGCATCGGTCGACCGTGACCGCGGGCTTGAAGCATGTGCCCATGCGCCTGGCCTTGGTCTGGGCCTTTTCGGTGGCCAGACGCATGGCCTCTTCCTGGGTGGGCGCCTTGGCCCAGTGCCAGCTCGACGCGACGGCGCCGCCCGCCGCCAGGGACATGGCCAGTCCGATCGCGATGACGCGCGCCTTCATCGGGCTTCCTCCTGTCTGTTGCGATGGATTTCGACACTCGCGCGGGCGCACGTCAACAACCTTCGCGAACATTGTTCGCTGTCGCTCTACCCTCGAGGCTATTCCACCAGCGGCGCGCGCGAGGGATCCTGCCGGACGATCTCGCGGATGCCGACCAGGGTCATGAACGAGCGCACCCGCCGGTCGTCGTTCAGCACCTCGTTGGTGAAGGCCTCGTAGGCCTCCATCGTCGGGACGGTGACGGTCAGCAGGAAGTCGGTGCTGCCCGTCACGTGCCAGGCGCTGAGCACCTCCTTGCGGGCGGCGACCCCGGCGGCGAAGGCGTTGAACAGGGCGCTGCCCTCGCGCTCCATCTCGACCAGCACATGCATGGTCAGCCCGGCGTTGAGGCGCGCGGGGTCGACGATGGCGACGTCGGCGACGATCACGCCTTCCTTGCGCAATCGCCGCAACCGGCGCAGCACGGCGCTTTCCGACAGGCCCACCTTCTCGGCCAGGCTGCGGGCCGGTTCGAGGTTGTTGCGGCGGACCAGTTCCAGCAGCTTGCGGTCGAAGTTGTCCAAGGTGACGGATTTCGTCATTTGAGCCGCTGATATTGCCTGTTTTGGTCGGTATACGACGAATTTCGGCGAGAAGCGCCAGTCTTCCGCGACTAGCTTGCCGCCATGTCCGCCGCCGCCCTCCGCCGTCCCGCGCTCGACGCGCCGTTGCCCTACGCCGCCCTGTTCGGGGGCATGGTGACGCTCGCCGGGGGCACCTCGTTCGCCAAGAGCCTGTTTCCGGCCGTGGGCGCGCAGGGCACCTCGGCCTATCGCGTCGGTTTCGCGGCGCTGCTGCTGCTGATCCTGTGGCGGCCGTGGCGGTTTCCGCTGACCCGCCGCGACCTGGCCGGCGTCGTCTTCTACGGCGCGGCGACCGGGGTGATGAACCTCTGCTTCTACATGTCGCTGCGGACCATCCCGCTGGGCGTGGCGCTGGCCATCGAGTTCCTGGGGCCGCTGACCCTGTCGCTGCTGCATGCGCGCAAGGCCAGTCACTTCCTGTGCATCGGCCTGGCGGCCTTCGGCCTGCTGCTGCTTCTGCCGCTGAAGCTGGGCGCCGCGCCGCTGGATCCGGTGGGCGTCGGCTTCGCCCTGGCGGCCGCGGTCTGCTGGGCGCTCTACATCATCGCCGGCAAGCGCCTGGGCCACCTGCACGGCGGCCGCTCGGTGGCGATGGGCATGAGCGTGGCGGCCCTGATCGTCGTGCCGTTCGGCGTGGCGTCGGCGGGCGCGGCCCTGCTCGACCCGCACCTGATGCTGCTGGGCCTGGTGGTCGCCATCTGCTCCAGCGCCGTGCCCTATTCGCTGGAGATGGTGGCCCTCAAGCGCATTCCCAAGCGCACCTTCGGGGTGATGCTCAGCGCCGAGCCGGCGATCGGCGCCATGGCCGGCCTGGTCGTGCTGTCCGAGCACCTGTCGACCCAGCAGTGGGTCGCCATCGCCTGCATCGTCGCCGCCTCGGCCGGCGCGATCCTGACCACCACGCCGCAAAGCGCCGTGGTCGAGGATCCGGAGGAACTGGAGCGGCCGGGGGCCTAGTGGGGCTGGGGGTCTAGGGCGGATCGACATTCAATCGCTTGCCCCGATTTTTCACCGAGCCTCCCCGCGAAGGCGGGGACCCAAGCCGAGGTCGCCGATAGTCCACGGCCGCGCCCAAGCCTGAACGTCAGCTTGGATCCCCGCCTTCGCGGGGAAAATCGGCCTATTGGGCGTCGCGGTTGGA
>PJUL01000660.1_pt1 | contig 21296 bp, 19 predicted proteins | sample 1512221 | NCBI WGS metagenome assembly PJUL01 (sample SAMN08177667, study PRJNA422409) | Feces metagenome, whole genome shotgun sequencing project.
GGTCGCTGCCGTTCTGATCTTTACCGGCACCCAGCTTGCCATCCCGCTGATCATCGGCAATGCGGTGGATACGGCCATGACGGCGGGCGGAGACGCGCAAAATCTCACCCGCGCCATCATTGCTTTCATCATCGCCATCCTGATCAATTTCGGCGCCTCCTGGGTGCAGGAAACCCAGGTTGGTCAGGTTGCCGAAAACGTGTTGTTCGACATGCGCCGGGCCATGTTTGCCCAGCTCCAGCGGGTCTCGTTGTCCTATATGGACAAGACCGAAGTCGGTCGCCTGATGAGCCGCCTGCAGGGCGACGTTAATTCCATGCAGGAATTTCTCGAAACCTCGGTGATTTCGGTCGGCGACATTGTCTTGCTGCTCGGCATCGTCGTGGTGTTGCTCACGCTTGATCCGTGGCTGGGCCTGCTCACCATGGCCACCATGCCCATTCTGTTCATCGTGCGCCTGTTCTGGCTGCCGCCCGCCAAACGTGCCTTCTGGGCTGCGCATGAAACCAATTCGCTCACCGCGGGCGCCATGGCGGAAGGCATCAATGGCGTGCGCACCGTGCAAAACCTGGATCGTCAGAAGGTCAATTTCGATCTTTACGACGACAAGGCCTATCACAATCTGCGCACCCAGCTGACCGGTTCTAAATATGCGCAGGTCATGGTGCCCATCGTCGATACGCTCACCGGCATTTCCATGGCCATCGTGGTTCTGGTCGGCGGCGCCATGGTGCTGAACGGCAATTTGCAGGTCGGCGTCATCGTCGCTTTCCTGTTCTATATCCAGCGCTTCTTCGATCCGATCCGCTCGCTCACCATGCAATATTCGATCATGCAGCGCGCCATGACCTCGGGACGCCGCATCACTGAAGTGCTCGATCTGCCGGTGGTCATCGCGGACAAGGAAGACGCGGTGGTGCTCGACAAGGACATGGATGGCTCGGTCGCCTTCAACGATGTCGTCTTCGGCTACGACCCCAAGCGTCCGGTGTTGAAAAACGTCTCGTTCCGCGTCAATCCCGGTGAAACCGTCGCTCTTGTCGGCCCCACCGGCTCGGGCAAGACCAGCGCCATGGCGCTCGTTCATCGCTTCTATGAAGTGCAGGGCGGGGCGGTTCTGGTCGGCGGTCATGATGTGCGCAATGTCACCCAGGAGAGCCTTGGTGAACAGGTCGCCATGGTGTTGCAGGAACCGTTCCTGTTTACCGGCTCCATCTTCGACAACATCCGCTACAACAAGGCGTCAGCCACACGGGAAGACGTCATAGCTGCCGCAAAGGCGGTGGGCGCGCATGACTTCATCTCGCGCTTCAATCTTGGCTATGACACCATTCTGGAACAGCGCGGCTCCAACCTGTCGCTGGGGCAGCGCCAGCTTCTAAGCTTTGCCCGTGCATTGGTGGCCGACGCAAAAATCCTCGTGCTCGATGAGGCCACGGCCAATATCGACTCCTACACCGAGCGTCAAATTCAAAAGGCGCTGGAAATCCTGCTCGAAGGGCGCACCGGCATGGTCATCGCCCACCGTCTTGCCACCATCCGCGGAGCCGACCGCATTATCGTGCTGCAAAATGGCGAACTGATCGAACAGGGCAATCACGATCAGCTCATGGAACTGGGCGGCCTTTATTCCCGCCTCTACAACATGAACTATGCCAGCTTCGACGACATTCCCGACGAACTGGTGGCACAGGCCAATGCAAAGGCGGCGAGTACCTGAAACACCGCACGCCGAAAGCCTCGTCCCATCGCCACCTCTCCCTCGGGGGAGAGGTCGACGCGAAGCGGCGGGTGAGAGGGTCTTCGGCAAGCACCCAATTTGAGGAACGCCCTAAGCCGGGCGCGTCACCGATGCCAGCGGCGCATTGAGCGTCCGCACCGCGTTTCGCCCGGCATGCTTTGCCTCATAGAGCGCTTTGTCGGCTCGTGTGAGCGCAATGTGCAAATTGTCCTGATGGCCGCATTTATAGATGCCGAAGCTGGCAGTAATCGGGTCAAAGCCATGCTCTGACTGGATTTGGTTGAAACCCTGCTGGCAGATTGCGATGGCCTGATTGATACCGCGCGTATCGTCGCCCGCCAATAGCACGGCAAATTCCTCGCCGCCGATACGCCCGATAACGGCGCCCACCGGCATGGCACTTTGCAATGCTTTGCCAAATGACTGGATGATCTGATCGCCCCTTGCGTGCCCGAGATTGTCGTTCACCTGCTTGAAGCGGTCTAGGTCGGCAATCATCATGGTGATCGGACGATCACGGCGCTCCGACTGGTCGAATATGCTCAGGCATTTTTCCTCGAAGCCGCGACGATTGAGCAGCCCGGATAGCTTGTCGGTGCGTGCCTCCAGCTTGAGGTCTTTGATCAGGGCCAGCGACAACCCGGTCATCAGCGATACCGCCGCCAAAACCGCCAGTATCGGTGAGCCCAGCCGCGTCGTGTTCCAGTAGACCGAGTCGATAAAGGCGTCGCCGGGCTGATAGAAATTGCCTTCCCACACAACCAGCATTGGCCGCCAGACAAAGTTTGCAAAGCCCAGCAGCGGAACCAGCATGGCGAGGTTTCGGCCCCAGCCCTTCTTTGGCGAGCGCCAGGCAGTAACGATTGTCAGCACGCACATGAGCGAGTGCGAAATGTTCATCACATGCACGCGGTTGGCGAGATTGTCGTCACCATAGAGCCACCAGAGAATGGCCAGAACTGTTGCGAGTGCGATGACCATGAAGCTGAGCAGTGGTGGCTTGCCCCCGGCCATCTGCACCATGGCGGTGCAGAACAGGGTGAAGCAGACCAGAAAAGACAGATTGATCAGCAGGCTCGACAGCCGAAACGGCGCGCTTGGCAAAACGTCCTGCGCGATGAACGCGAAGGCAAAGGCAAACAGCGCCATGGCGGCCGTACGCATGAAGGTTGCGTCCGGCTTATGATACCAGATAATGGCGACCGCAATGCCGAGCAGCGTGGAAATTGCGGGGTTGAGCAGCAAAAAGAAGAAGTGTGCGGACAAGGGCGCCTCCACGACGTGTCTGCGCCTCGGGGGTCGCTGCCGGCCTAAGCATACCGCCCAAATTTTATGAAAATGCCGTCTTTTGAGCTAGTCGGAAAGAAGCTCAGGATAGATCAATGCCGAGCATTGCCTGTTATTCGCATCCAGCTTGGCCTGCTCATCCGAAGATACCAAACCCGAATAAATTGGCTCCCAAAGATCATCGCGGATGACGCCCTCGAGCCCGCATTGGCAGTAAACGGCGCAGAGAGCAGCAGTTGTTCCTGTCTCCTCGCAGCTCATCTGGCAGGAGTTGAGGAAATCAAGTTCCCGCCCTTCGCTCTGTGCACCTGTCGCCATGGACAGCGGTGCAATCACGGCGAGCAGCAAGGGCTGATGCACGAGATAGATGATCAGGCTCCAGCGCCCCATCCAGCTCAGCACTTTGGCGCCTTTATTGCGGGGTTGGATTGCAGCCAGCCGGGCTTCTCCGCGCGATCCACGAACCAGCCGCGCCGCCGCGACCCCGCCCAGCAACACGCCGAGCCACGGAAATACCGGCACCAGATCATTGGTCAGCGGCGGCACTTCCCAAAAGCCGATCCATGACAGGGGCACGGCATTGAACAGGGCATCCTGATAGGCAAAATGCAGCAGGACGATCGCCGCGCTCACCAGACCTGTCAGCCAGATGGGGGTGAACAGGAATGGCAGGGCCAGAACGCTGAATAGCGCGATGGCATGCAGCACGCCGAAATAGACGAAGCTTTCCGGAAAGGTCAGCCAGGTGCCCAGCGTGATCAGCAGCGCACCGCCCGCCACGAACAGGGTGCGCCGCCAGAAGCTCCGCCAGCGCATGCCGTCGCCATGGCCCAGCACCAGTCCGACCCCGACGAGGAACATGAAGGAAAACAGGATCGAGCGGGCGAACAATACCCAGCCGGGCTCAAAACCGACATCAACCGGGATGAACCCGTAATAAGAGAGATCCCAACAAAGGTGGTAGATCACCATCGCTACGATGGCGACACCGCGAGCAATGTCGATGATGGGCAGGCGGGGGCGTCTGGCGGGAGACTGATCCGGGATAGGGGCCATCGCTCCGCTCATCGTGCTATCCCTTGAAATTGGCGACTACGGCCAGGAACGCTTCGCCATAGCGGTCCAGCTTGCCCTGACCGACGCCGGGCAGGTTCAGCATATCATGCGGATGGGTTGGCTCTGCCAGTGCCATGGCCTTGAGCGTTGAATCATGGAAAATCACATAGGGCGGCACGCCCTGCGACTTGGCAATCCGCAGCCGTTCCTCGCGCAGCGCATCGAAAAGTGGCCGCGCATGATCGGGCACATCGATGGGTTTGGCCAAAGCGCGACGCACTTCTAGCGATTTCTTCGGGCGGTCTTTCCTGAGGGTAACAGTCTGCTCACGTTTGAACACGGGATGCGCAGTCGCGGCTAGCGCGAGGGCACCGTGATTGGCGTGGTCGACCACAATCAGCCCCATGGCCGTAAGCTGCCGCAGAACCGACTGCCATGACTTGGCATCAAGTTCGTTGCCCTGCCCGAAAACCTTCTGACGCTGGTGGCCAAACCGTTGAACTTTCTCGGTTTCCTTGCCCACCAGCACATCGATCACATGCGCCGCGCCAAAGCGTTGCCCGGTCCGGTAAATGGCCGCCAGCGCCTTGATCGCCGCCTCTGTCCCGTCCCAGGTCTCGACCGGCGAGCGGCACGTATCACAATTGCCGCATTGTCCCGCATGGGCTTCGCCAAAATGGCCAAGAATGGCCTGTCGTCGGCATGAGGCCGTCTCGCAGACACCCAGTAAGGCATTGAGTTTGCTGTGTTCTAGCCGCTTGACCTCATCAGGCGCATTGCCCTCATCGATCATCCGCCGCCGCTGCACCACATCGGCCATGCCATAGCTCATCCAGGCATCTGCAGGCTGTCCATCGCGCCCTGCGCGGCCAGTCTCCTGATAGTAAGCCTCTATAGATGCTGGCAAATCCATATGCGCGACATAGCGAACGTCTGGTTTGTCGATCCCCATGCCGAAAGCCACCGTGGCGACAAGGCACAGGCCTTCTTCTTTTAGAAACGCATCCTGATTGGCGCTGCGCATCTGCGCGCTCATCCCGGCATGGTATGGTAAGGCCTTGATCCCCTTGCCATTTAGCCAATCGGCAACATCTTCAACCTTGGCGCGGCTCAGGCAATAAACGATACCACTTTCGCCCTTGTGGTTCCCCAGAAAGTCGAGCAATTGCTCGCGCGGCTTGTCGCGCTCGACGATGGAATAGGAAATATTAGGGCGGTCAAAGCTGGTGGTGAAAACCTCGGCCTGTTCCAGCCCCAGCCGCTCGATAATATCTTCCCGCGTCGTCGGGTCGGCGGTCGCCGTCAGTGCGATGCGCGGCACGCCGGGAAAAAGCTCAACCAGATGAATGAGTTCACGATATTCCGGTCGGAAATCATGACCCCACTGGCTCACGCAATGCGCCTCATCGATGGCAAAGAGCGATATCTCGCAGCCGCTCAGCATATTGGCGAAACCCGGCGTCGCCACGCGCTCCGGCGCCACATAGAGCAGGTCCAGCTCGCCCCGCCGCAACTGCCGCCGCACCTCGGCAGACTCTTCCTGCGTCAGCGAGGAATTGAGCGCCGCTGCCGCAACGCCAGCCTGTTTGAGCGCTTCCACCTGGTCGCGCATCAAGGCAATTAGTGGAGAGATTACAATGCCCACGCCGGGTCGGCAGATGGCCGGGATCTGGAAGCACATCGACTTGCCGGCGCCGGTTGGAAACAGCACCACGGCGTCTCCGCCAGAGGCCACGTGATCCACGACATCGGCCTGCAATCCACGAAACTGGTGATGTCCGAAAATATCACGCAGAACGGCCAGCGGCTCCGGCCGCTGGTGGCGTTGGGGCGAGAACAGGTCTTGAGACTCAAGGGCTTCCACATGCCTCTTGAATCATGGGTGTCCGGCCATGGCAACCGCATTGGCAGCTTGTGCCCAGTCACATATCAGGCGCGCAAATAAGCCTCGGCGATATAGCGTCCGACGCGCTCGCTATTGATCTCGCTCAGGTCGGTGAACTTGAGGTGGCGGCGATGTTCCCCATCACCCAATAAGCCACCATCATCGAACTCCGCGCCGCGGGAAAATTCCAGCGACACATGGCTTTTATAGGCAAAAATCCCGCAGACCGGCAGGGTGCGGCTATAGTGTATGCCGCCATATTTTATCTGCCCTTTGGCTTCCGGCGCATGCTGCCGCACCAGAACGCGCAAGGTTTCGACTATAGCGTGAAGACTTGGGCTCTTTGTCCCGATTTCATCGAGCAGGCGTGTAATCGCTGGGTCAGTCATCGGAAGAATTCGCTATGGCGTTGGTTGATGCCTTATGCCGGTTCCACACGCTCGAGGATATAGTCTTCGATTTTTTTGGCCAATATGCGCTTGAAACGGTCTTTTTCCGCTTCGGCGTGGGTTACGATTTCGCGGACGCGCCAAAACTCCATGGCACCGAAATTGGCGACATGGGGCCTGATGTAGATATCGGGTGGATAGGCCGCCATCATATGGGCGGTCAGCGAGTGCATCATGATCTGGGCCGAACCAAACCAGATATCGATGGCTTTGTGATCGGTCTTGGCCAGATTGGCGGAAGGATCGCCCGCGACATCGATGCCGATCAGGAAGTCGGTGTCGATATCGGCCTGATCCAGCGGCAGCGGATTGACGACCCCGCCATCGACCAGAATGTGGTTGTTATAAACGACAGGTTTGAAAAAGCTTGGAATAGCGAGCGAACCCGCAATTGCCGGGCGCAGAAGCCCTGAATTGAACACGACCTGATGCCATGACTGGAAATCAGTGGCCACGACATAGAGCGGCACTTTGAGAGCGCTGAATTCGAGCGGGAAATTCGCAGGGGTGAACGCATCCACGATGCTGGTGGCATCGAGCTGCACGGAAATGCCGTTCTTGAGCAGGCCACCGATACCCCTGATCTGGGTTGCCCAGAGTTTTCCGGCAATGGTCCTGAGCGTGCCAAGCACTTCAAAACTGTGCTCGCGCAATTCCTTGCCGCTCATGCCAGCGGCCCAGCCCGCGCCGATCAAGGCGCCAATTGATGTACCCGAAATGACGGATGGCTTAAGGCCAAGCTCATCCATCGCCTCGATATAGGGGATATGGGTCAGCCCGCGCGCCGAACCGCCGCCTAACGCCACCCCAATCCGCGGTCCGCTGATCGTGCTCACGTGTTCATGCTCCGCATCCCTCATGCGCAGCTTTGCCGCCAGAGCCATGCCCCGCTTTTGCAAAGGCGTCAGCGGGCGTTGCGGCGGCGCCGCATTGAAGACGGTTCTGAACGAGGAGCCTAGGTCAGCAAGATTGAGGAATGGTTCAGTTTTGCTCTCGGGAAACTTCGCGCCAGCCGATATCCCTTCGGCAAAAGCCTTCCGGCCAATCAATCGCGTCCACGCCTGCGTAAGCACGATTCTGTGCCTCTTTCACCGATGCCCCGAGCGCCGTGACATTGAGAACGCGCCCACCATTGGCCAATAAACGCGCGCCATCGCGCTTCGTTCCGGCGTGGAAGACCGTCAGCGTGTCGTTGTCGAGACCCTCGAGTCCGGAAATCTCGCTGCCCTTGCCGTAATCGCCCGGATAGCCCTTGGTGGCCAGAATAACGGTCAGTGCATATTGGTCTTTCCAGTGCACGTCGTGCCCGGCAAGCGTGCCGGTGGCGACAGCATGGAGCAGGGGAACGATATCGCTTTCCATGCGCATCATCATCACCTGCGTCTCAGGATCACCGAAACGGGCGTTATATTCGACCAGCTTGGGGCCGTCTGGCGTGAGCATAAGACCTGCATAAAGCACGCCAGCATAGGGCGTGCCGCGCTGGGCCATGCCGCGCACTGTTGGCTCTATAATGCGGGCCATTACATCATTATACACTGCACGCGACATCACCGGTGCGGGGGAGTAAGCCCCCATGCCGCCGGTATTGGGGCCGGTATCACCATCAAACGCGCGCTTGTGATCCTGCGCTGTGGTTAGCGGTAGAATAGCCTCGCCATCGGTCAGCACGAAGAGGCTCACCTCTTCGCCCTCCATGAATTCCTCGATCACCACCGAAGCGCCCGATTCACCGAATGCGCCGGAGAAGCAGTCGATGATGGCCTCTTCGGCTTCTTCCACGCTCATCGCCACCGTCACGCCCTTGCCCGCCGCCAGCCCATCGGCCTTGATCACGATGGGCGCGCCCTGCGTGTAGAGATAAGCCAGTGCTGAAGCTTCGCTCTCGAACCGGCCATAAGCGGCGGTGGGAATGTCGAATTCGTCGCAAAGGGCCTTGGTAAAGCTTTTGGAGCCTTCCAATTGCCCGGCCTGCTTGCTGGGACAGAAGCAGATAAGGCCAGCGGCGCGGAGATCGTCGCCCAGCCCTGCAACCACCTGCGCGTCAGGACCGACCACGACAAAGTCGATTGCGCGATCTTTGGCTGCCGCAATGACCGCGGCATGGTCGGTAATGTCGACCGGCACATTCTCGGCGATGGCCTCGGTGCCACCATTGCCTGGCGCGACGAATAAGGCAGTCACCAGCGGCGATTGCGCAATTTTCCAGGCGAGGGCATGTTCACGACCGCCCGAACCGATGACCATTACGCGCATAAGTGCCTCCATCGCTGCTAACGGGCGTGATGCACGAGAGCGGCCAGAGAGGCAAGGCGTCTCGCCTCACTTTTGGCTTGTTTCTTGGACACTCCCGTTCGTCATATGCTTCTGGAGCGCGTCGTTCATGGATTGGAATATTTTTGGCCTTCTGCCGATGATTTTCGGTGGCGCACCGGCAGACTCGCCGCGTGCCCTGCTCGATACGATCTATCAGCCGCTTCAGGCGGGGCAGGAGATCAACCTCGAAGAACACTATTCGGCTCATCTGCAGGATTTGGTTGTCTATAATTTGCAGTCCAATATCGAGGACCGAAGTGGCGTTAAGATCGATCCACAGGCACCTGGTATTGTGGAGTTCAACCCGTTCCTCAACGGCAGCGATGCACCTGTCGCCAACCTTGCGGTCAGCGAACCGGTTGTTCAGGGCGATGCTGCCGTAGCTCTGGTGAGCTTTAATTCTTCCGGCGTTTCAACCATTCTCACCATTTCCATGGTCAACGATGGTGACTGGAAAGTCGATGATATCGCCTCATTGGGCGGCGGAGAAAACTGGCTCTACTCCTGGCTCCTGCAATTCGATCCATATGATCAGCAATAGCTATAGCTCGGCTTCTTTGAAAATCTGCGTCAGATCGCCATTCCATTCGCCGCGGAATTTCTCCAGCCAGCGTTCCGCAGGCGATTTGCCGGTGCGAATGGTTTGCTCAAGCGGGGCCAGATAGATCGTCTCATCGCGGCCTTCGCTATTCAGCCGGTTGCGGCGCACCAGACCCGCTTCGGCAATGCCGACCGCTTGTGCGGCGGCATCGAAGATGCTTGAGCGGTCGAACGGCGTGGCCAGCCCCAGCCGGGGCACTTCGCGGCGCAGATAGTCACGATCTTCCTGCGACCAGTTTTTCACCAGCTCCCAGGCGGCTTCGAGCGAGATGTCATCATAGAGCAGGCCGGTCCAGAACGCCGAAAGCGCACTGACATGGGCTTCATCGCCCATATCGGCCCCACGCATTTCAAGGAACTGCTTGAGCCTGACTTCAGGGAAGATGGTCGAGAGGTGATCTTCCCAATCCTTGATGGTCGGTTTTTCGCCGGGCAGTTGGGGCAGGCGCCCTTCCAGAAACTCGCGGAAGCTTTCGCCAGCGGTGTTGATATATTGCTTGTCACGAATGACGAAATACATCGGCACATCCAGCGCGTAATCAGCATAGCGCTCAAAGCCGAAACCGTCTTCAAAGGCAAAGGGCAGCATGCCGGTGCGGGCTTCATCCGTGTTCAGCCAGATATGGCTGCGGAAGCTGAGATAGCCGCTATCCTGTCCATCGACAAAGGGCGAGCTGGCAAACAGTGCGGTGGCGATAGGCTGCAGCGCTACCGAAACGCGCAGCTTCTTGACCATGTCGGCTTCGCTGGAGAAGTCGAGATTGGTCTGTACCGTGGCCGAGCGGTACATCATCGATGTGCCCAGCGTGCCGACCTCGTCCATATAGGGGGCCATGATCGCGTAACGCGATTTCGGCATGGACTTGATTTCGGCCACTGACCACAGGGGCGTCACGCCAAGGCCAAGGAAATGGATATCGAGCGGCGCAGCGACCTTCTTGGAAACGCGCATATGTTCGGCCAGCTCCGCAGCCGTGCCATGAATATCCAGCATTGGCGCACCGGACAGTTCAAATTGCCCGCCCGGCTCCAGCGAAATCCCGCCCGCCACCTCGTTATTGCGCAAACCGATCGGGTTCTCGCCATCGAAGAACGGCACCCAGCCGGTTTCTTTCTCGATCCCCTCAAGCAGCGCACGGATACCGTTTTCACCTTCATAGGCGACGGGGCGCAGCGGATTGGTATGGAAAACGTGCTTTTCGTGCTCGGTGCCAATACGCCATTGATCCGCGGGCTTGGCTCCACGTTCCATCGCCTCGATAAGGTCCGCCCGGGTCTCGATGAGGGGCGATGAAATGTCTGGGCCGGCCATGAAGCTCTCTTGGTTGAGGCATTTAACGTGCGGCGCGAAAATAGCGAGCGCAAGGCGGAAAGCAATCGTGATTTATCGCCAATCGCCGATGGTGGCTTGAATAACTGCCATTGCGGCGACCGCTGCAGTGTCGGCACGCAGGATGCGCGGGCCCAGACTGATTGGCAGAACAAAGGGTTGAGCCCGCAGTTTTTCCCGTTCAGCGTCGGAGAAACCGCCTTCTGGTCCAATTAATAATCCGATGCGTTGCCCCTTTATGTCCAGCAGTGCATCGAGCGGCGATGCGGAGGCTGCGCCTTCGTCCGCAAAGATCAATTTTCTGTCGGCATGGATTTCCTGCCAGCTATGAAGCAGCATATCGAGGCTGATCTCTGCCGCGATTTCCGGGACATTCAGCACTTCGCATTGCTCGGCTGCTTCCACGGCATTGGCGGCTAGCCGCTCCATTTTGAGTCGGTGCACCTGCTTATATTGCGTGCTGACGGGCTGGATAATGCCCGCGCCCATTTCCACCGCTTTCTGGATGACATAGTCAAGCCGCTCGGTTTTGAGCGGCGCAAAGCCATACCAGAGGTCGGAAGCCGCAGGCTGCGGCGCGATCTGCTCGACAGCCTGAAGTGTCACCGACTTCTTTGAGTCGCTGGTCAACCGGCAGAGCCAGGCACCATCACGTCCGTTGAACAGCACGACCTCATCGCCCACGCTTTTGCGCAACACCGCTGCGAGATAGAGCGATTGATCCTTGCCCAGATTCAGTGTCGCGCCCGCAACAAGGTCGAGGTCGACATAGAGGCGCGGGAACTGGGCATGGGTGCGGGGCATAGCAAATCCTCGGCGCGGCAACGTGCCACGATCATGGTCTTTAATGGCTGGGATTGAGGTCTACTGTAACTCGCGTCTTTGGAGTAGACCTCATTCCCAGCTAGTCGAACTACGAGGCGCGGCACCATGTCAGATATTAATCAGGGCGATCCAGGGATTGTCGCGGACGCCCAGCGGGACAATTGGCTGGACCGTTATGCGCCGGACGCGGTCAAGCCCTATGGGCGGCTTGCGCGCTGGGACCGGCCTATCGGCATCTGGCTGCTGTTCTGGCCCTGCGTCTGGGGGATAGGGCTTGCCGCTTTGGCTCAACCGCAGATCGGCTTTGGCTGGTGGGCTGCGATCCTGATGTTTTTTGGCGCGCTCCTTATGCGGGGTGCAGGCTGCACCTTTAACGACATTGTCGACCGCGATATCGACATGCAGGTGGCGCGAACGCGGTCTCGACCGATCCCGTCTGGGCAGGTGACCGCCCGCGAGGCGCTCTATTTCCTGATTGCACAGGCCCTGCTTGGGTCGGCAATCCTGTTCCAGTTCAATCGCTTTACCGTCTGGGCCGGTGTGGCCTCGCTGGTGCTGGTTGCCATCTACCCGTTCATGAAGCGGGTGACCTGGTGGCCGCAATTCTTCCTCGGGCTCGCCTTTTCCTATGGTGCGCTCATGGGATGGTCGAGCCAGACCGGCAGTCTGGATTGGGCGCCGGTCGTGCTCTATGCGGGCACGATCCTGTGGGTGATCGGCTATGACACAATCTATGCCCTGCAAGATGTGGAAGATGACGCCCTGGTCGGCGTGAAGTCCACGGCCCGCCTGTTCGGCGAAAATGTCCGTCCGGCCGTCGCCGTGCTCTATGCGAGCGCGTTCGTGCTCTGGAATGTCGCCTCAATTCTGGCTGGCGGTGGCTGGCTTTTTACGGCTCTGTCGCTTGTCGCGGCGGGGCTTCTGGCCTGGCAGCTCTGGACGCTGGACGCCGAGGTGCCGGAAAACCCGCTCATTCGTTTCCAGAACAATCATTATGTCGGCGTCGTGCTGACGCTGGCCTTTCTGGCCGACTGGGTCTGGTGAATAAAAAAGCCGGGCTCATGCAAATGCATGGCCCGGCAAGTGGTCAGGAAACAGAGCCGGCGGCAAAACCGGCCTGGGAGATGGCGCGAGCACTCATCGTGTTCGAACCAACGCTTGGAGCAGTCCTCAAGGACTGCGAAAACGAAACTCAGGAATGGGCGCTGCGAGCGCGAGCCGCATTGAGCACCATGCCCGGCGTGCGACCGTTGCGTGCCGCTATGGCAGCGGCGATGTCGGAACGGTCAATGCCGAGATCTTTGAGTTGGGCGGGATCGAGATCGAGCAGGCCGCGCAGGGCAGTGCGGCGCGTGCGATTGGCTTTCACCTGGGCAATCCAGGCAAAAAAGCCATGAATGGGGGTTAGGCGCGATCCAGCCGCAACTGACCGCTCGCCGGGCAGCGAGAGAGCCATTTCGATTCTCCAAAAGGGTTTTGCCGGAGGGAGACCGGCAGGGATTCGATGCCATGCAGCACCAATGCTGATGAGTTAGCCCACTGGACAGGCATTCGTCTAACAAATAGATTTCATCCTGACGATCAATTTGGGTGATGGATCCATGGCCGCTCCTCTCGATCTCGATCAACTGCAAAGCTTTTGTGCCATTGCCGATTGCGGCAGTTTCACCGAAGCGGCGCGCCGGGTGAACAAGACGCAGTCTGCTGTTTCCATGCAGATCAAGCGGCTGGAAGAGCGGCTGGGGCACACTTTACTGGCGCGGGATGGGCGTGGCGTCACGCTGACCCATCATGGCGAGGTGCTTTACGAGCGCGCCCGCAAGATGCTGCGGGCCAATGCGGAAATTCTGGATCATTTCAATGATGGTGATCTGGCCGGCTCGATACGCTTTGGCGTGCCGGACGATTACGCCGTGCGCCTGCTTCCGGTGATCTTGTCGAGCTTTCAGCGCACCCATCCCAAGATTGCGGTGGATGTGGCCTGCATGGCGTCCGAGCAATTGCTCGAAGGCATGAAGGCCGGCCGCTACGACCTGATCGTTTTCACGCAGGGGACGGACCAGAATTTCGGCGAATTGTTCCGTACCGAGAAGATGTTCTGGGTCGCCTCGCACGGCGGGCGGGCGCTGGCGAGCGAACCTGTCGCCATTGCCTGTGGCCCGCAATGCTGTATCTGGCGCAAGGACGCCATGGAGGCGCTGGAGCGCACCGGCAAGGATTATCGCGTTGCCTATACCTCCTCCAATGCCACGGCGATTTCCTCGGCGGTACTCTCGGATCTGGCTGTAGGCTTCCTGCCGGAAAGCGCGCTACAGCCGGGCATGCGGGTCATCGGCGACGACTATGGCCTGCCTCGCCTCAACGATGCGCAAATCGCGCTCATGCGCGCCAGCCATGCCTATGGCGGCATTTATGACGCGCTGGCCAATCATATCGTGCAATCCATGGGCAATCTGGCTTCGCCCATGCACGCCGAAGCTGCGGAATAGGTCGGCAGACGCTTGACCCGTCTGCGGCTTTGTCGCACCACAGGCGCATGTCTCAGGTCCTGACCAACGCCGCCGAATTTTCCGTTTCCGAAATTGCTCAGGCCGTAAAACGCACGGTCGAAGATGAATTCGGCCATGTGCGGGTACGCGGCGAAATATCCGGTTTTCGTGGCCAGCATTCGTCGGGTCATGCCTATTTTACGCTCAAGGACGATGCGGCATCCATCGATGCCGTCATCTGGAAGGGCAGCTATGGCAGGCTGACCTTCAAGCCCGAAGAGGGTTTGGAAGTGATCGCCATCGGGCGGCTGACCACCTTCCCTCGCTCATCCAAATACCAGATCGTCATCGAAAATATCGAACCGGCAGGCGCGGGCGCGCTGATGGCGCTTCTGGAAGAACGCCGGAAAAAACTGCTGGCCGAAGGTCTGTTTGACCGGGACCGCAAACAGCCGCTGCCCTATCTGCCGCGCGTCATCGGTGTTGTCACTTCACCCACGGGTGCAGTCATCCGCGATATTCTGCATCGGCTCGGAGATCGGTTTCCCAGCCATGTTCTGGTCTGGCCTGTGCGCGTTCAGGGGGAAACCTGCGCGCCCGAAGTGGTCAATGCCATTGAAGGCTTCAATGCGCTGCTGCCGGGCGGTGCGATCCCGCGGCCCGATCTGCTGATCGTCGCGCGGGGAGGCGGTTCTATTGAAGACCTCTGGGGGTTCAACGAGGAGGCGGTGGTTCGCGCCGTTGCAGCGTCCGATATTCCCGTCATCTCCGCCGTGGGTCACGAGACCGATACGACGCTGATCGATTATGTTTCCGATATGCGGGCGCCGACGCCAACCGCTGCAGCAGAAGCGGCCGTTCCGGTCAGGGCCGAACTGATCGCCTATGTTGAAGATCAGGGCATGCGCCAGCGGCAATCCGCTCGCCGGAGCATAGCCAGCCTGCGCGACCGGCTGCGTGCCGCCTCTGCAGGCTTGCCGCGTCCGGCCGATCTGGCCGCCACGCAACGGCAAAGTCTCGATCTTGCGGCCAGTCAATTGACCGGCGCTTTGCGCCATTTTGTGCAGAGCCGCCGCATTTCCTTTTCCAATCTGGCCGCCAGCATCCAGCCGCGCCTCGTGCGCCAACGGCATGCAGAGCTAGGTGAAAGGCTCAACAATCTTGGCGTTCGGAAAGGGCATGGTCTGGCCAAAACCGTCGAGCGGGCGCGTCTTACTTTCGATCCGCGTGCTTCGCGCTTGCTGGGTGCCGCGCGGCAAGGCCTCGATCGCAAGCAGGCTGCGCTTCAGCAGGTTCTGCCGCGCCTGTCGGCCCAGCCGCTCAAGGCAGAGCTGCGCCATGCACGCAGTCGCGTCGCCCCATTGGAGCAACGTCTGGAAACTGCCGGAAGTCAGATTACCGCCGGACGTCACCAGCAGGTGGAGCAGTTTGGAAAACTGCTGGCCACGCTGAGCTACCGCAATGTTCTGGCGCGTGGCTATGCGCTGGTGCAGGACAGTGCCGGCAACATTGTGTCCAGCCAGACCATGGCGCGGCCCGGTGACGAGGTGCGATTGAGCTTTTCGGATGGCGATGTCGGAGCGACCATTTCCGGTGCACCCGCTTCCCGGCGGAAAACGGGCAAGCCGACATCTGACGATGGGTCGCAGGAAAGCCTCTTTTGATAGGCGTTTGTCTCCGCTATATCGTTTGCAGAGGCTAGGAGGCCTGGCATGAACATCTTCGATAAGGGCTTTGCACCCGCCGAGGCGACCTTGCGCTATCTCGACGGTGATTATGATGTGATCAAGCCCGGCACCTTTGTGCGCTGCGCCATCTCCGGCAAGCCCATCCCGCTCGACGAACTCTTCTACTGGAGCGTTGACCGACAGGAGGCTTATGCCGACGCCGTAACGGCAAATATCGCCTTGGAACGTTTTGGTCGGGGCAATTGAGAATGGCTGAGGCAGCGACGCGTCAGCGCTTCCTCATCATTTCCAACGGCCATGGCGAAGATGCGATTGCTGCGCAGTTCGTGCGGCTCTTGCCAGATAGCGTCTCGGCCGAGGCGTATCCGATGATTGGAAATGGCAATGCATATCAATGCGTATGTCCGATTGTTGGGCCACGCGCCACTCTAGCCTCCGAGGGATGGAGAAATGTCAAAGGGTCCGTTCGACGTGATATCGTGAACGGCGGTCTGATGACGGTTCCGCCCGCTTTGAAATTTCTCCGTGCCGCCAAGAGCCAGTACGACAGGGTTATCGTCATTGGAGATGTTACGGGTGTTTTGGCTTGCCTGCTGACCGGACATAGGAACATCATTTATCTTGATGTCTACAAGACCGGAGCTGCTCGGCTCTATTCGAGAATGGAGCGTTTCGTAATAAAGAAAGCCTGCAAATTGGTTTTTTGCCGAGCAAAAAATCTTGCGGAGCTTTTGAACGCTTCTGGTGTTGATGCCAGATTCGCAGGCAACGTCATGATGGATACGGTCCCATATGGCGACTACAATGCCGAACTACGCCGCAGTCGGCCTTTTGCAATAACGCTATTGCCTGGTAGCCGTGCACTAACCGCTGAGAGTTTTGCGCTTCAGGTTGCCGCCCTGCGACTGCTACCCAATGAGCTTAAGGCGGACATATTCCTTGCTGTCGCCGGTAGTGTGAATGTTGATGAACTGGCGCGAGCCGCAGGTTTGTCGCGGGTTGCTGAGCTCAGTACTGAACCGGATGACCTGGGTGCTTTGGCTGATGGGACCCTCAAAATCAATCTTGCCCGCGGTCGGGCAATGGGAAATTTGCTGCGTGTGTCCGATCTTGTGTTGAGTCAAGCAGGGACGGCAACTGTGCAGTCTTTGGGTATGGGACGCCCGGTTATCACATTTAGAAATGCCAGAGACCGGCGATCTCGTTTTGAGGACGAGCAAAACCTGTTTGGCGAAGCCCGTGTGGTGGTCGACGCCAACGCTGAAAGTATCGCCCAGGCCCTGCTGGCCCTTATGTCATCGGCGGAAGAGCGGGCGCGTTTGGGTGATATCGGCCGCCAACGCATCGGCGGCCCGGGTGCTCTCGATACAGTTCTTGCCGAACTGACGGCGTGATCAGGCCGCGGTTTCCGGCTCCAGCAGACGATGCAGATGCACGATGAAATAGCGCGTCTGTGCATTGTCCACGGTCATCTGGGCCTTCTGCTTCCAGATGCTGTAGGCGGCAGCATAATTGGGGTAGATGCCGACAATGTCGACCTTGTCGAGATCGGCAAAGGTTACGCCATCGAGGCTCGACAACTCGCCGCCGATCACCAGATGCAGCAATTGCTTTTCCGTCTTTTCAGCCATGATAAGTTCCTGTTCAGGGATAGGGAGTTTCGGTCGTGGTCGCCTGGTCGGTTTCGGGCGGACAGCCATAAACCTTGAGCAGCGCCGCATGAACGAGAGGTTTTAGGCTCATGTCGCCTAGTGCCGCAAGCGCCCCATGGCGCACATCTCGTTTGTTAAATTGTGGGAACCCGACGCAGACATCGGCCAGGTCGAGCCCGGATTCGCGCAGGATGATCGCGGCCCCGGCAATGTCCCAGTCCTGTGATCCGCGCCGCGCGATAGCCGCGTCGAGTTTGCCGGTCGCCACCTGCACCAGCCGATAGGCGAGCGAGGGATAGGCGGGGCCGCGAACGTAGTCGAGGCCGGACGCCTGCAACTCCTGATGCACGGCGCCGGGCGCTGGAATAAGGGGCGGCGCGCCGGCACGCCGGATGCGATTGAGCTCTTGGCCGTTAAGGCGGGCGCCTTCGCCCAGACAGGCTTCGTAAAGCTCGTCCCGCGCTGGCGCATAAACCACGCCGGCCACCGGCACTCCGTTTTCCACCACCGCAAGCGAAACGGTCCAGCAATCCTCGCCACGCAGAAACGCTCTTGTGCCGTCTATGGGATCGACGACGAAAACCCTTTCACAATCCAGCCTGCTCGGATTGTCGGTCGTTTCTTCGCTCAGCCAGCCATAATTGGGGCGTGCCTGTAAGAGATTGGCGGCCAGAAAACGATCGACGACAATATCGGCTTCGCTGACCGGGGATGAATTTTCCTTGGTCCAGGATTGCACATCGCGCCGAAAATAGGCGCTCGCAATGATCCCCGCCGCAACCGCAGTGGAGCGGAGCAGTTCAAGATCATCACTATAAGGTGGGGCAAACGCTGGCATGGTGCGGCCTTTTATGCCGGGCAAGTCAATTGGACAAGAGTAGCAAGGGCATGGCGCCATGCCGGAGAAAAATGGCACGGTAAACAGGGTGCCAATCGATTGGGTTAATCGGTTCTGACTAGGTGCAATACCCTGCTAACCCTCTCCGAAAACAACATAAATTTAACCGAACCGATTAAGGGGGCTGGTAGGGGGACGCGCTAGATTGGCCTCACAAACGAAGAGCGAAAAATCAGCTCTCGAAGTTACAGGAAGGCTTCTAAAATGGTTCACGGCGTAGCGATGGAAGGAACGGCAACAGTTCTGGCCTTCGGCCGCCCAGCTCTTGCGGAGCGGCGGTTCGTGGCGGCCAATGACAATGGCCCCAAAGACCCGGTCAAGACCGTTACGGTTCGCAAGCAGCTCGAGCAGAGTGGTGTGGCCATAAAGATCAAGGTGCCGGTTACCGAATTTATCGGTGTTGCCGTTGCCACCTCCATTTCCCTTGAAGGCGTTCTGACCAGCGCCATCGAGTTGGTCCATCCCGACGCCGAGCTGAATTACAAGGTGTTCGAGGAAGAGGGCAACCACAACGTCGTGGCCGAATGGCAGAACTGGGGCAAGAAGCTCCGCCTGCCGCTCTTCATCAAGGCCGGTGACGGCGCTTACATGCCCTATAGCCAGCAGGTTGATGGCGTCATGGTGGGCAATGAGTCCTCGCGCCGCAAACTGGCCGCCGAAGCCTCGCGCCGCCCCCGCTTCCTCAACCGCCGCAAGCCCGGCCAGGTTGAAACCAACTAATCCCTTGCCTCCAAAGCAAGCCGAAAAGGGTCAGCCGGTGGTGCGGTTGACCCTTTCGGCTTTTCTGGTCTCATGCTCTTAATAGCCTGCTGCCGTCGTCAAGGTACCGGTGGCGAATGCCAGGGTAGCTGCTGCAACGAATGCGTCGCTCCGCACCTGCGCCTGCGCGTATTGCGCTTTGAGCAATCCGTTTTGAGTCACGCTGATATCGGCCAGGGTGCCAAGGCCATTCTTGTAGTAGTCCAGCGCCGCTTCGTAATTGGTCCGTGCGGCATTGACCAGTTCCGCGGCGGCCTGGTTCGCCGAAAGGCTGCTCCGCAGCACATCATAGGCAACGACTATTTCCTGGGCCGCCGTGCTTTGTAACCGCGCGAAATCCTGCCGCGATGCATTGCTGGCGGAAATGGCTGCTTCCATGCGGGCGTCCCGCATTCCGCCATCAAAAATAGGCATCGTCACCCCGATGAGCAGAGCGGCATTGGGCTGGCTTACATCCAGACTGCTCGTTGAGCCAAAGCGTGAATCGCTGATCGAATAGGATCCAAAGGTGTGGTTGGCGGTGCCGGTCAGCGCAATTTTTGGCAGGAATTCGGCGCGGGCGGCTACGATCCCCTGCTCGCTGGCCTTGACCTGAGCGAATGCGGCCTGAACGTCCGGACGTCGTTGCAGCGAGGCAACGATCATCTGATCCAGATTGGCCGGAACCTGACGTGGCAGCGGCTTTCCCGCAATGTCCTGCACTTTGATGCTGGTTGTCGGGGCAATGCCCATAGCCCCGAGCAGGATGGAATAGGTGCTGCGCTCACGGCCGGTGGCTCCCGTCAGGTCGAACTCGGCCTGCGCCACCTGCTGCTTGGCCTGCGCCACTTCCATCGTAGTGGCGATGCCCTGTTTCAGCCGCGCTTCGGCAGCCTCCAGCACGATGCGGGCATTGTCCAGTGCCGCGCGATCAATGCGCGATTGGGCCCGGGCCGCGCTATACTGGAAATAGGCGTTGCTGACATCGTAGATCAGTTTCTGATGGGTGCCGTTAAAGCCCACATTGGCGGCAAAGGATATTTGCTGGGCCGTTGCCAGTGCGGCATCTCGTGCGCCGAAGTCGAATAACAGCCATTTCACCGCCAAGGCGGGAACGGCCTGCATGCCTGAGGCCGTGATCGTACCATCGGGCACCGAGACCAGCGCCGTATTTATCCCGGGAGCCGTGTTGGAGGTGATGGCATAGCCAGCCAGAACATCCGCGCTGATGATAGGCAGATAGGCCGCCTCGGCAATGCCTGTGGCTGCCGCCGCCTCGCGGGCGCGCTGCCAGGCTGCTTGCGTGGCCGGATTGGACAATTGAGCAATATTGATCAGTTCCGGCAGGTCATAGGCGCGGTTGGCGTCCAGCCTAGGAGCGGCGATGGTGATCGGCATGCTGGGATCCGGCGTCACGCCAAAATCCGCATTGCCCGGTGTTGTGGCCGCCATGCCTGCTTCGCCCCGATAGGGCGTGGTGGCGCTGGCGGGCGCCAGCTTCATGGCAGAGGAGGAACAGGCGCCCAGCAGCAACCCCAGAACCACGATACCGGCGGTGCGGATGAGAAATTTCCGGGCCATTATAATGTCTCCAGCGCTCTGGAAAAATCCTGCATCAAGATACGATAAGCGTCCGCAGTCTGTTCAAGATCACGCCGCCAGGCCACGCGTTTCGGGCTTTTCGCCAGCACGATTTCAAGCCGTGCCAGATTTTCTTTCATTTGCCTGAAGGCGTGATGAAGCATGGGTTTGGCCTCATTGTCAGGCGCCAGAATAGACTGGCTGGCGACATCTAGAAACCTGCCCACACACGCTTGCTGTGCAAGCGTTGCTGCTTTCACACAACGAGGCGCTCCGAAAAGATAACGCGGCGCCCCCTGCAACCGGCGAAGACCAGCAATGCTCCGCCCCGCAGCGCCGATGGAAGCCATGATGGCCTCGGCATGTGGCAAGAGCGGAGATTTCGTCCGCAGCCGACCCGGCTCAAAGGCGGAAACCCGCGAAAGTCGAAGGGCCTCCTTCAATTCCGGCGCGATGGAAGCAAGGCCATTGGCGCTGGAGCGCAGGCCCGTGCCCAGCCCCTCAACTGCCTTTGCCAAATGACCCGCAGTAAGTGTCGCAACGCTGGTCGGCCAGAGCCAGAGGAAAACGATCGTCACCACCACATTGCCGATGAGGATGCCGATGATTCGGTTGGTGGCGACATCGATATCGAAAGCTGGCCCAAAGCCCTGCAGGATGCAGAGAAAGAAGGCCAGCGCCATCTGCCAGCCCATGTACTGAATAAGATTTGAGCCCTGTGCCACCCACGCAGCCAGCAAACTGCCAGCGCCCACCAGCAA
>PJUL01000663.1_pt1 | contig 21198 bp, 19 predicted proteins | sample 1512221 | NCBI WGS metagenome assembly PJUL01 (sample SAMN08177667, study PRJNA422409) | Feces metagenome, whole genome shotgun sequencing project.
AATGGGCTGGTGAGCCAGCTGGAGTTACTGGACGCGCGGCGCAGCGAGTTGCGCAATCGGCGGCAGGCGTTGCAGGTGCAGACTGCGCAGTATGTGGCGACGGTGGGGTTGATTCGGGCGCTGGGTGGCGGGTGGGGAGAGCCGCCTGCTGTGTTGGCGCAAGCGGTGCAGTAGTTTTTTTCCGCTTTCAAGACTTTTTGGCTGCTAGCGCTTGTGCATCAAGCGCTAATAGCTATTGTTTTTGTAGCTTTTGATTTGGCAAGAATTATTCGGGGTGAGGTTGTGAAGCATTGATGTGCTGGTTTGGGCGGCGTGCTTGGGATGAGGGCGGGGGCCGGGTTGTCGCCCCGGCGGGCGAGGTACTTTTCTTTGCTTCGCCAAAGAAAAGTACCCAAAAGAAAGGCGACCCTCAGTCTGCGACCCCTTCGCTGCGCTACGGGGCAAACCTGCGTCGGAGCGGTTGCGGGGTGCGCCGTGGAACTCGCTTTGCGCTGCGCGCGCCGCTCGGACAACCACGGCGAGTCAGAGCACGAAGCATGGGCGCTTCGACGCCCATGCCACCCCACAACCTCCCCGCCGCAGGCGCAGCCAGAAGGGGTGGGGCAGCCGAACATCCAACAGCCGAACAGCCACACGGGCCATCGCTGCGCTCGGCCCAGGTTGCGCAGCGCGTGGCGCTTGCGCCCGCGAGGTGGGGCCGAGCGCAGCGATGGCCCGTATGGATGCCCGCGCCCCGGGTTCCCTTCACGATGCGCCGAGGAGCGCAGGGCGTGGGGCGGCACGGGCGTCGGAGCGCCCGTGCTTCGTGTACTGACTCGCTGCGGTTGTCCGAGCGAAGCGCGCAGCGCGCAGCGAGTTCCGCAGCGCGCCCCACGACCGAGTACCGCAGGTTGCCCGCAGCGAAGCGGAGGGACGCAGCGTGTAGGGTCGCCCTTTCTTTGGTTCCTTTCTTTTGGCGACGCGAAAGAAAGGGACTCGCCCGCCGGGGCGACATCCCGGCCTCCGCCCTCAGTGAAGGCATGCTGCCCATCAGCGAGCTTGCGAGCGCGCCCAAGCTTCGACAGCGCACCCAGGCTTCGACAGGCTCAGCCCGAACGGTTGGTGTGGTTCCTCGGCTTCGACAAGCTCAGCACAAAAGAACAACGGAAAAACAAAAAACTATCAAAACAATAGCTGCTAGCGCTTATCCAGTAAGCGCTAGAGCCGAGTTTCACCAAAATTTTCAGAACGGATAGTGCCGAGGCGTCGTCTGCACCGTCACCCAGCGCAACTCGGTAAACTCCCGCACCCCCGCCATCCCCCCAAACCGCCCATACCCCGAACTCTTCACGCCCCCAAACGGCATCTGCCCTTCGTCATGCACCGTCGGCCCGTTGACGTGGCAAATGCCCGACTCAATGCGCGCCGCCACGTTCCAGGCCTTCGCCACATCGCGGCTGAACACGGCAGATGACAGGCCGAACTCGTTGTCGTTGGCGCAAGCAATCGCTTCCTCCACACCGTTCACGCGCACCACGGGCTTGACGGGGCCAAACGACTCTTCGCGGTAGATGTCCATCTCGGCCGTGACATGGTCGAGCACCGTGGCCTGCATCAGCGTGCTGTCGCTCTTACCGCCGCAGACCAGCTTGGCGCCCTTGGCCAGTGCGTCGTCGATGAGCGCGTTGCAGCGCTGCACCGTGCTCATGTCCACCACCGAACCCAACACCACCGGGCCCTTGCGTGGGTCGCCCAGGGGCAGGGCCTTGGCGCGCTCGCCCAGCTTGGCCACGAACTCATCGGCCACGGCGTTGTCCACGATGATGCGTTCGGTGGACATGCAGATCTGCCCCGAGTTGGCGAACGCGCCAAACACGGTGCCCGCCACGGCGGCGTCGATGTCGGCATCGTCCAGCACCAACAGCGGTGCTTTGCCGCCCAGTTCCAGCACCACGGGCTTGAGGTACTTGGCGCAGGTTTGCGCGATGATGCGGCCCACCTTGGTGGAGCCGGTGAAGTTGATGCGGCGCACGGCCGGGTGGGCCACGATGGCTTCGACCACGGTACCGGCATCGGCGGGGGCGTTGGTCACGAAGTTCACCACACCGGTCGGCAGGCCCGCCTCCTGCATGGCTTCAATGATGAGGCCGTGGGTGGCGGGGCATAGCTCGGAGCCCTTCAGGATCACCGTGTTGCCACAAGCCAGCGGCGTGGCAATGGCGCGCACGCCGAGGATGACGGGGGCATTCCAGGGCGCAATGCCCAGCACCACGCCCGCGGCCTGGCGCACGCCCATGGCTAGGCTACCGGGCACATCGGATGGGATCACCTCGCCCGCGATCTGCGTGGTCAGCGCTGCGGCCTCTTGCAGCAGGCCTGCCGCCAGGTGCACGTTGAAGCCTGCCCACATGCCGGATGCGCCGGTCTCGGCCGCCATGGCCACGGCAAAGTCGGCAGTGCGGGCCTCCAGCGCATGTGCCGCCTTGAGCAGCAGCGCGCGGCGGGCGTTGGGCCCCATGGCCGACCAGGCCGGGAACGCCTTGGCGGCGGCATCGGCGGCCGCTTTGGCGTCAGCCACGGTGGCGGCGGGGGCGGTGGTGGCGACGGAGCCATCGAGCGGGTTGCGGCGCTCAAACGTGGCTCCACCAGTGGCTTGCACGCGCTCGCCGTTGATCAGCATGGAAATAGCGGTCATGTAGGAACTCCTTGGCTACAACAAACGAAATAACGAAAGAAACAAAGAAATGAAATGGGGCACGGATGCACCCAACACATCAAGAAAAGAGGGAAGGCCGGAAGCCCAAAAAGTTCAGGCCACACCGAGATACGCCTGGCGTACCACATCGGACTGCAAAAGATCCAGCGCATTGCCGGACGCCACGATGCGCCCGCGCTCCAGCACATAACCGCGCTGCGCGATCTGCAGCGCCTTGCGCACGTTCTGCTCGACCATGAGCACGGTGACGCCCTGAGCCGCGATGCGCTGCACGATGGCAAGCAGCTCATCGACCATGCGGGGTGCCAGGCCCAGCGAGGGCTCGTCCAGCATCAACAGGCGCGGGCCACTCATCATGGCGCGGGCCACGGCCACCATCTGCTGCTCGCCGCCGCTCATGGTGCCGGCCAATTGTGTGGCGCGCTCCTTGAGGCGCGGGAAGTCCTCGAACGCCTGGGCCAGCCGTTCGTTGCGCACGCGGGCCGGCACCAGCCAGCCGCCCAGCTCCAGGTTCTCGGTCACCGTCATTTGCGGGAAGAGCTGGCGGCCCTCGGCCACCAGGGCCAGGCCGCGTTGCACGCAGGCGGTGGCATTCACCGCCGGCACGCTCTGGCCGTCCAGCAGCAAGGTGCCTTGGCGCGGAAGCAAGCCCGCCAGCGCCTTGAGCAGCGTCGTCTTGCCTGCGCCGTTAGGGCCGACGATGACGGTGATACCAGGCGCTGCCTCCAGCGACAGGTCTTGCAGCACCTGAAAGCCGTGGTAGCCCGTCGTCAGGTTCTGCACTTGCAGGTGCGCGCCGCTCATGCCGTCGCTCCTTGTTCTGCGCCGTGGGCCATTTCATCGCCCAGATAAGCCTCGATCACCAGCGGGTCGCGCACCACCTCGGCGGGTGTGCCATCGGCAATCTTGCGGCCCTGGTGCAGCACCAGCACACGCTCCACGTACTTGAGCAGCGTGGTCACCGCGTGTTCGATCCACACCACCGTCAAGCCCCAGTCATCGCGCAAGCGGCGGATGCGCTGGGCCATGGCGTCCACTTCGGATTCGGTGAGCCCGGCGGCCACTTCGTCGAGCAGCAGCAGGCGCGGGCGCGTGCCCAGGGCCATGCCGATCTCCAGCAGGCGCTGCTGCGACGGCGTCACGTCGGCGGCGGGGCGGTCGGCCAGGTGGGCCAGGCCCAGCATGGCCAGAATCTCCTCCTCGGTGCGCAGGCCCACCGGGCCCACGCGGTGGCGGCCTGCGAACTGCATGCCAAAACGCACGTTGTCGCGCACCGTCATGTCGGGGAACACGCGCGGTGTCTGGAAGGTGCGCGCGATGCCTTGGGCGGCATAGTGGTGCGGGCCCTTGCCCGTCAGGTCGTCACCGCCGCTGTGCAGCGTGCCTGCCGTGGGCGGCTGCACGCCCGAGATGGCGTTGAAGAACGTCGTCTTGCCTGCGCCGTTCGGGCCGATGATGCCGATCAGTTCGCCAGTGTGCAGCGTGGCGCTCACGTTGTCCACGGCGGTCAGACCGCCAAAACGCACGGTCACGCCGTGGATGGTCAACAGGGCTTCAGCCATGGTGCGCCTCCGCAGCCGCAGGCTTGCGCCGCTGCCACAGTGTGGCCAGGCCATTGGGCAGGTACATCACGCACAAAATCAGCAACAGGCCCAGCACCATCATGTAGCCGTAGGGCAGTTGCAGGCGCAGGGTCTCGGCCAGCAGGCTGAACACGATGGCCGCAAGCACGGGGCCGCCAATGCTGGCAGCGCCGCCGATGAGAGCGATCAACACGGTCTGAAAGCCAATGAAGGGGCTGAACACCGCCGCAGGCTCGATGTAGGTCCAGCGCACGGCCATGGCAGCGCCCACGGCGCCCGCAAACGCGGCGGTGATGCAAAAGCCCGCGATCTTGGCCAGGCGCGTGTCCACGCCCAGGGTCTGCGCACGTTGCTCATCGGCGCCGATGCCCGAGAGCGCCAGGCCGAACCGGCTGCGCTGGATGGCAATGGCCGTGGCAATAGCCCCTGCGGCAATCAGCAGCACCGTGAGGTACACCGTCTCGTTGCTGGGCACCACCGTGAGCACGCGGCCCACGGTGCCGGAGACCTGCTTCTCGACGAAGGTCACGGCGTGGCGGATCAGCTCTGTCATTCCAAAGGTCAGCACCGCAAAGTAGGTGCCGCGCAGGTGCAGCACCGCTGCGCCCATCACCACGGCCACCACGGTAGCGATGAGTGCGCCCGCCGCAATCACCAACGGCCAGGGCAGCACCGCCAGCAGTGTGGCGCTGGTGTATGCGCCGATGCCGAAGAAGGCGGATGTGGCGAGCGAGAGGTAGCGTGTGGCCCCGCAGAACAGCGACCAACTGGTGGCCAACGCGATGTACATCAGGCAGCTGAGCAGCACCGAGGCCGCAAACTCGGACACCAGCCAGGGCAGCGTGCCGACCATGGCCACGCCCACTGCGAGCGCCAGCCAGGGTTTGTTGGAATGGAGGGATTTCATTTCTTGCTAAAGAGGCCGTTGGGGCGCCAGATGAGTACGCCGATGAACACTGCGTAGCTCAGCAGCATCTTGAGAGAGGGGCTGCTGAAGTGCATGCCTAGGGCTTCGACCACGCCCAGCAGCAGGCCCCCGGCCAGGCTGCCCGCCAGGCTGCCAAAGCCGCCCAGCGTGATCACGATCAGCGCCGTCACGGTGTAGGGCTCGCCCATCGATGGGGAGATCTCGTAGGTCATCGACAGCAGGGCCCCCGCCACGCCCGACAGGCCCAGGCCAATGCCGAACATCATGGGGTGCAGACGCCGCGTGTTGATGCCCACCAACTGCGCCCCTGTGGGCGACTGCATCAGCGCCCGCACGGCCTTGCCCAGCAAGGTGAGCTTGAGCAGCGCGATCAGCGCGGCCGACAGGGCCAGCGCCACGCCGAACAGCACCAGCTTGTTCTCGGTGAAGCGCATGCCCGCCACCTGTATCGGGTCGGCCAGATATTCGTAGCCGCGCAGGTCGCCGCCCCAGATCAAAAGCGCGGTGTTCTGCACCAGGAACATCAGGCCAAAGCCCACCATCAGGCTGCGCGCCTCGAACACATCCACGTTCGGTGCGCGGGCGGCCAGCCGCTTGAAGCACAGCGCGTGCACCACCACACCCAAGGCGAACAGCGCGATGAACGCGAGCGGCATGAGAAGCAGCGGCGAGATGCCCGTGGCCGTGTGCGCCCACCAAGTGAGGAAGGCGCCCAGCATCAGGAACTCGCCGTGCGAGATGTTCATGATGCGCATCAGCCCGTATTGCAGGTTCAGGCCCATGGCCACGAGTGCATAGATGCCGCCGGTAATGAGGCCACTGGCGACCAGTTCGGCCCAGGAAGTCAGAGACACGTTGCAGTTTCCGAGTTGAATGGGCCGGTCACTTCCAGGCAGGCTTGCTGGTGTTGAGTTGCGCGGTGGCACGGTCCTTGGGCCACACCACCTCGAAGTCGCTGCCCTGCCACTGGCTCACGGTGCCGGGGATGGAGGCGTTCTCGCTGCCCGCAAAGCGGATGGGGCCGAGGATGGTCTGGAACTCGTTCTTGGCGATGTGCTCGCGCAGTGCTTTTCGGTCCAGGCCTGCCTTTTCTACGGCCTGCTGCATGATCTGCAGCGCTGCCCACGAGTGGCCGCTGGCCCAGCGGTCGGGTTCCTTGTTGAACTTCTTCACATGCGCATCAAAGTAGGCCTTGGCCCCGGGGCTGGTTTTCACGCTCCACGAGCCCATGCCGATCACGCCCTCGGTGTTGGCTTGCATCACGTTCTTGTAGAGCTGGAAGGCCGTGCCCACGGATGCATAGAAGAACTTGGGATTCAGGCCCACTTCGCGCGCCTGGCGGCTGGCCAGGATGGTGTCGGGCGGGTAGGTGATGCCGATGAACGCGTCGGGGTTCTGGTCCTTGATGCCGCGCAGCACGGGGGCCAGGTCTTTCACGCCCAGCGGGTAGCTCTTGCGCTCCACCACCTGGATGCTGGTCTTCTTGAGCGCGGCGTTCAAGGCTGCAAAGTTCTCCAGGCCGAACAGGTCGTCCATGTAGACGATGGCGATGGTCTTGACGTTGTTGGCCACGAGCATGTCCACCAGCGCGCCCATCATCTTGTCGGGCTGCTGCAGCAGCGAGAAGAAGTACGGCAGGTTCATGTCGATCAGCTTGCGCGACAGCGCCGTGGGCGCCAGCAGCGGGTAGCCAAAGCGGTTGGCCAGCGGTGCGATGGCGAAGTTGGCGCCCGAGCCCCAAGGGGGCAGGATGAGGTCCACCTTGTCGCTGCCCATGAGTTTTTCGTAGGTGCGCACGCAGGTCTCGGTTTCGCTGCGGTCGTCGTAGCCGATGAGTTCGATCGGGCGCTTGGTGCCCTTGATGGAGAGGCCACCCGCTGCGTTCACCTGTTCGGACCACAGCAGGTAATTCGGTTCCTGGCTGACTTGCGCGCCTGCAGCCCAGGGGCCAGTGCGGGCGATGGCGTAGCCGATGCGCACGGGGCTGCTGCTGCCCTGTGCCCACAGGTGGGGTGCAACGGCCAGGGTACCGACGGTGGCTGCGGCGCCCTTGATCCACTGGCGCTTGGAGGGGTGGTGTTGGGTCATCAGGTGTCTCCTCGAATGGGTGGCCCACGTGGTGCAGGCTCTGGACTGATCGTAGGAAACACGTGCGGGCCGCGCTGCGCTGAGCGTGCACAAAACGCTTGCCTCAGCGTGCAGCGGGCAGCGGGTTTACCCGCATTTCCCCGCGTGGCAATGGATACCGCCCGGGCCGATAATTCAGCCGCATAACCATCAGACCTGCCAGCCTGGCCTGTCCGTGCGGCCCGTGGGGCGCGCGCAACCAACCGCAGAGGAGACACCATGGCCCATGTGATGACCGAGGTATCGACCGACACCGTGGAACCCCGCGACCGCCTGCACCTGTGGGGCGATGCCGTGTGGCGCCTGATCGGCGGGCTGGAGTCGGATGCGTTTGGCGATGAGGCCTTCAACGGGCACATCACCTCAGGCCAGGCGGGGTACGTGGCGCTGTGCCAGCTCAGCGTGAGCCGCCACCGCGTGGTGCGCACACCCAGCCTGATCCGCGGCAGCGACCGGGCCTATATCAAGATCGTGGCCCAGTTGGAAGGCCGTGCGTGTTTTGAGCAGAACGGCCGCGAGGTCTGGTTGTCACCGGGTGAGTGGAGCGTGTACGACACCACCCGCGCCTATGCCGTCAGCAACCCCGACGCGGTGCGCCAGATGGTGCTGATGATTCCCAAGGAGCAGTTGCCAGAACGCAAGCTCAAGCTGGATGACCTGATGGTGCAGCGCTTTTCGGGCACGTCGGGCGTGTCGCGCCTGGCGTGGGACACCATGCGGGCCGCCTTTACCGAGCTGCCTACCATGTCGCATGCGGCTGCCGACGGGGTGGCCGATGTGATCACGAACCTGGTGCAGCTGTCGCTGCTGGAGCGCAATGGGCAGCACAGTGGGTTGTCGCAACGCGAGGCGCTGAAGGACCGCATCCTGCAGTACATCGACCGGCACCTGGGTGACCCCGATCTCACCATCGACCGCATGGCGCAGGCGCTCAATTGCAGCAAGCGGCACCTGTACAACGCGCTGGCCGATGGCGAGGAGACCCTGGCCGCCATGATCCAGCGCCGCCGGCTGGAGGCCTGCCTGCGTGACCTGCAGCACCCCGCGCACGCGCAGCGCTCGGTCACCGACATTGCACTGTCCTGGGGCTTCAGCAGCAGCGCGCATTTCAGCCGCGCCTTCCGTGCGCACACCGGGTGTAGCCCCAGCGAGTACCGTACGCGCGGAGCGCTTGCGCACTGATCCCGTTCTCACCTGCCTGAGCGCCTTGCCGCAAAAGCAAAAGGCCTGCAGCACCGAAGCCGCAGGCCTTTTTGCCAGATGCCTGGTGGCAGGCATTGCGCCCGCCGAGCCGGCCTGAGGGTTACTGAATGGAGAGCGTGGTGGCCTTGCTGGCAGGTTCTACCTTGGCCAGGGTCAGCGTCAGCACGCCGTTTTCCAGCTTGGCGCTGCTGTTGGCTGCATCAATGTCGGCGGCCAGTTCCCAGGCGCGCTGAACTTGGCGGGGCGCGCCTTCAACGCTCTGCAAACGCACCACATTGCCTTCGATGCTGATCTGCAACTGCTCCCGTGCCAGGCCAGGCACATCCAGCTGAAGGGTGGTGGACTTTTCATCCTGGGTTACGGCGCAGCCCGCCGAGCGGGGTGTGGGCTCTGCCAAGGCGCCCATCAGAAAACGCTGCAGTGCGAGATCGGCGGAACGGGGGGATTGGGCGTAGGCGGCGCGGCGGATCACGGGGGCGAAGATCATGGGTAACTCCTATAAACTGCGCGGCTCTCAACGTGGTCGCCGCATGCCAGAGAGGTGTGTGCGGCCACGCGGCATTTCAAGGGAAAAAAGGCATGAATAAATTGCGCGCAGCGGGCTTGAAAACAGGCGCAAAGGCATTACGTCAATCCGTTTTGGCTGCTGCCGTCGCGGTGTCTGCGGCACTGGCTTTGCCATCGATGGCATGGGCGCAGGGCAGTGCAACCACGGCGCCTGTGCCCCAGGCGCGGCCCGTGAAGATGGCGCTCATCGAAAGCCTGTCGGGCGCGTTTGCCAACACGGGCGAGGCCGTTTACCGCAACATTTACTGGGCGATGGAGCGCGTCAACGCGCGCGGCGGTGTGCATCTACCGCCCGCAGCGGGTGGGCCCCGCCTGCTGGCGTTGGAGCGCTACGACAGCAAAGGCCAGAACGAAGAGGCGTTGTCGGCCCTGCGCGCCGCCATCGACGATGGCGCGCAGGTGGTTCTGCAGGGCAATTCGTCGGCCACAGCCGCGGTGTTGATCGAGGCGATCAACAAACACAACGAGCGCGAGCCGAACAAGCGCGTGCTCTTTTTGAACTACTCGGCGGTGGACCCGATCCTCACCAACGAGAAGTGCAGCTTCTGGCACTTTCGGTTCGACGCACACGCCGATATGCGCATGGCGGCGTTGATGGAAGTGATGCGCGAGGACAAGGCCATCAAAAGCGTGTACCTCATCGGCCAGGACTACAGCTTTGGCCAGGCCGTGCTGCGCGAGGCCAAAAAGCAACTGGCCGCCCAGCGCCCGGATGTGGCGGTGGTGGGGGACGAACTGCACCCCATCGGCCGCGTGAAGGACTTCGCGCCCTATGCCGTCAAGATCAAGACCAGTGGCGCGCAGGCCGTGGTCACCGGCAATTGGGGCAATGACCTCACGCTGCTGGTGAAGGCGGCGCGCGAGGTGGGCTACGAAGGCAGCTTCTACACCTTCTACGGCAACGCGCTGGGCGCGCCAGCGGCGATCGGCGACGCGGGCTTGGGCAAGGTGGTGGCTGTGGCCGACTGGTTGCCTAACGTGCCCGGTCCGCAAAGCGAAGCGTTCTACCAGTCCTTCCGCACTCGCTTCCCCAAGCCGCAGGACGACTATGTGCACATGCGCATGCAGCTCATGGTGGAGGCGCTGGCGCAGTCCATTGAGCGCGCGGGCAGCACGGATGTGGTGGCCATTGCACGCCAGATGGAAAGCGCCAATGTGCAGCTCTTTGGGCAGGCCGGCGGCATGCGCGCGGCCGATCACCAGTTTCAGCAGACGCTGGTGGTAGGGGTGATGGACAAGAAGGGCGCGCCCGGCGTGAAGTTCGACGTGGAAGGTTCGGGCTACGGTTTCCGCGTGGTGCGGCAGATTCCTGCGGCGAAGGCGCAGCAGCCGCACAGCTGCAGCATGCAGAGGTACTGATTCCGAGTCCCGGGCCGTTGTTCACTGAGCGAAGGCAAAGCGCTGCGCTAGGCTTCGAAAGGCTCAGCCCGAACGGCTTGTTGGGCAAAAACGTTCAGCGCCGGATGCGGTGCCCGGTCTTGAACACCCACCACACCACGAACAGGCACAGCGTGAGGAACACCAGCGTCATGCCCGTGCTCACACCGATGTGCACGTCCGCCTGGCCGTAAAACGCCCAGCGCAGGCCGCTGATGAGGTAGACCACTGGGTTGAACAGCGACACGGTTTGCCACAGTGGCGGCAGCATGTTGATGCTGTAGAACGCGCCGCCCAAGAAGGTGAGGGGCGTGATGATGAGCAGCGGGATGACCTGCAGTTTCTGAAAGCTGTCGGCCCACAGGCCGATGATGAAACCGAACAGGCAGAACGTGACGGCCGTGAGCACAAGGAAGCCGACCATCCACACCGGGTGTGCCACCTCGTAAGGCACAAACACGCGAGCGGTGGCGAGGATCAGCACCGACACCAGCAACGACTTTGTGGCGGCGGCGCCCACATAGCCCAGCAGCACCTCAACCCAGTTGACCGGTGCACTGAGCAGCTCATAGATGGTGCCGGACCACTTGGGCATGTAGATGCCGAAGGCCGAGTTGGAGATGCTCTCGGACAACAGCGACAGCATGAGCAGGCCAGGGATGATGTAGGCGCCGTAGCTCACGCCGCCGATGTCGCCCATGCGGGAGCCGATGGCCGAGCCGAAGACGATGAAGTACAGCGCTGTGGTGAGCACCGGCGCGATCAGGCTCTGCATCCAGGTGCGGAACGCGCGGTTCATTTCAAAGCGGTAGATGGCGCGCACGCCGTGCAGGTTGAGGCCGGTCATGTGCGGGCTGCCTTGGATTCGTCGGTAGGGTTCTGGTGCACCAGGCTCACGAAGATGTCTTCGAGCGAGCTTTCGCTGGAGTGCAGGTCTTTGAAGTCAATGCCTTGGTCCTGCAACGCCCGCAGCAGGGCGGCGATCCCCGTGTCTTCCTGTTGCGAGTCGAAGGTGTAGGTGAGTGTGCTGCCGCCCTGGCTCAGCGAGAGCGGCCAACGGGCCAGCGTGGCTGGCACCTGCGTCATGGGATGTTGCAGCGTGATGGACAGCTCTTTTTTGCCCAGCTTGCGCATCAGCACAGCCTTGTCTTCCACCACGATCAGCTCGCCCTTGCGGATCACACCGATGCGGTCGGCCATGTCTTCGGCCTCCTCCAGGTAGTGCGTGGTCAGGATGATGGTGGTGCCCGCATCACGCAACGCCCGCACCAGGCGCCACATGTCGTGGCGCAGCTCCACATCAACGCCCGCGCTGGGCTCATCGAGGAACAGGATCTTGGGCTCGTGCGACAGTGCTTTGGCGATCAGCACGCGGCGTTTCATGCCACCCGACAGCGACAGGATCTTGTTGTCCTTCTTGTCCCAGAGCGACAGGTCCTTGAGGATCTTCTCGATGAACGCAGGGTTGGGGGCCTTGCCAAACAGACCCCGGCTGAAGTTGACCGTGGCCCACACGGTTTCAAACGAATCGGTGTGCAGTTCTTGCGGGACAAGGCCAATGGCGGCGCGGGCAGCGCGGTAGTCGCGCACGGTGTCGTGCCCGTCGGCGGTGATGGTGCCGGCCGTCGCGTTGCTCATGCCGCAGATCACGCTGATCAGGGTGGTCTTGCCTGCGCCGTTGGGGCCGAGCAGGGCAAAGATTTCGCCGCGCCGGATGTCGAGGTCAATGTGCTTGAGCGCCTGAAAGCCGCCCGCGTAGGTCTTGCTGACGCCACGCACGCGGACGATGGCATCTTCGGAAGGTGCATGGAACGGGGCTGCTGCTGCTGGCATAAGCTGGGGGGATGGGAGAGTGAGGTTGCCGCACACGCGGCCGAAGCGACGCATTGTGGACCGACTTGCGCTGGCGCGCTGAGGGGCTCTGCCAAGCCCCCGGGTCTCTCCTTCCGCTCCGCTCAGCGCGCGCGGGCAGCGGCCACTTCGGCGCCGAGCTCAATCACGGCCATCGCGTAGTAGCTGGACCAGTTGTAGCGCGTGATGGCGTAGAAGTTTTCGGTGCCCGCCACATAGCTGGGCGGTTCATTGCCGTTTTGCAACTCCACAAGTGCCAGCGGCCCGGCGTGCTGGCTGCCTGCTGCATCCAGCACCGCGCCTTTGGCCTGCATGCTCGCCGCGCTGAAGGTGGGCAGGATGTCGGGCAGGAGCAGGTCGTCCAGCTGCAGTTGGCTGGTGTCAAACTGCACGCCGAAGTGCGTGGGCATGCCGGGCTTCCAGCCATGGCCGATGAAATAGTTGGCCACTGAGCCAATCGCGTCGGTAGGGCTGTTGAACAGGTCGATCCGACCGTCGCCGTCAAAGTCCACCGCGTAGCGCACCCAGCTGGACGGCATGAATTGGCCCAGTCCCATGGCGCCGGCGTAGCTGCCTTTCATCGCGAAGGGGTCGATGTTGCTGCGGTTCGTGAGGCTCAGGAACTGCTCCAGCTCACGGCGAAAGAACGCGTTGCGCTCCTGGGCGCGCGGGTGGGTAGTGGGGAAGTCAAACGCCAATGTGGCCAGGGCGTCCATCACGCGGATGTTGCCCATCTGCTGGCCGTAGATGGTTTCGACACCGATGATGCCCACGATGATCTCGGCGGGCACGCCGTATTCGCGCTCGGCCTTTTCCAGCGCGGCGCGGTTGTCTTGCCAGAACCGCACGCCCGCGCGGATGCGTATCGGCTCGACGAAGCGGCTGCGGTACACGCGCCAATTTTTTGCCGTGCCCTTGGCGGGCGGCAGCATGAGCTTGGGCACCTGGGGCAGGAACTGCGCTTGGCCAATCGCCTGGCGCACCCATTCGCGGTCCAGGTCGCGGCGTGCGGCCAGGTCGTCGGCGAACTGCATTGCGTCTGCGCGGGTGGCGTACAGGACGGCGGGTTTGTTGGCCGCCTTCGTGTGGGTGGCGGCGGATTTTGACTGCTTTTGGCTGTTGGCGGTTGCTGGTAGGGCGCTGAAAGCTATCAAGGTGATAGCAATGACGTGCACCATTGAGCGGCGGGCTGTGGTCGATCTGTCGGGCTTCGGCATGGGTCCGGGTTCAGTGTTTGTGGGGCTCGGGCCAGGGCAGGGCGCCGAATTCGCGGCGCAGCTGGCCCAGCTCCTGCGTGGGTTGAGGCGCATAGCGCAGGTGTTCCAGCCGCAGCAGCCAGTCGGCCAGAGGCTGGCTGTCGGCGCCGAATTGTGCCCGCACCTGTTCGGCCATGGCGCGGGGCGGCAGGGCGTCGGGCAGCGTCAGCCCTGCGCGGGCCAAGCGCTGACGGGTGCGGGCCAGCAGGCGCAGCCAGGGGTCGTGCTGGCTGCGCTCCCACAGCGTCCAGGCGCCGCCCCCCAGGGCGGCCAGCATGATCAGGCTGCCCAGCAGCGTCGTCAGGTCTTGCCAACTGGGAGATTCAAAGCCCAAAGCCTTGAGCAGATCCAGCTGGCGGGCCTGGGTGTAGTTCAGGACCCACTGGTTCCAGCCGTTGTTGATGGCTTCCCACACGGCGCGCAGGTTTTGCACCATGCCGGGGCTCAACGTGCCCATCGCCGAGGCAAATGCGCCTTCGGGAGCGCGCAACCGCTGGAAGGCGCCGATCCGGCCGGGAGAGACAGCGCCGGTGGGATCCACGCGCACCCAGCCGCGGTTTTCGATCCACACCTCGGCCCAGGCGTGGGCGTCGGCGTTGCGCACTGTCCAGTAGCCGTCGACCGGGTTGCGCTCGCCGCCCTGATAGCCGGTGACAATGCGCGACGGCACGTCCAGCGCGCGCATGAGCACCACGAAGGCCGACGCAATGTGCTCGCAAAAGCCTTCCTTGCGGTCGAACCAGAATTCGTCGGCCGTGTGCTCGCCGAAAACGCCTGGGTCCAACGAGTAGTTGTAGCCGCCGGTGCGCAGGCGCCGCAGCACGGCGTCCACCAGCACCTGGGTGTCTGCGTTTGCCAGTGCTGGTTCGGCCCGCATTTGGGCTGCCAATTCCAGCGTGCGCGGGTTGAAGCCGGGGGGCAGTTCGGTGTGCAGGCGCAGCGGGCGGCTGGAGGTGTCGGGCCCGTGCCGGAATGTGGGATAGCTCACTGCCTTGTAGCGCAGCACCTCGGTGATGGGCCGTGAGGTCATCCACTGCAGGTCCTGCGTCATGTAGGCCTGCATGTTAGGGAGTGTGGGAGCGTCCGGGGTGGCTTCCAGCACCATCAGCCAGGGTTGGCGCTGGGGCTCCAGCGTGACCTCGTAGCGCACCGCCGGGCCACTCACCTGCAGGTTGGCGGGCACTGCCACGCGGGCGGCCCAGGCGCTGTCTTCGCGAAACGGCTCGGCCTGCCATTGGCGCCCGTCAAAGCCGGTCATGACCGGCCCCCGAAAATACATCGCCGACTGCGGCGGCATGTTGCGCTCATCGCCTTCAAACCGCAGTCGAATGGCCACACGCTCGTCCAGCGCGATTTCCGCCATGTCGCCGATCTTCATCGTGCCCGAGAGGCCGCTGCGGCCGGTGAGGTTGTCACCCGGCATGCCCCACAGCGGCGACATGCGCGGGAACAGCATGAACAGCGCCACCATGATGGGAGCACCAAGCAGGGCCATGGTGCCCGCAAGGCGGAAAGTTTGTGCCAGCGGGGGCCGCCCCACTGGCATGTGGGCGTTGACCAGCGCCGTCAGCAGTCCGAGCAGCGCCACCAACATCGCCCCGGCCGTGAGCAGCGACTGTGAGAAAAAGAAGTTGCTGAGCATGGTGAAGAAGCCCAGGAAGAACACCACCAGCGCGTCGCGCCGTGCGTGCAGTTCCAGGGTCTTGAGCGCCAGCAGCATGACGATCAGCGTGACCCCTGGATCGCGGCCCAGGATGGTGCGGTGCGAATACAGCGTGCCCACCACAGCCACCACCACCAGCAGCAACTTGGTCCACTGCCCTGGCAAGGGCTTGTTGTGCCAGGCCAACTGGCCGCGCCACAGCAACACGGCGCCCGTGAGCAGGCTGGCCCAGCCGGGCAGGTTGTTGACCTGGGGCGCGACCACCCAGGCGATCACGAACAGCAGAAACAAGGTGTCCCGTGCATCGCGGGGCAGGGAAGCAAGGGTCTGGCGCAAAGTCATGGTTGCCTTGGAGGCGGCGGGCAAAGCCCTGGAGTGGCGCAGTGGTTGCTATGTTGTGGATAGCTATCAGCGCTTGATGGATAAGCGCTAGGTGCCATTTTTATGTAAATTCTCGGCATGGTCAGCACAGCAGGGGCTGTCAGCACAGTGCCAGCGCTTCGAGGCAGCGCATGCGGTGGGCGGCGCCGGTGTCGGGGGCGATCTCGATGCCGGGCAGGCGCAGCCCATAGTCCAGCCCAAGGCGGTCGGCCTGTAACACCCAGGCGGTCAGGCGCGAGATGCGCGCTTCGTGGTCGGGCAGTGCAGCGCGGGCCGGGTCCAGCCACAGCTCGTGGCGCTGCGCTTGCTGGGCGTCGCGGCTGACCAGGTCGTCGGTGCCCGTGGCCAGCGACTTAGCGGCTTTCTTCCACACCACCAGCTTGAGCGGGTCACCACGCCGGTAGGCACGCACCCCGTCGAATTCGCCAATGCCCTGCGACTGCGCCGCGCCCGTGCCGGTGGCGCGGGGCTCGCCCGGCGGCAGCGGGGGGGCGGGGCTTTCTGGGGCGGGGTACACCAGCACCTGCGCTGCGGGGCGCCAATAGGTCCAAACACGGAACGTGCCCAGCGGAAAGCGCGTCTCTGCCGTCAGCGTGGGCACGCTGTGCAGGCCCCGGCGCTCTGGCCGAAACGCCACCTGCACGCGGCATTGGCCCTGGGCGGGTACATCGGTCCAGGCCCAATGGTGACTGGCTTTGCCCGGCGCGTGCACCGACAGGCCGATGCCGTAGCGGGGCGTCTTGCGTTCGCTGGAGAGTTGCACTTCAAACGCCGTGCTGGTGCCCATGAAATGCGGGTCTGGCGCTTTCAGATGCAGCGTCAGGCCCCGCAGGTTGGCGTGGCAGATGTGCATGCCCACCACCACGCTGCCCGCGAGCAGGAAGGTGAGCAGATAGCCCAGGTTGAGCTGGAAGTTGATGGAGGCCACCAGCAGCACGGCCAGCGTCAGCGCCAGCATCCAGCCTGAACCGGTGGGCAGGATGTAGACGTTGCGCTGGGTGAGCACCAGCGTGTCGCTGAGCGGCAGGCGCGCCTGCCACCAGCGCTGGAACCGCTGGCGCAGCGGGGCCAGCGGGTTGAGTGCAGCGGCGGCGCGGGAGAAAGCGCTGGAGTGGGCGCTGGAAGTGCCGGTGGGGGGGGCGAGGGCCATGGCGCAGAGGCCTCAAGGCAGGGGCACTGCATCCACCATGGCGCGCACCTGTTCGACCGCGCCGCGCCCCGCATCGCCCACGGGCACCAGGCGGTGGGCGATGGTCTGCGGCAGCACGGCCTGCACGTCGTCGGGCGCCACATAGTCGCGCCCGCTGATGAGCGCCTGCGCCTTGGCCGCGCGCACCAGCGCAATGCCGGCGCGGGGCGACAGGCCTTGCAGAAACCAGCGGCCTGAGCGCGTGGCGGCGATCAGGTCCTGCACGTAGTTGAGCAGCGGGTCGGCGGTGTGCACGGCCAGCACTTGGCGCTGCAGCTCTTCCAGCTCGTCGCCGCTCAAAAGCGGCAGCATCGAATCCACCATGTCGCGGCGGTCCGCACCGGCCAGCAGCACGCGCTCGGCGGCGCGGTCGGGGTAGCCGATGGAGATGCGCATCAGGAACCGGTCGAGTTGCGACTCAGGCAGCGCAAAGGTGCCGAGCTGGTCGTGAGGGTTCTGCGTGGCGATCACAAAGAAGGGGTGGGGCAGTGCGCGTGTCTCGCCCTCTACCGACACCTGCTTTTCTTCCATGGCTTCGAGCAGCGCGCTTTGGGTCTTGGGGCTGGCGCGGTTGATTTCGTCGGCCAGCAGCACCTGGGCGAACACCGGGCCGGGGTGGAACACGAAGGACTCCTGGCCGCGTTCGTACACCGACACACCCGTCAGGTCGCTGGGCATCAGGTCGGCCGTGAACTGCACGCGCGAGAACTGCAGGCCGAACGTGCGCGACAGCGCATGGGCCAGTGTGGTTTTACCGACGCCCGGAACGTCCTCGATGAGGAGGTGCCCCCCGGCCAGCAGGCAGGCCACGCAGTCCTGAACCTGGGCCTGTTTCCCCACGATCACCGTGTTAAGCTGATCCAGGAGCGATTTGATCTTGTGCTGTGCGTTCATAGCGCGACGTTATCCGAAAAAATCGCGGATAGGTTCAAAGTTACGGGGATTGACTGTGAGCAAGACGGGCTATTTCACCCATCGGGATTGTTGGAAACACGAGATGGGCCCCGGGCACCCCGAATGCCCCGAACGCCTGGATGCCATAGAAGACCGTTTGCTGATGACCGGCGTTTCTGACGCGCTGGAGCGTTACGAGGCACCGGAGGCTTCGCTGGCCGACATCGAACTGGCCCACGGGCGCATGCACATCGCCGCGCTGCGGGGCATGTCGGACCGGCTCAACGAGGAGATGCTGGCCGGCGGCCCCAGCTACGCGCAGATCGACACCGACACATCCATCAACGCCCACACCTGGAACGCCTCGCTGCGCGCCGCGGGCGCTGCCCTGGCAGCCACCGATGCGGTCATGGCCGGTGAGATCGAAAACGCGTTCTGTTCTGTACGCCCGCCCGGCCACCATGCGTGCCGCGACAAGGCGATGGGGTTTTGCTTTTTCAACAATGTGGCTGTTGCCGCCAAATACGCGTTGCAACGCTACAAGCTGCAGCGCGTGGCGGTGGTGGACTTCGACGTGCACCACGGCAACGGCACGGAAGACATCCTGGCGGGCGACCCACGGGCGCTCATGGTCAGCATCTTTCAGCACCCTTTCTATCCCTACTGCGGTGACCAGAGCCCGGCCGCGAACATGGTCAACGTGCCGGTGCCCGCCTACACCCGCGGCATGGACATTCGCGAGCTGATCGAGATGATGTGGATGCCGCGGCTGGAGGCATTCAAACCCGAAATGATCTTTGTGAGCGCGGGCTTTGACGGCCACCGCGAGGACGATATGGGACAACTGGGCTTGACCGAACAGGACTATGCCTGGATCACCCAGCGTGTGAAAGACGTGGCCCGCCGCTTTTCCAAGGGCCGCATCGTGTCGTGCCTGGAGGGCGGCTATGTGATGGGGCCGCTGTCGCGCAGTGTGGAGGCGCACCTGCGTGTGCTGGCTGATCTTTGATTCCCCCTGAGCCGCCTGCGGCGTCTTCCCCCTGAGGGGGACGCCACCGGTGGCCTGGCGGAGCCAGTTCCACGGTGGCACTGGTCTTTGCTCGCGCCAGTTTCAACGGAGCTGCCCAAAGCCTACATACGAGAGAAGACATGACGATTTCCAACGACTCGCTGTTGCAGGTCACCCGCGATGCTCGCGGCGTGGTGACCCTGACCCTGAACGACCCCGCGCGCTTCAATGCGCTGGGCACCGAGATGCTGTCGGCATTGCAGGCGGCGCTCGACGACGCGGGCCGCGACGAGTCGGTGCGCGTGGTGGTGCTGGCGGCAGCGGGCAAGGCGTTCTGCGCCGGCCACAACCTCAAAGACATGGCGGCGAACCCCGAGCTGCCGTATTACCAAAAGCTCTTTGCGCAGTGCAGCCGCATGATGCTGACCATCCACAAGCTGCCCGTGCCCGTGATTGCGCGGGTGCAAGGCATGGCCACCGCGGCGGGGTGTCAGCTGGTGGCGCAGTGCGATCTGGCCGTTGCGTCGGACGGCGCCAGCTTTGCCACCAGTGGCATTCACTACGGCCTTTTTTGCGCCACACCCAGCGTGCCGTTGGTGCGCAATGTGCCCGCCAAGCGCGCCATGGAGATGCTGCTGACGGGAGACTTCATCGACGCCGCCACCGCGCAGGCCCAGGGCCTGGTTAATCGCGTTGTGGCCGCCGATGGGCTGGATGCCGAGGTGGAAAAACTGGTGCAATCCATTTTGCAGAAACCCCGGGTGGCTCTGGCCATGGGCAAGGCCCTGGTCTACCAGCAGCGTGAACTGGGAATGGATGCGGCCTACCAGCTGGCAGGCCAGACCATGGCGACCAACATGATGGACGGTGCGGCACAGGAGGGCGCCCGCGCCTTCGCAGAAAAGCGCCAGCCCACCTGGAAGAACCCGGCCTGAGCCATGGACGTGCTTGACGCCCTGCTGCGCGACCTGGATAACTCCAGCGTCTGGCTCGAACTCGGCGTGCTGGCCGCGTGCATCGCGCTGGCCTTCGGCATCAGCCGCCAGATTGGCCGCAACCAGCCGCCCGATTCGGTTTGGATAGGCCGGCGCACCATCGACGGCCTGCTGTTCCCGCTGCTGGCCCTGGTGTTGGTGTACGCGGCGCGCGTGGCCGTGGCTTACTACCAACCGGTGTTCGTGCTGCGGGTGGCGGTGCCGGTGCTGGTGTCGTTGGCGTTGATCCGGTTCATCGCGCGCGTGCTCACTGCGGCGTTTCCTCAATCAGGGTTGGTGCGGTTGGTGGAGCGGCTGGTGTCGTGGCTGGCCTGGGCAATGGCGGTGTTGTGGATCTTGGGGCTGTTGCCGGTGGTGCGCAGGGAGCTGGAATCCATCACCCTCACTCTGGGCAAGTCAAGCGTGAGTTTGCTCACCCTGATCGAGGGCACGCTCACTTCAGGGCTGGTGCTGGTGACCACGCTGTGGCTGTCATCCACCTTCGAGCGGCGCGTGCTGGACGAGGCAATGACCGACCTGTCCACCCGCAAGGTGGCCGTGAACGTCACGCGCGCGCTGCTGATCTTCGTGGGCATGCTGTTCGCGCTGTCGGCGGTGGGGGTGGACCTCACGGCGCTGTCGGTGCTGGGCGGGGCCATGGGCGTAGGCCTGGGCTTCGGGCTGCAGAAGCTCGCTTCCAACTACGTGAGCGGATTTGTCATCTTGCTGGAGCGCTCACTGCGCATTGGTGACAACGTGCGGGTGGACGGCTTTGAGGGCCGCATCACCGACATCAAGACCCGCTACACGCTGATCCGTGCGGGCAACGGCCGCGAATCCATCGTGCCCAACGAGGCGCTGATCACCCAGCGTGTAGAGAACCTTTCGGACGCTGACCGCAAGTTCAACGTCACTACCAACATCACGGTCGGCTACGACAGCGATGTGGCCGAGGTGCAGCGCATTCTTTGCGCGGCCGCTGCCGCGCAGGCCCGTGTGTTGCAGACGCCGGCGCCAGTGGCGTACCTGGTGAACTTCGCGCCGGACGGGCTGGAGTTCAGCCTCCATTTCTGGATCGGAGACCCTAGCGCAGGCACGGTCAATCTGCGCTCGGCCATCAACATCGCCATCCTGGATGGATTGCGCGCGGCCGACATCGACATCCCGTTTCCTCAGCGTGTCGTTCAGTTCAAGGGCGACCTGCCCGTGATGCCGACCCAGGCTGGGCAAGGTGCCGAATGATTGGCCTATAATCCACAAAAAGCACGATCGTTCTTTTTTGCAAGTGCCCCTTTTGCGTTCTGGCCTCGCAGCTGTTCTCGCTGCAGTGCGGCATAGAATGTTTTAGTTTACGTAAACGTCAATTCAACCAACTACTCTCTAGGAGCCGCAGCAATGAAGGTCTTGGTCCCTGTCAAGCGCGTGGTGGACTACAACGTGAAGGTCCGCGTGAAGTCGGACAACACGGGTGTGGACATCGCCAACGTGAAGATGAGCATGA
>PJUL01000665.1_pt1 | contig 21089 bp, 16 predicted proteins | sample 1512221 | NCBI WGS metagenome assembly PJUL01 (sample SAMN08177667, study PRJNA422409) | Feces metagenome, whole genome shotgun sequencing project.
CGTAGTCGGAGGTCGTCGGCTTGATCCAGTCGAACTCGTCGGCGCCGAAATACCGCCCGGGAAGATCGCGGACCCACAGGTCCTTCTTTTCCGGATCCCAGGGGCGCCAGTAGGTCTCGAACATGGACGTGCAGGCGAGCACTTGAGCGGAACGCAGCAGCGCAGGTTGTCGACGCTGTCACCCAGGGCGGCATAGGTGGCATCCACGTATTCGGTGGTGGTCGTGTACTGTGCCTCGTCGTCGATATGGAACACGCCAATCCGGCGGTGCGGGGCACGCGTGCGGATGTATTCCAGCGCCAGGTTACGCAGGACGCCCGAATCCTTACCGCCGGAAAAGCTGACGTACACGTTGTCGAAGTTCTCGAAGACGTATTGCAGCCGCTGCATGGCGGCGTCGTACACGTCTATCCTCATTTCCTTGGTCTTCATCGCGGTATCTCCGTCGTCGGAGCGGTATATACCTGCTCCGTGTCCCAATCTAAGGGACGCGGAGTGATGCTGCAATAGCCCAGCTACAGATTCCTGATCGAGGCCTTGATCGCCTGCATGTTTCCCTCCTTCTGGAACTTGTCGACCATCCTGGCGAACGCCTTGACGGTGTCGGCCTTGGTCTTGATGGATCCGGCAATGCGATCGTCGACGGTGCCTGCGCCAAGGAAAAGCCGGCGGAGATGATCCGCCGGCGTGTCGTTCAGTCGCGGTAGCGTCGGGCGCCGTAGTAGAAGCCGACACGCATCTGCACGGGTCGGTCGTGATCGTTCAGATGGGCGTATTTCGGGCAGATGACGTCCGAGTGGAACTCGAACGCACGCGTCATCCTCCAGTCGGGGTCGACATAACGACCCGCGGCCATGCGGTTGATACAATCGATAACGTCGTCGACGGTGAACCCGTTTTTCTTGAGCAGGGCGATAGCCTCGGCAGCGGCATCGTCGAGCGACTGGAGGTATTCCTCGCGGGCTTGACGGCGAGCATCCTCCTCCGCCTTCTTCTCGGCGAGGTAATCCTGCCATTCCGCTTCGGTGCCACGCAGGTCGCCATAGATGCGCCCGATGGAGTGCTCGCCGGTCAGATCGCCATTGATGCCGTCTACGAGCTCAACGTTGAACAGCCAACGCTTCTGGACGGGATGGAACTGCGAGATTGCCACCGACTCCACGTGCGGATTAGCCTGGAGGTCGGCGACGGCCTCCTCTGCCTCCTCGCGTGTGATCTGGTCTGCAGGCTTGTTCGCGAGATATGACGCGATTGACTGGAACGACGGGCGCGGCGCCCAGGTAGGCACGTAACCGGGCTGGCCCTGCGGGGAGTTGCGATACGCCGCGGTCTCGCGGGCGTGGCTGGCGCGCACCTCGGCGAGGCCCTGCTCGAAGTTGATGCGTTCTGCGGTGGTAAGCTTGGTCGTGTTCATGGTTCCCTCCTCGGGAGTACCGCGCGGCACGGCGCCTGCGCGGCGGCTGATCGTCGGATCACACCGGATATCCCGCCGGCGAACCGGCGGGACGGCGAGTGCGACCTACGCGTCCTCGTCCATGTCATCGTTATCGTATTCCGCCAGGGAGCGGCGGACGGGGTGGTTCTCCAAGCTGTTCTGGATGAACTCCTTGCGCATCGACCAGGGGGCATCGTCCTGGTTCAGGACGCCGATGGCGATCTCGATGCACGTCTCGAGCTGCTCTCCGGTGACCTCCCGGAACCAGTCCCAGTAGTGGAGGGCTTGGCGCTGCTTGGTCTTGGAGAGGTCGGCCATTTGCCATTCAAAGCCGTAGGCAGCCCACCCTGCACGCTTCAAGTCGAGGATATAGTGTTCGACCGGCGCTGACTCGCGAGGGCTCTGGACGGCACGGCGGGCGAGGTCGAGCATGATGATGCCCGCATCCTCGGCGCCCATGCAGCCGAAGCGGTAGGCGTGCATCACGAAAGCACGGATCAGGGCGTTGGTCTTGTCGTTGTGTGACAAGTCGGTATCTCCGATGGACTGGACGCGCGGCACCTGACGGCGCGTGTGGTGTCTCATGGGATGTAGATTAGCTCGTCGATGCTGGCCTGCGCGGCAGCCGTGGCCTCGGACGTGGTGTGCATCCAGGCCTCGATCTGCGCCTCGACGATGAACAGCAGTTCGGGAAAGTAGTAGATATCGCCGTCGATGAACTCGTCGACAGAACGCTTGGCGGCATCGCGTCCATATGCCCGGATCCACGCGTCAGGCTCTTCGATCTTGTCGTAGACTGTCTCGAAGACGCGCTTTGCGAGATCGCGCATATCGGGGGAGTATTCCTGCAGCGCGACCTTGGTGGCAGCGGCGACACCGGAATTCGAGAGCCAGATGCACTCGTCATCGCGCTCGACATAGCCCTTGCGGACGAGCGAGCGGATCACGCCGGCGGCCTTGCGTCCGGTGAAGCGGTGGGGCTTCCGGGACTCGTTGTGCGCCCACTTGGGAATGCAGACGTCGGGACCGCCGTAGACGTTGTACATGAGCGACAACAGGACGGCGGATTCGGAAGGCGTAACAAGCGGTGTCATATCGACATCTCCGTAGCGCGGCACATGCCTGCGCTTCCATGTCCGTATGAATGGGACATGACGGAGCCTGCGTCAATAACTCATGTCTGATTAAATGAGACTCGGTTAACCGGAATCAGTGCCGGCCAACCCGCATCAGCTTCAACTCGGCCAGCTTGCGCTTGCCCCGCTCGATCTGGAGCTCGCGTTGCACGGCAGCAAGCTGGGCGGCCAAGCGCTCCAGTTGGGAGTTCTTGCGGTCGACGAGGGTATCGTAGTCGGCCACCAAACGGTCGTATGTGCGGTCCCATGCCTTGATGGCTACGAAGGTTTCATCGTTGATCATGGCTTCCCCTTGGGCTGGTATCCTATTGCTAGCAAGGCCGGGTTGAAATCTGGCGATCGCTATCGGAGGCATTTTATCGATAGTCCCGATCGGGAATATTTCAAATCGAGCCGTCGCCGCAATCGGGTAGAGCAGCGAGAGGCGCATTGGCCTGGTCGTCCCGACATAACCTTGTCCCTTGCTGTCATCGGTACCATAGGTGTCAAGATGGACATTCACGATACACCGGCGGGACAGGCGAAGAGGGCAAGACAGGCCGCTGCCGAACGTGCACGCCGGTATCGGGCTGCCAAGCGGGAGGATGGTCGTCCAGACACGAAGGCAGTCGACAGCGCCATGGCGGAGGCGGTGAGCTTCCTGTCGTCGATCGCGGTGCCCGAGATCCGGGACGGCAAGCCGACCATCGTGATCGACGTCGCCCAGCTCCATCAACTCACCGTCATTAACCTGGTGCGCGATGGCGGCCGCCGATCGTATGCCCGCGCCGCCGTCTCCTCCCGGATGAATCGACGCTCGGTCCATGATCAGCCGCACGTGATACCGTCACGCTGTCTGACTCCCCATCAAGCTACTATAGAGCGACCGGTCAACGGCGACTGGAGGGACGAGGAGGTTGGCCTTATCCGTCGATGGGTTGCCCGCTGGCGTGACGCCGTGACCAGGGGGAAATAGCCAGCACCCCCGTTACCTCCTCAAATTGCAACGCGGATATGACATCCTCACGCCGTCACGCCGGGCATGAAAAAGCCAACGGCGATGATCGAGACTTGGTGCGTTTCGCTCGACCAGAATCTAAGGCTGCTCGCCGCATCCATATTTTCCGCAGGTATTTAGATCGCGGATCGAGCGGGGTAGGCCATGCGAGCGTCGCACGGCATCGCCGAAGCCGCGCAGGACCATGGATGGATAGGGAAGCCCTGGCAGGGTCTGGTTCCGAAGACCATGCAGCGCCAGGATGCTGTGCCGCATTTCCTATAAACGGCAGAGACTTGTCTTATACGGAATGCGGCACAGCCGGAACGTCACGTCTTGGCCACCATCTGTGCCGCATTCCGTATGAATGCTTGTTTTCTAACTTATTAGGAAATGCGGCACAGCTTCAGCTTTGGATCGGAGCGCCATCGCGAGGTCCAGGTCTTCCGCCTCGGCCGTCTTCATTGCGTCGATGAAGTGAGTGATGTCGTCAACTCTCCGCCCCGCCAGGCACTTGGTATCAATCCTGTCGCGATAATAGGTTCTCGCTAACCAAGCCTCGAAGATGTCTACGGAGATGAACCCGTCCGACTCTTCAACGATGTCCAGAAGATGGGAGAGGGACAGGAAATCAGTGTCCCACGACCTGTTCCACGACCGGATGGCCGGGATATAGTCCTCCTCGTCACGTTTGCCTAATCCGCGGGCAATCCGGTACATCATGCCCTGCATGTCAATTACGGTGAGGTGGCTGAGGTGATCCAGTTCGACCGGCGTAAGTTCAGAAGTGCGACTCGCGAAATAGTACTGGAGAACGCCGACGTCCCGTTCTGAAACCGTGGAGGCCTCGACGAACACCCTCCAGTCATCCAGAAGCGCCTGCTGGCGCATGACGACCTCCACCGCAAGCAGGTCTCGCCATACCAGACTTCCGAAATGCGCCGGAATGCTACGTTGCCGGATGAAGCTTGTCGGCCTTGCGTTTTGCAACCATTGTGTTGCCGCCTCTTCGCTCATCGTCCTTCCCCTTGCGACGATCAGCGTTCCACCGCGAAAATAGGTGTGCACCCCCAACCGGGATGACGTGATTTCCGCGAGCCATTCTGCAATTAAACTCTCGGCAATATCGGGTTCATAGTGAAACACGGGCGAGGCCCTGCACACGAAGTCTTCCCAACCCATTGCGCGGACGCGGTTGAGTGGAAAGGTGGCTTCCAGAAAGGCGAGCACCGCGGCAGCGCCATTGCTCAGCGTTGCCTTGACACGGTCCTGCCGCGGCGAATGACCCGATTCGCGAAGAACTCGACTCACCTGACTTGCGGAAATATCCGCATCTTTCGCTATCACACGCACTGGGCGGGGAGACTGCTCGCGGGCATTGACCAATCGTTCGTTTCGCGCGCTGAGATCGACGCGGCTCTGCTTTGGGGGCTGTCGACGCTTCGCCGGGTCCCAGTTTTTCTCGATGTAGTCGACAACCCCCCTTGCGATTTCGCGCGCGACATCCGGATCGATGGGGTCGCCATAGGTCTCTGCTCGCACAGCCTTAAGCGCCCTTTGAAAGAGGATTTGCGAGCTCGGGAGGCTACGTATCATTTGAGTATATGGTATCAGCCTCTGAAAAGCGGCCTTTCCGATAGCCCTGCGCTTGTTCAAGTCCATATTCATAGAGTCCTAAAAGCTGACGATCTGGCTGCACTGGCCCGACATCGGGTCTAGGGCCGGCAGGTGGCGTGCAAACGGAACCGGCTCACCCACGCCGCTGGGGCTTGGCTTCGGCCACAGCGACGTGGTTGGTGAGCGCCGACTTCCTAGGCGTGGATACAGCACCGTGTGCTCTGGATCGGTTTTGGCCAACGCGGCGTATTCCGCCTCTGTCCTGAATTCGGCACTGCCGATTTTCCTTCGCTATGCCGGCCAAATCGTATGCCGGGTCGACGCAGGCATCTCAGTGAGTTCCTTCTCGACGCGGGGTATGCCGTCTCCGGCCTCGTCTCCAAGCATCCAGAGCTGCAGCTTGGTTTCGACGACCATCAACGCGTCGGCGTGGCGGTAGATGTCACCGTCGATAAATTTGTCGATTGCGCGGCGAGGGGCATCCATCCCGTAGTCGCGCACCCATTCCTCTGGAGAATCAACACGGTCCTGAACTGCTGAAATCACCAGTGCAGCGAGTTCCTGCAGTTCTGCGGGAAAACCTGCGAGCGCGGCTACGGCCGCCGCATCCATGCCAGCGTCACTCAGGTAGATGTATTCGCCATCTTCCAAGATATGCTGCTTGCGCTTGAGGGATCCCAAAACGCCCGCGGCCTTGCGAGGCGCCATTCGATGCGGACGAGTGCTCTCCATGTGAGCCCATGCGGGAATACGATATGCAGGCCCTCCATAGACATTGAAGAATATCGAAAGCAGGACAGCGGTCTCTGCGGGTGTGATACGGTTCATCTTCGCTCCTGGGCGAATAGCCAGGGAATCTCGGAAGCTGAAGTTCGACGCACCGCCGCGTTGAGGGACATGTAAGCCTCGGCACACGCAGTAACGTCAGGTCTCCGCTCCCAGGAAGCCCTGGGTATATGTAACGCAGCGCTCCGTTGCCCCAAGGATTGGGTGCGACGCGGACTACGTGGAATTTTGGGGGGTGCTGAGTGATCCTGCGCGGCGAGGCGTGGTCGTCTTTTGGGTCCCGGGATCGTCATCAACGTCCGGCTGGGTTGATTTCACCATACTCGGGCGGAGGCTCTAATCAACTGACGGGTGAATTTGCAGTTAACGGTTTGGCGGGCACCCCGGCGCAGATGCGTGCACCGGCGGTTCTGCCATGCCACGCTAATGCGCCGGTACGGGTCGGCCATCGATCATGTGACCGTATTCATTCATACCTCGCAGTTCGATGACCATCGACATTCCCGAGGCGGCCAGTGTTAGCCTGACGCTGATCAAGGCTGCGAAAGGCAGTGGATGGCGCGTGGTGCAGGATTTATGCATTCCAAATCCGGTTCATCAGTGATGACCTGGTGCCGCCACCGTTCCCGTAGCGTGCGCTGTTCGACAACGCGATCATGAGCGGGCGACGAAGGTCATGGCAGGCATGGCTGAAGCAAACAGGTAACGGGGCAAGGCGATGGTTGTCCGTGCCGCTGTGGGAGTTGGCAAAAAGCGCGTCTCCACTACGTTTTAGCGACGTAGTCTGGGACGCCACTCGATAGAGCGCTATCCGTTGTCCGATGAGGGCGGACCGTTTGCTTTTGAGCCGTCGGACATAAAAAGCGGACGTTACTCGATTGGCAATGTTGGGGCCGATTTCCGACCGGCAGGTTTCGGGTTTGACGGGCTGGATAGCCGCCATTCGTTTCGAGACCACCTTCGCTTTCGGCCATATGCTGTCAGGCATGCCCCGGCTTCGTAAAACTTGCCCTCTCCGCGTGAGAAGTTTTCATGGAGAAGGTTAAGTGCATCGCGTCAATGACGGCTCATCCGTGCCCGCCTTGAAAACAGCGTATTGCGCCCCCATATGATAGTTATACGTTTTCAGCCTCCACGGCGATCTTGTCCTCGCGGCCCAGACGATTCCCTGGTGACTTTCTGAATTTGCGAACGTTTCGTCCCCGCCCGCCTGTCGCGGTTGGGAAATGTCGATGATGGCTGCGCTTTGGCCGTCGACCTTCAGCTTGTTTGACGAAGTGGGTCCCTCGATATTGGCCCATATGTTTCCGCCCGGCGGGCATCGATGCCAATGGCGGTTGAGCCATAATTGCGATTTCGCCTCCATGCCGAGCGTCCCCAGCCATTGAACAGGAGTGCATTGTGAGCCGGTTTGATTACTCCGCCACCGCCGAGCTTTTTCCGAGCAGGAGCCTGCATAGGTCCAGCCAGGTCCGCTACAAGCGCTTTGCTACCGCCGCTGATGCGGTGCGCTATGCCATTGAGGACATGCCGCCCGAACTCCTCCGTGGTTCCCAGTTGGAGGTCGACGAGCAACGCTTCGACGGCGCGCAAATCCGCGGCCTTTACAATGCGGAAGCCTTCCCGCTTTCCAGAGGCGCGGCGGCGTGAGCGGCAGCCGGACGCCCCTTATGGCTTTGCCGGGTGTCCGACCGCAATGTCCAGCGCACCGCCCGGCACGGGGCGGTCCGTATCTGAACCTGTGTCGCGTCCTGATTGCACCTCAAAGGAGCATCGATGACCATGTCGACCAAGATCATTCCCTTCCATCGTCCCATCCCCAAGCCAGCCGGACCTGACGCGGTCTATCCACGCTTTGCCCGGGAAATGGCCCGTATCGGCCTGCCTCTCCGACACCCATCAGCGCCGAAGGGCGATCAGGATGCAGGTCCGGTCCATTAGCCAGGACGGGCAGGTTCGCATTCAGCACGGACGTTCGCGAAGACTTCACTTTCAAAGACCGGGTTGTCGCAGCGCAATCCCGGCCTTTCCTAAGCCGTGATCTCGCGTGGCCCTTCGGGTCGAACACCTTCACATAATTCCGCAACGCAGCGAGTTTTCTCATGGCGACCATGTATCTGGTTCAGGCGTTCAAACAGGTCGGCCGCAAGCTGGTGGCCGACCCGGTCCAGAGTTCCAAATCGGCCGAAAAGGCCTTGGCCACGGCCGAGCGTCTCGCGCCCATGCGGGCCGGTGTCATCGCCTTTTCCCAGGAGGTCGACATCGAAACCGACGCCTATGACGAGCCGCGCGTGCTGCTGAAGCTGAGCATTTTGCCACCGGGATTGATGGAATAGCTGCAATTACATGCCCGGCTGCGCCCGGTCGGCCCCCGGCCGTATCCGGGTCGAGGATGAAGCATGGCTAAAGGACAGATGCGCGGTAACCGCGAGTTGAAAAAGCCTAAAATGGTCAGGGCGCCAGCGGCAGCGACCGACGCCCTCTCCGGCAAGGCGGTGCTCGACCGTATCGCCATGCCCAAGAAGAAGCACTGACCGGCAAGACGCATGTTCATCCCCACCGGCAGATGTCGTACCGGCGGGGATACCTATATGCCCGCTCCATCCCTTCGAGGAAGAATACGCATGGCCGTTTCCGCTGCGACTGCAAGACCTCGTCCGGCGAATCCTTGGAACGATCCTGCCCCGGTGCGCGAGGAATTGTTCGGGATCGAACGGCTCGAACAGCATGCGCGCAGCCTGGCCGCCGCCCAAACCGTAACGGCGCGGCCACCCCGGGTTTTTTCCCTGCACAAGCGGTTGAAAAGCAACGCGGCCGTGCTCCTGGCAGCCTATCGCGCCAGCGCGCTTGAGATCGAGAGCGAACGCAATGTCGTGCCGGCGGCCGAATGGCTGTTGGACAATTATCATCTGGTCGAAGAGCAGATCCGCGAAATCCATGACGATCTGCCGCCCAATTATTACCGGCAATTGCCCAAGCTCGCCGCAGGCCCATTCGCTGGATATCCGCGCGTCTTCGGGCTGGCATGGGCCTTCATCGCCCATACCGACAGTCATTTCGATCCCGAAACGCTGACCCGATTCATCGCGGCCTATCAGCAGGTCCAACCCCTGACCATAGGGGAATTATGGGCGGTGGCGATCACCCTGCGCATCGTGCTGGTGGAAAATCTGCGCCGGCTGGCCGAACAGATCACCGCCGGGCGCCAGGCCCGCAAGGAAGCGGATGCACTGGCCGATCTCCTGCTGGCCGACGGTGATGCTGGGGCGGCGACTGAGCACATGTCCGGGAAGCCGCTGCCCGAATTGTTTGCTGCGCAATTGGCCAAGCGACTGCGCGACCATGATCCGAGAACCACGCCCGCCCATGGCTGGCTCGAGGACCGGCTGGCCCGCCAGGACAGTTCCATCGACATCGTCGTCCAGCACGCCCAGCAGCGCCAAGGCGCCTCCAATGTAACGATCCGCAACATCATCACCAGCATGCGGCTGATCTCCGATATTGACTGGGCGGATCTGTTCGAAAGCGTCAGCCTGGTCGATGCGCTTCTGTCCGATAGCGGCAATTTCGCCCAAATGGATTTCGCCACCCGGGACCTCTATCGCAGCGCCATCGAACATCTGGCGCGCGGCTCGGCCGTGTCCGAACGCGACATCGCCCAGGCCGCACTGGCGGCGGCGCGAATGGGTGCTGGAGATGGCGCGTCGGCAATCGAGGCGGAACGGCTGAGCGATCCCGGCTATCATCTGATTGCCCAGGGCCGACCGGCGCTCGAACGCACCATCGGCTTCCGTCCGCCCGCGCGGCTGCATCTGAGCCGGCTGACGGGCCGCATGGGCATTGGCGGCTATGGCGTCGCCATAGGCGGCGTGACGCTGGCGCTGCTCGGGCTCGTTGGCTGGCTATTGTCTGGCATGGGTCTTGCGAACAGCCTGCTTTATCCGTTCCTGGCGCTGGCGCTCTGGCCCGCCAGCGAGTCGGCGACCGCAATCGTCAACCGCGCCATCGGCTGGGGCTTCGGGGCTGCGAGCCTGCCGGGCCTCGAACTCGCTGGCGGCGTGCCGCAAAACCTGCGCACGCTGGTGGTCGTACCGACGCTGCTGGTCGGCCAGGCCCAATTGCTCGAAGAAATCGAGCGGCTTGAAGTTCATCACCTGTCCGGTGCCGGTGGCGATATCACTTTTGCCCTTCTGACCGACGGACGCGACGCGGACAGCGAAACGCTCGAAAGCGATACCGCACTGCTCGACCTCGGCCTTGAGGCCATTGCCGCGTTGAACCGGCGTCATGGTCCCGGCCCGGCCGGCGACCGCTTCTTGCTGCTCAATCGCCAGCGCCGGTTCAATGCCCGCGAAGGCGTCTGGATGGGCTGGGAGCGCAAGCGTGGCAAGCTGGCCGAGCTCAACCGACTGCTGCGCGGCGCGCGCGACACCAGTTTCGGAACGCAAGCCGTGCCGGCCGATGTGCGCTATATCATCACCCTCGATGCCGATACCAGATTGCCGCGCGATGCGGCGCTGCGCCTCGTTGGTAAGATGGCCCATCCGCTCAATCGGCCGCTTTTCGATGTCCGGGAACAGCGCGTGGTCGATGGTTATGCCATCATCCAGCCCCGCGTTACCCCTTCCCTTCCCATCGGGCGCGAAGGCTCGCTCTATCAGCGGGTCTTTTCGGCTCCAGGCGGTATCGATCCTTATGCCGCGGCGGTTTCGGACGTCTATCAAGACTTGTTCGGGGAAGGCTCCTATACCGGCAAGGGCATCTACGATGTCGATGCCTTCGAGGCGGCTTTGGCCGGGCGCATCCCGGACGATAGCCTTCTCAGCCACGATCTGTTCGAGGGCGTTTTCGCCCGGGCGGGGCTGGCATCGGACGTGGAAGTGGTCGACGATTTCCCGACGCGCTACGACGTGGCGGCGCGGCGCCAGCATCGCTGGACACGCGGCGACTGGCAATTGCTGCCCTGGATCGCGACCAACGCCACGATCCCCGCCATCGGGCGTTGGAAAATGGCGGATAATCTGCGGCGCTCGCTGGTTGTACCTGCAACGTTTCTCGCCTTGGTGCTGTCCGGCTTGATGCAGCTTCAGGCCGGCGTGGCTGCGGCGGTCTCGATCCTCGTCGCGCTGATCATTCCCGCCTTCCTGCCCGTCCTGTTCGCCATTCTGCCGCGCCGTCCGGGTCTGCAATTGCACACGCATCTGCGCGGATTGTCCCGCGATCTCAAAATGGCGGTCCTGCAGATCGGCCTTGGCCTTGCCTTCCTGCCGGACCAGGCATGGCGCAATGGCGATGCGATCCTGCGCACGCTGTTCCGCCTTGCCGTCTCGCGAAAGCATCTGCTCGAATGGACCACTGCTGCCAGTTCGGGGGGACGGGCGCGATTGGCGCTGGTCGGCTTCTATCGTGACATGGCCGGCGGCACGGCCCTGGCCATGGTCCTTCTGGCGGGGTGCCTGGCGCTCTCTCCGGTGTCCTGGCCGCTCATATTGCCGCTGGCGCTGATCTGGCTTGCCGCCCCCGCCATCGCACTCTGGGTCAGTCGTTCGCCGCCCGCCCGGCCGGACAGGGCGCTGGTGCCCGCCGATGCCGATTATCTGCGGTTGATCGCGCGGCGCACCTGGCGGTTTTTCGAAACTTTCATCACGCCCGATGAGAACATGCTGCCCCCGGACAATTTCCAGGAGACCCCGACACCGGCCATCGCCCACCGCACCTCGCCCACCAATATCGGGCTCTATTTCCTTTCGGCCGTCGCGGCGCGCGATTTCGGCTGGACCGGCACGCTCGCAACCATCGAGCGGCTGGAGGCGAGCTTTGCGACGCTGGAGAAGCTCGCCCGCTTCAAAGGACATTTCTTCAACTGGTACGACACCCGCGACCTCAGGGTGCTCGACCCCGCCTATGTGTCCTCGGTCGACAGCGGCAATCTGGCCGGACACCTGATCGCGCTGGCCAATGCCTGCGAGGATTGGGCGGAAATCGCGCCGGCCGAGACCCGCCAGGGCTTTGAGGATGCGCTGGTCCTGGCCCGGATGGCGCTGGCGGAGATGCCGGGCGCCGGGGACGAGGCTCTTCTGCCGGTCCTGGACGAGATCGAAGCCCTGCTGGGCGGCCAGCAGAGCTTCGACACCATGACGCCGGCGCTGATGCGTCTGTCGGAAAAGGCGCTCAAGCTGGCGCCGCCGCAAAATCCGGTCGCCGTGGATGGCGCGGATAGTGACCTCGCCTTCTGGATTTCGGCATTGCATCGCGCGATCGCCGAGGCCGCCCGCGACCGGCAGGCGCTGCGCGACGATCCTGCGGCGTTCGATACCCGGCTTCAGGCCGTGGCGGATATCGCCCGCCGGACGGCGTTGGATATGGATTTCGCCTTCTTGCTCGATCCCGACCGGAAACTGCTCTCCATCGGCTATTCGCTGATCGACAATGGGCTCGACGCCAATTGCTACGATCTGCTGGCCTCGGAAGCCCGGCTGGCCAGCCTGTTCGCCATCGCCAAGGGCGATGTCACGACGCGGCATTGGTTCCGGCTTGGACGGACCGCGACACCGCTGGGGAACGGCTCGGCGCTGATCTCGTGGTCGGGCTCGATGTTCGAATATCTCATGCCCTCGCTGGTGATGCGGGCGCCGGCCGGGAGCCTGCTCGACGATACCAACCGGCTCGTGGTTGCGCGCCAGGAGGCCTATGGAAGGGCGCGCAACGTGCCCTGGGGCATTTCCGAATCCGCCTATAATGTCCGCGATTACGAATTCACCTATCAATATTCCAATTTCGGCGTGCCGGGCCTAGGGCTCAAGCGCGGGCTTTCGGGCAATATGGTCGTCGCGCCCTATGCCACCGGGCTTGCCGCCATGGTCGATCCACGGGCAGCGGCGGAGAATTTCCGGCGCTTCGAGGCAATGGGCGCGCTCGGCGTTCACGGCTTTTACGAAGCCCTCGACTTCACGCGCTCCCGCCTGCCGGACGATCAAAGCGTGGCCATAGTGCGCAGCTACATGGCGCACCATCAGGGCATGACCATCGTCGCCATTGCCAATGTGCTCGAGGATGGGCGCATGCGGGCGCGTTTCCATCGCGACCCGATGATCAAGGCGAGCGAACTCCTGCTCTCCGAGCGCGTGCCGCGCGACGTCGCCATCGCCCGTCCGCGCGCCGAGGAGGTTAAGGCTCCCGCCGATATTGCGCTGGACGCCGCTCCCGCCTTGCGCCGGCTGACACTGCCCCATCATGGCGCCCCGGTCACCCATCTGCTTTCCAACGGCCGCTATACGGTGATGCTGACCGCCTCCGGGGGCGGCTATAGCCGCTGGCGGGACATTGCCATAACCCGCTGGCGCGGGGATGCGACCCGCGACGATTGCGGCGCCTTCGTCTTCCTCAAGGACATGCAGACGGGGACTGTCTTTTCCCCAACGGCCCAACCGATGAACGAGGGAGCCGAAGCCTCCGTGGCGTTCGGGGAGGACCACGCCCAATATCTGCGCCATGACGATACGCTGACGAGCGAAATGGACGTTCTGGTGTCCGGTGAGGATGATGGCGAGGTGCGGCGCGTCTGTCTTACCAATAGCGGGCGTCGTGCGCGCGAGATCGAGGTGACCTCCTATGCCGAACTGGTCTTGACCACGCCGGCCACCGACAATGCCCACCCCGCCTTCGCCAAGATGTTCGTCCAGACCGAATATCTGACCGAATTCGATGCGCTGGTGGCGACCCGCCGCCGGCGCTCGCCGAGCGAGCCGGAAATCTGGGCCGCCCATTTCGCGGTGGTCGAGGGCGAAGTCATCGCCGAACCACAATACGAATCCGACAGGGCCCGGTTTCTTGGCCGCAACCGCTCCATCGGCACCGCCGCCGCCATCCATGATGGTCAAGATTTGTCGGGCACCATCGGCACGGTGCTCGATCCGGTCTTTGCGCTGCGCCGGCACCTGCGCATTGCGCCCGGCAAGGTGGCGCGGATCGCGTTCTGGACCTTGGTGGCCTCGTCGCGCGCCGAACTGCTCGAGCTGATCGACAAGCATCATGACCGCAGCGCCTATGAACGGGCCAAGACCCTGGCCTGGACCCAGGCGCAGGTGCAATTGCACCATCTCGATGTCGCGCTGGACGAAGCGGCTGATTTCCAGCGCCTGGCAGCGCCGATCCTCTACGCCGATCCGCGTTTCCGGCCGTCTTCGGACATGATCGCGGCGGGCGCGGGCCCGCAATCGGGATTGTGGCCCCATGCCATCTCGGGCGATCTGCCCATCGTCCTCCTGCATATCGACGCCATCGAAGACATGCCGCAATTGCGCCAGATGCTGCGGGCGCACGAATATTGGCGCATCAAGCGGCTGGCCGTCGATCTGGTGATCGTCAACGAGCGTGGCTCCTCCTATGTGCAGGACCTTCAGAACGCCATCGAAGCGGCGGTTCGCTCCAGCCAGTCGCGGCCACGCTATGACGACACGCCCGCGCAAGGATCGGTGCATGTGCTCAGAGCCGATCTCGTGGGGCTCGAAATGCGCAACCTGCTCAACGCGAGCGCCCGCGTCGTGCTCATGGCGCGCCGGGGCGCAATCGCCGACCAGCTTGCCTATCATGCCGGACCGGGCGAGCATCCGGTTCCTGCCGCGCCGCTGCCGGCCTCGCCACCCTCGGCCGAGACAGTCGATCAACCCGACGATCTGGAATTCTTCAACGGGCTTGGCGGGTTTGCCCGGAACGGCACGGAATATGTAACCGTGCTCGAGAACGGGGCGACGACACCCGCCCCATGGATCAATGTCGTCGCCAATGAGGGCTTTGGTTTTCAGGTATCGAGCGAGGGCAGTTTTCACGCCTGGGCCGGCAATAGCCGCGAGAACCAGATCACCCCCTGGTCGAACGATCCGGTCAGCGATCCGGCCGGCGAGGCAATCTACATCAGGGACGAGGAGACGGGGGCGCTCTGGAGCCCCACCGCGCAACCCATCCGGGACAAGGGGCGCTATGTGGCGCGCCACGGCTTCGGCTATTCGCGCTTCGCCCATCGGGCCCATGGCATCGAAAGCGAGTTGCTCTGCTACGTTCCTCTTGCCGATCCGGTGCGGATTTCACGGCTGACCCTCACCAATCATTCGGCGCAGACCAGGCGGCTTTCGGTCACCAGCTATGCCGAATTCGTGCTCGGCACCCAGCGCGGGGCGACAGCCCCATTCATCACGACCGAAATCGATCCGCACACCGGGGCCATACTCGCCCGCAATAAATGGGCGATGGCTTTTGCCGGGCGCGTCGGCTTTGCCGATCTGGGCGGACGCCAGACCGCCTGGACCGCCGACCGCACCGAATTCCTCGGCCGCAATGGCAGCCACGCGGCGCCCGCCGCGCTCACGGACCGGACGGGTCTTTCCGGAAAAACCGGGGCCGGGCTCGATCCCTGCGCCGCGCTGCAAGCGGGCATCGAACTGGCCGCCGGTGAAAGCGTCGAGATCATCTGCCTGCTCGGCGAGGCCGCTTCCGAGGACGCGGCGCGCGTGCTGATCGAGCGCTATCGCGCCGCCGACCTCGATGCCGTCCTTGCCGAAGTCACCGCGCATTGGCAATCCGTGCTGGGCGCCGTCCAGGTCAGGACACCCGACCGGGCGATGGACATCATGCTCAATGGCTGGCTGCTCTACCAGACGCTGGCCTGCCGCATTACCGCGCGTTCGGCCTTCTACCAGGCCAGCGGCGCCTATGGCTTCCGCGACCAATTGCAGGACGGCATGGCGCTGACCCTGGCCCGGCCCGAGGACACGCGCCACCACATCCTGCGTGCCGCCGGGCGACAATTCGTCGAGGGCGACGTGCAACATTGGTGGCTGCCCCATTCCGGCCAGGGCGTGCGCACCCGCATTTCCGACGACCGCGTCTGGCTGGCCTTCGCTGCCGCCACCTATGTCACGACCACCGGCGACGAAGCGATCTTCGAAGAAACCGTACCGTTCCTCGAAGGGCCAAAACTGGCCAAGGACGAGCACGACGCCTTCTTCCAGCCCATGACATCCGAGCGCTCCGCATCCCTGTTCGAACATTGCGCGCTCGGTCTCGACCAGGCGATCAAGTTGAGCGGAACGCATGGCCTGCCGCTGATGGGCACCGGTGACTGGAATGACGGCATGAACCGGGTCGGCGAGGGTGGGCAAGGCGAGAGTGTCTGGCTGGGCTGGCTGCTGATCCGCGCCATTGATCTCCTGACGCCCTTTGCCGATGCGCGCGATCCCAGGCGCGCCAAGCGCTGGAGAGCCCATGCCGCAAAGCTCAAGGCAGCTTTGGAGCGCGAAGCCTGGGACGGCGCGTGGTATCGGCGCGCCACTTTCGACGACGGCTCCTGGCTGGGCTCCCAGGACAATGACGAATGCCGGATCGATTCCATCGCGCAGTCCTGGGCGGTGCTGTCGGGCGGCGCCGACCCCATTCGCGCCAACGTCGCCATGACCTCTCTCGAGCAGCACCTGATCCTCAAAGACGATGGCCTGGCGCTGCTCTTCACCCCGCCTTTCGATGCAATTCCGCGCGACCCCGGCTATATCAAGGGCTATCCGCCCGGCCTGCGGGAGAACGGGGGCCAGTACAGCCACGCCGCCATGTGGGCCATTCTCGCCTTCACCAAGCTGGGCCAAGGGGAAAAGGCCTACGCTCTCTTCGCCCTCGTCAACCCGATAAACCATGCCACTACGCCTGAAGCGACCGCGCGCTACAAGGTCGAGCCCTATGTCGTGGCCGCCGATGTCTATTCGGTCGCCCCGCATACCGGGCGCGGCGGCTGGACATGGTATACCGGCTCGGCAGGCTGGATGTATCGCGCCGGCCTCGAAGGCATCCTCGGGCTGCGCCGCGAAGGCGATAGGCTCATCCTCGATCCATGCCTCCCGGCGGCCTGGCCGGAATTTGCCGCAACGCTGAAAATAGCCGGAACACGATATGAGATTACCGTCCGCAATCGCGCAATTACACCGGACGGATCCTATGGCGCTATGTTGAACGGGCTTGCCGTGCCGCTAGAACGCGGACAATTACGCGTACCGCTCGACGGCGGGGACCATGTCCTTGTCGTGGAACTGGCGCCAAAGGCCCGATAGTCTTGGAATGGCTACTTGTGGCCATTGCCCTTTTGCATTGGCACCAGCGATGTCCGCTTTTGGCAGGCGGTCAATTCGACCGGAATGGCCGGAATGGGGCGCTTCGCCGACGGCAAGAACATCCGCCGGCGAAGGCAGCGTTGTCAAATTTCGGTTGCCTCCGATAAGGAGAGGGCATCATCAACATCGACCCCGAGATATCTGACTGTGTTCTCTATCTTGCTGTGTCCAAGTAGGATCTGGATGGCGCGCAGGTTACCCTTGGCCTTGTAGATGATTGAGGCTTTGGTACGACGTAAAGAATGCGTCCCGTACTCCGCTGCAGCCAACCCAATTGCCGTCACCCACTCGTCTACAAGTCTGGCATATTGTCGGGTGCTCAAGTGACCATGGGTGGAAACTCGGCTGGGAAAGGCGAAGTCATCGATCGTGCCGCCGCGTCGTTCAAGCCAAGCGAGTAGCGAAGCCCTAGTATCAGCGGTGATCTCGAACTGGACCGGTCTGCCCGTCTTCTGCTGGATCACCATCGAGCGGGAACGAATAGAAGGTCCAGAGACAAGTGCGCCGATCTTAATCTTCACCAGGTCACACCCACGAAGCTTGCTGTCGATAGCGAGGTCAAACAGCGCTCGGTATCGCATTCGACCTTCTCGATCAAGAAAGAACCGGATCGACCAGATCTGCTTGACTTTCAAGGCGCGCTTGGCGCCAACCTGCTTGCCCGCATTCCAGGCTGGTCTTCCTGCTGCTGCAGGATCGTACTGTGAGATACCCATTACGTTTCTCCATTGGCCGAGGTGGCCGATGGAGAAACGATTATTGGACGCGCATCAGCTAAGTCGGGTATCTCATAGGCGCAAGGGAAGGGGCGTTGCACCTAACCGGCAGCTCCCGACCCCATTTCAGACATTCGGAAAGGCAGGCGATCTCCCCGCAAGCGGACGGTCGATTTATGCCATCATTGTCGACGCCTTGATGTAGCCGCAGCCGCCCAGAAAGTCAGGACCATCAACACGGCGAGTGCGACCACGGCGACCATGGTCGTGGCATAGCTGCCTGTGGCCGACCATAGTGCCGCTGCCGCCAATGGAGACAGCGCTCGACTTATCGTCATCGGCACGACCAAGGCACCGTTAATGGCACCATAGGCCTCCTTTGAAACCATCTCGGGGATGGCGATACCCCGAACAATTGTCATGATGCCGTTGGCCGCACCATAGACCAGGGCCGCAATGGCGACGAATGCGAACTCGGCAGGCGCCCAGGCAAACAGGGCCATCGCTATGGGGAAGCCGACTACCACGAGAGACCCGATGCGCCGAGCCGTGGCCTGCTTGCCAAAGGCCATGATGAAGACTCGCCCGGCAACCTGCGCTGGCCCGATGATCGTCATGGCTGCGACGACGGTATATTCGTTGAAGCCGCGCTCCAGCATGATCGGATAGAAATGCAGGAGCAGCATCGAGAAGCTGGCGGTATAGGCGGTGAAGCTGGCGGCCAGGAACCAGAATACCGGATTGCGAAGCGCATCGCCCAGGTGAGATCGCGGTTTCGCTTCCGGCATGGGCGCATTGCGCTGGGCATCCTGGGCCGGGTCGATGACGCCGAAATAGAGCGTGGCGCACAAGAGGATGTTCACGGCGGCCAGGACTTCCAGCGTTCCCCGCCATCCGTATAGGTCGAGTAGCACCTGGACGACCGGCACGAAAACCGTTGAGGCGAAGCCGCCCCATAGCGTAAGTGCGGTGATACCGTTCCTGGCTTGGCTAGGGCCCGCGCGACGGGCGACAACGGCGAAGGCCGGTTCGTAGAGGGTGGCAGCTTGCAGGGCACCAACACCGGCAGAGCCGATATAGAACAGCACGATATTGTTGGTGACGGCCCACAGCACCAAAAGCAGGCCCGCCAGGACCGACGCGCCGGCCATCACTTGGCGCCCATTGGCCTTGTCGATCGCCTTCCCGATCGGGATCGCCAGCATGGCCGACAGCAGCGCCCCCAGCGTGGCCGAACCATAGATCAGGGTCTTGTCCCAACCCAGATCGGCCTCCATGGCCGTTGCGATGAGCGGGAAGGAATAGTAGAGCGAACCCCAGCTCGCGATCTGGGCAACGCCCAGCCCGGTGATGAACCAGGACTTCCCCGACACGGACGCAGGTACGGCAATATCGGCCATGAGGGTTAAATCGACCGAAGGCCGACCCTTTCTTCGAGCTTGGCTGCCGCCTCTTTGCGTTCGCTGTAGCGAGAGGTGAGGTAGTTGGAAACGCCACGATTGATGAGCGTGAACTTCACCAGCTCTTCCATGACATCAACCACCCTATCGTAGAAGGATGACGGTTTCATGCGGCCAGCCTCATCGAACTCCTGATAGGCCTTGGCCACGCTCGACTGGTTCGGGATCGTGACCATCCTCATCCAGCGACCCAGAATCCTCATCTGGTTGACCGCGTTAAATGACTGCGAGCCGCCCGAGACCTGCATAAGGGCAAGGGTACGGCCTTGGGTCGGCCTGATGGCGCCGCCCGGCAGCGGGATCCAATCGATCTGGGCCTTCATGACCGCGCTCATGGCCCCATGCCTTTCCGGGCTCGTCCATACCTGACCCTCGGACCAGAGCATCGCTTCGCGGAGCTCTTGCACCTTGGGATGGTCATCCGGTGCATCGTTCGGCAGCGGCAAACCGTTGGCATGGAACACACGAACTTCGGCGCCGAATGCCTCAAGCAGGTGCTGGCCTTCCACTGTGAGAAAACGGCTATACGACCTTTCTCGCAGCGACCCATACAGCATGAGGATGCGCGGCTTGTGGTCAATCGCTGGCGATATGAGGCGGGTAAGGTCGGGAACCTGGAAAGCGGCAGGCACAAGGTTCGGTAGATCAGACAACACGCTTTCCTTCAGCGTCGATGATGACTTCGCCGTCTTCCTTTGTGAACGGCCCTATGTCGGGGTTCTCCAGAATATCGAGAACGACCTCCGAAGGCCGGCATAGGCGCGTCCCCAGAGGCGTTACGACAAAAGGTCGATTGAGAAGGATTGGATGCTCGCCAATGGCATCGAGCAGGTCATCGTCGGTCTTGGCAGGATCGGCCAAGCCAAGGGACTCGAACGGTGTGTCCTTCTTGCGAACGGCTTCACGCACGGTCAGGCCAGCATCGGAGATCATCCTCACGACGGCTTGCCGGTCTGGCGGCGTTTTCAGGTATTCGATCACGGTCGGCTCGACCCCCGATTGTCTGATCATCGCCAGCGTATTGCGCGACGTGCCGCATTCGGGATTGTGGTAGATGGTGACGGTCATGAGGCTGCTCTTGTCTCTGTGTTGTTCTTTACGGCAGCGCCGCGTTCATACCAGCCCTTGGACCGGTTCACGATCCAGACCACCGAGAGCATGACCGGCACTTCCACCAGCACGCCGACGACGGTCGCCAAGGCGGCGCCGGAATTGAAGCCGAACAGGGCAATGGCCGCAGCGACGGCCAGCTCGAAGAAGTTCGATGCGCCTATCAATGCGGACGGCCCGGCAACACAATGCTGTTCGCCGGTGGCGCGGTTCAGGAGATAGGCGAGGCCCGAGTTGAAATAGACCTGGATCAAGATGGGCACGGCCAGGAGCAGGATGATGGTCGGCTGGGCAACGATCTGCTCACCCTGAAAGCCGAAGAGCATCACCAGCGTCAGGAGCAGAGCCGCAATCGAGATCGGCTGCAGGACGGCCAGCGCTCGGTTCATTCCATCGACGCCGCCGCTGGCCAGCAACCACCTGCGATAGATTTGAGCGGCGATGACGGGCACGACAATGTAGATACCGACCGACAGCAGCAGCGTATCCCACGGCACCGTGATGGCCGACAGACCGAGCAGCAGGCCGACGATGGGGGCGAAGGCAACAACCATGACGGCGTCGTTGAGTGCGACTTGGCTCAGGGTGAAATGCGGCTCGCCTTTGACCAGGTTCGACCAGACAAACACCATTGCCGTACACGGCGCCGCAGCGAGGATGATGAGGCCGGCGATGTAGCTGTCGATTTGTATTTCCGGCA
>PJUL01000667.1_pt1 | contig 21082 bp, 19 predicted proteins | sample 1512221 | NCBI WGS metagenome assembly PJUL01 (sample SAMN08177667, study PRJNA422409) | Feces metagenome, whole genome shotgun sequencing project.
GGCCTCGACCATGCGGGCGTCCAGGTCGATCTCGTGCAGCGTGCTCCAGAAGGGCTCGTTGTTGTAGAAGGCGTCCCAGTCGCGCATGGCCTGCTCGAACAGCGGCATGGTCGGCGCGTACTGCGGCTGCTCGACGTGCAGCACGACGCCGCCGGGGGCCAGCACGCGGCGGCTCTCGGCGAAGATGGCCTTCATCGAGGTCAGCGACAGTTCGTGCAGGAACATGGTGGTCTGCACCCAGTCGAAACTGCCCGTCTCGAAGCGCGACAGGTCGGCGCCGTCGGCCTGGATGAAGCGGATGTTGGTCACGCCCAGCGAGGCGGCGCGGGCGGCGGCGTAGCGCAGCATCGGCCCGCCGACGTCGATGGCCACCACTTCCGCGTCCGGGAAGGCCTGGGCGATCGGCAGGACGCTGTGGCCGACGGTAGCGCCGATGTCGAGGATGCGCTTGGGCTTGAAGTCCGGCAGCCGGCGCTTGACCCAGCGCACCACGGCGTGGCCGCCGCCGTCGGAGAAGCGGCCGAGCAAACCGCCGGTGGTGGCGAAGCCGCCATGGTCGTAGTTGGCGCCGCCCGAGACGTCGCCCTCGAAGCGCTCGACGTGATAGCTGCCAGGCATGCAGTGGTGGTCGACGGCCGACACGTAGCGCGGGATCGGCAGGGTCGGGTCGAGCTCCAGCTGGCCCGAGGCGGCGTTGAGGGCGGCGGCCTTGGCGGCCAGCTCCTCGGCCTGGCGCAGGGTGGTCCAGCGGCCGGCCTGCTGGCGCTGCTCCATGGTCAGGCGGCGAAGGGCCGACCAGGTCTGGAAGGCGGGATCCTTGAGCAGCGCCTTGCGGACCTCGTGGCGATCCTCGGGCGCGCGGCCGTGGGCCTTCTGGAAGGCCGGTTCGACGCGGGTCTCCCAGGCCTGCTTCACGCCGGGGATGAGGCGGGTCGACAGGTGGCGGTTGAGCTGAGCCAGGACGTTCAGCCGCTCGACCTCGTCGTGCGACATCTCGGGGAACACCCCGTGGCGGCCGACCTTGCGATAGTCGGGCGGGCCGTCATAGGCCTGGATCGGCCCCTCGTTGACGCGACCGGTCATGGCGCACTCCTACTCAATCGGCGCCAGCTTGCGCCCGTCGGATGGCGCGTGGGAGCGCCTCGGCGCGAAAATCCGACTGCCGGAAATCAGGCGCCAGCTTGCGCCCGTCGGATGGCGCGTGGGAGCGCCTCGGCGCGAAAATCCGACTGCCGGAAATCAGGCGCCGGGGACGGCGACCCGCTCGCCGGCAGCGGCCTCGACGCGGGCCTCCTCGACCTCATGGGCGGCGGCGAAGCGGTAGCGGCCCAGCGGCAGCAGGACGAGGCCGCCCAGCACCAGCAGCACGGTCGCCACGACCAGGGACAGCTGGTAGCCGCCGCTGCGGTCGAAGTCGGCCCCGAACGCCACCGGCCCCAGGCCCGACCCCGCCGCATAGGCGCAGTAGAGGCAGCCATAGAGCGTCGAATAGGACCGCGCCCCGAAATAGCGGGCGATCAGGAAGGCCAGCAGGTCGAACTCCATGCCCGCCGCGACCCCGACCAGGGCGATGGCGATCAGGGCGCCGGTGAAGCCCGGGTCCTGGCCGTGCAGGATCAGGCAGCCCAGGGCTGGCAGGCACAGCAAAACGAGCGCCACGGCCGGGGCCCAGAAGCGGTCGACGAGCCAGCCGCCGGCCACGCGTCCGGCGATCACCGACAGGCCGACGACGGGGGCCAGGCTGACGATCTCGGCTTTGCTGAAGCCCTTCAGCTTCAGCATGTTTTCAAGGTTGGGCAGCGGGCCGGCGATGGCGAAGGAGAACAGCAGGAAGCCGCCGGCGATCAGCCAGAACTTCGCATCGCGCAGGGCCTCGGGAAGCGTCAGGCCCGGCGGGGGCGCGGTCTCGGTGTGGACGCGGCCGACGCCGGGGTCCTTGAAGGCCAGCAGCGCCACGGGCAGGGCGATGACCAGGGGCAGGGCGCCGGTGACGAGATAGGCCGCCCGCCAGCCGTGGGCCTCGATCATCCACATCAGGAACGGCTTGATGAGAAAGCCGAAGACGCCGGTGCCCATCAGGGCGATCCCCAGCGCCAGGCCCTTGTTGGCCTCGAAGCCGTTGTTGATCGCTCGGGTCCAGGTGGTGGGCAGGGTGCCGGCGCCGACCGCGCCCATCAGCGCCCAGTTCAGGTAGAACAGCGGCAGGGCGCCCTTGGTCAGGGAAAAGGCCATGAAGGCGAAGGCGAACAGCACCAGCGAGGCGATCGCCACGGGCCGCACGCCGACCTTGTCGCCCAGCCAGCCGATGATCGGGCCGACGATCATCACGGCCACGGTGGCGACCGGCAGGCCCAGCATGATCGAGGCGAAGCTCCAGCCGAACTCCTTGGCCAACTGCGGGGCCAGCATGCCGATGCTGTAGAAGGGCAGGGGCGACAGGCCCAGCCCCACGCCCAGCACCACGCTGAGCAGCAGCGGCCAGCCCCTCCGGAACTCGCCTTGCTGGAATTCGCCAGCTTGGTTTTCGGATAGTTTCGCCATCGCCGTTTGCCCCGCCGCGATCTCATCGGTAGGCGAGGCAGCCTGGGGCGATGGAAGTCGCCCGCAACAGGAATATCCGGAGCAGTCGCCTTGCGATCAGACGTCAGGCCCGGCGCCGCCCTTTCGGGGGTCAAGGTGCTCGATCTTTCCCGCGTGCTGGCCGGTCCCTGGGCGACCCAGGCCCTGGCCGACATGGGCGCCGAGGTCGTGAAGGTCGAGCGTCCGGGCGTCGGCGACGACACCCGGGCCTGGGGGCCTCCGTTCTTCGAGACGGTGGATGGGGGAAGGGGCGATGCGGCCTATTTCACCTGCGCCAACCGCAACAAGCGCTCGGTGACCATCGACATGGCCGACCCGCGCGGCGCCGACCTGATCCGCCAGATGGCCGCAGAGGCCGACGTGGTGGTCGAGAACTTCAAGGTCGGGGGCCTGGCCAAATACGGCCTCGACTACGAGAGCCTGGCGAAGATCAATCAGCGCCTCGTCTACTGCTCGATCACGGGCTTTGGCCAGACCGGCCCCTACGCGGCGCGGGCCGGCTACGACTACATGATCCAGGGCATGGGCGGGCTGATGTCGATCACCGGCCAGCCGGACGGGGAGGCGGGCGCCGAGCCGATGAAGGTGGGGGTGGCGGTTGTCGACCTGTTCACCGGCCTCTATGCCGCCAACGCCATCCTCTGCGGCCTGCTGCATGCGCGGGCGACGGGGGAGGGTCAGCACATGGACATCGCCCTGTTCGACGTGCAGGCCGCCGTCCTGGCCAACCAGGCCAGCAACTATTTCGCCACCGGCCAGGCGCCGGGACGCCTGGGCAACGCCCATCCAAACCTCGCGCCCTACCAGGTGTTCGCCACCGCCGACGGGGCGATGGTGCTGGCGGTGGGAAACGACGGCCAGTTCAGGGCCTTCGCCAAGGCCGCCGGTGCGCCGGAGCTTGGTGAGGATCCGCGCTTTGCGACCAACGCCCAGCGGGTGGCGGCGCGGGCGCAACTGGCCCAGGCCATGGCCCCGATCCTGGCGAGCCGCGAGACCAAGGCCTGGATCGCTCTCCTGGAAGCCGCCGGCGTGCCGTGCGGGCCGATCAACACCATCGACCAGGTGTTCGAGGAGCCGCAGGCGGTGCATCGCGGTCTCGTCGTCGAGCAGGCGCGGGACGATCTCGCCGTCCCGATCCGCACCGTAGCCTCGCCGATCCGGGCGTCGAGGACGCCTGTCGTGGTCGAGCGTCCGCCGCCGAGCCTTGGGGCGGATACGGGGGCGGTGCTGAAGGCGCTGGGCAAGAGCGAGGTCGAGATCGCCGATCTGAAGCGCGAGGGCGTGGTCTAGACGCATCCCCGGGTTGCGCTGAAGCCAGGCCCATGGCGCTATGAGGCGATCATGCGTGGAGACCTCCTTTGATCGCTCGCAACGCCTTTTGGCCGCTTAGTCTAATGCTGCTGCTCTCCGGCTGCGCCACGGGCGTGTTCGAGATCTCGGCGGCCGATCAGGACACGGCCTCTGATCGACGGGACTTTTCGCAGGCCTCGCAAATGGAGGCCGAGGGGCTCCACGGGAGCTTCTTTCCGGTGAGGCACGGTGTCGGCCGCTGTCGATGGGCATGGCTCAAGCCCTCGGTGGCCGTCTGCCGAACCTCCTACCTGACCACGTCGAGCCGAGCGCGCGTCGCGACGAAGCGGTATCGCCGCGACTCGGAAGGAGACTGGGAACTGGTCGACTAGGTCGGATCTACCGCGCCGCCCGCGCCACGCCTTCGGGCATGGCCCCGGCGAAGTCGATGACGCACATGGCGCCGTACGAGCGGTGGCCGCCGCAGGCGACGCCGGCGCTGCTGTAGCCGGTCGACAGGATGTTGCGGCGGTGGCCGCGGCCGGGCACGCGGCTGTCGACGATCAGCTGGCGGACCACGTCGCGCGGGTCCTCGTAGCCGTAGGAGATGTTCTCGGCCGACATGCCGGCATAGACGCCGTACTTGCGCAGCCGCTGGCCCAGGCTGCCGCTCGCGCCGTGACCGACGTCGCCGCGCGAGCCTTGGACGCGGGCGTGGTCGCGGGCCGCGTCGTCGATGCGCCCGTCCGAGGTGAGCGGCGGCAGGGGACGCTGGCGCTGCAGTTCGGCGACGGCTTCGTCCAGCGCCTGCGGGTCTTCGCGATAGAGGCCCTGGTCGCGGCTCAGTTCGCGGGCGTAGGCCTGAGGATTGGTCCGCACATAGTTGATCTCGTCGAGCACCGCCTGCTCCTGGGTCTGGGCGGCGGCCATCTGGGGCAAGGCAAGCAGCAGCAAGCCGGCGAGCGCCAGCACTGGGCGACGGTAAGAACGCATGGGTACCTACAAGATCGGAAAGCCCCTCGGTCTGTGCCTTAGCACGCTTCTTTGGATTCGCACGGCGCCGCCGAACGTCGCGGGCGTAGGGATATCCGCGAGGCGATAAAATCGGCGACGAGCCGCCCCGGCGCCTGGGGAGGCGGCATCAAGGCGGCACGACAACCGCCGGATTCCACGATGCTTCTCGCCCTGCTGACGCTGCTGCACGTGCTGGTCTTCGTCTACTGGCTGGGCGGGGACCTGGGGGCCTTCTACATCTCGCGTTACCTGACCGACCCGGCGCGGACGGTGAAGGAGCGGGGCCTGGCCCTGCGCGTGCTCAACGACATCGACATGGCGCCGCGCACCTGCCTGATCCTGGCCCTGCCGACGGGGCTGACCCTGGCCAAGGTCAAGGGCTGGTGGGACGTCTCGCCGGTGGCCGTGGCGGCGGTCTGGGCGCTGTGCCTGTTCTGGCTGATCATGGCCTGGAGCATCCACATCCACCACAGCCCGCCCAAGGCCGGGATCCGCCGCATCGACATCGCCATCCGCTGGGGCGTGCTGGCGGGCCTCGGCGGCTACGCGGTCGCCAGCCTGGCGGGGCTGGTCGCCGCGCCGTTGTTCATCGCCCTGAAGATGCTGATCCTGGCGATCGCCATCTCGTGCGGCCTGCTCATCCGCCGCCAGCTGGCCCCGCTGGGCGCGCCGGTGACCACCATGCTGACCACCGGCCCGACGCCGGAAAGCGACGCGGCGATCAGCGCCGTGCTGGAGGCTACGCGCCCGGTGGTGCTGACCCTCTGGGCCTTGCTGATCGGGGCCGCGTTCCTCGGCCTCTTCACCCCCACCTGACGGAGCCCCGCCATGACCCTGCGTTTCGAACCGACCATGGTGGCCGAGGACAAGACCGCGCGGCAGCTCTACGAGGCGGTGAAGGCCAATCCGGCCCGGGCCCGCTTCGGCTTCGGGTCCAAGGCGGCGGTGGTCAATATCGACTTCCAGCAGGCCTATACCCGGCCAGACCTGTTCCCCAAGAGCGCCTACGTCACCGATCCCGACCAGATCGCCCACGTCAACCGCCTGTCGGCCCTGGCCCGCGCGCGCGGCATGCCGGTGATCTGGACGCGGGTGATGTACAAGCCCGACGGCGGCGACGCCGGCGTCTGGGGCACGCGCACCGACACGCCCGACAGCCTGCAGAACATCAAGCAGGACAGTGAGCGCCACGCCTTCGACCCGCGCGTCGAGATCGATGCGGCCGTGGATCTCGTCTACGACAAGCGCATGCCCAGCGCCTTCTTCGAGAGCCCGCTGCAGAGCTATCTGGTCTGGCACAAGATCGACACCGTGATCCTGACCGGGGGCTCGACCAGCGGCTGCGTGCGAGCCAGCGCGGTGGAGAGCCTGTCGCGCGGCTATCGCACCATCGTCCCCGAGCAGTGCGTGGCCGACAAGCACGAGAGCTACCACTTCGCGAACCTGACCGATCTGCAGCTCAAGTATGCCGACGTGGTCGACGTGGAAGAGGCGGCGGCCTGGCTGAAGGGGTGAGAGGACCTCAGCCGTCTCCTGAGAGTTGGCGCTCAGGCGTGGATTTCAACGTCCGCTCACGCCCCGCAGTGGACGTCGATGGGCCGGCCACGGATCGTAGCAGTTAACTCGTCTCTGACGTTGGGAATGCCCGCAAGCCGATCCACTTTCGGCTGAGCGCTTTGGCCTGCTTTGGGACACCATACGCTTCAGGCTGGCCCGCCGGCCGGTAGGCCAGGGAGAGCTAATATAGTGAGGGGCAAAGGAATCGTCCAAGCTGGATAGCTGCGGCATTCGGCCGGAATGGAGGGAGCGATGCCTCAATATGATCCCGCGCAGGGCTTGGCCGCGCTTGATCTAATCGCCCCTAGAATTTTGGCGCTCGGACCGCGGCCGCCATGGAGTTCGCCAGATTTCGCCTTTGCATGGCGACAAGCGGCCGACAGAGAACTTCCGCCGCTCACTAACGCGCTGAAGGCGATGGAACCCTTTACGCTCTATCAAAATATCATGCTCGACTCGGGCGCGGGAGCCACAAGCATACTGCCCGACATGCTCGCTCCCACCCTTGCCCAACTGATTGCGGATCACGGGGTTGAGTTCGCGAAATTGGCCCTCACCAAGCTGCTGACCGCTGAGCACGGCGATGCGCATTGGCGGGCGGTTGTATGGGGTGCTCATGTGGAGACCGACACTGATCTCGGCTCAGACCTCAGAGTTGAGATGATGGATGAAGCCGAAGCTAATGCTCGTCGCCGCGAATGGGAGGTGCCTTGGCACATCGTAGTAAACCAGCGGCCAGCTGTGTTTCGTCGTCCGTTCTCGGTGTCCCCGATCCTGCTGTGCCTTGGAGGCGAGAACTCCGATCTGAAAATGGCGTCGACGATGGATATTCTGAACCGATTGACGGAGGAGGTCCAAGCGCTTGGCGCCTTAACGGTGTCACCAATTCTGTTTGAGCAGCGGTCCGCGAAATTCGACGACGTTCATCTGGAGGCCTTCGCCGCCATGAGCAACTACAGGGGGCACCGAGAAACAACGCCTCTAAAGTCAATCGAACCTGTGTCGCTCGACATGGAAGCCAAGCGATATTTGGAAGCTTTTCGTGCACTAGCGGATGCCCCCCGTACCCGCGTACTCACAATTCTTGATCGCCTCAACACCGCCAAGTCCAGGATAAGAGCTACGGACCAAGCTCTGGACGCCTGTATCGCATTGGAGATGTTGCTAACCGCAAAAGGGGACTCTCAGGGCGGGATCGTCCACCGTCTCGGTTTGCGGGCGGCCTTCTACCTCGGTACTTCGCTTGAGGAGCGTCGCCAACTTCAGTCCGACGTCCGAAGCGCCTACACGCTCCGCAGCAAAGCCGCTCACGGAGGCTCGAAAAGCAAGGGCCAAGACGACGACGCTACCGCCGCAACAGCAATCGGTATCGCGAACCGACTGATCCGAAAGATGGTCAGGGAGGGCTTTAACGTCGACTGGCAAACCCTTGAGCTTGCTCCCCCGCAGTTCTCATCCTGACAGTCTGCGCCTATGGCATAGATGTACAGCGCGCCTAGTGGTGGCAAGTCACCTCAGCCGACTTCAACTGATCAACGGGAGCGCGACTTTCGGTAGGGCTGGCCTGCTCTGCCAAAATGAGAGCAGGGGCCATTTCAAGTGCAGAAAGCTGGTTTATACCTCAGCGTATCTCTGCGCGGGCAGTGAGCCAACGTCTCCATCCCACCCGAAGTGGACGTTGCTCGCGCCCGCTTGTGGCGTCGATCGCCGTAGCGGCCTCATCCCACCGCCGCCACCGCGGCCCGCCCGGCCTCGACGCCGGTGAGCCAGGCCCCGTGCGCCGTCGAGAAGGCGTCGGACGAGCAGGCCTCGCCGGCGAAGAACAGCCGGTCATCGACCGGCGCCGCCAGCCGGGCGCGGTCGCCCGCGCGGCCGGGCAGGGCGTGTGAGTAGGAACCGCCGGCGAACGGGTCGGCGGCCCAGGCGGTTTCCGCCAGCACATGGACGCGCGAACGCAGGCCCGAGCCGTAGAGGCCGACCAGTTCGTCGATCACGAAGGCGGCCGCCGCGCCGGGGCCTTCGCCTTCCAGCGAGCGGGCGTGGGCGCCGCCGAGGAACACCTCGATCACCGGCCGGTGGAGGGGGAGCAGGTGATAGGCGCCGGTCGTGGTCCTGCGGGGGTCGCCAAACAGCTGGCTCTCGGGCTGGAAGGCTTCCGGCTCATCGACCTGGAGGAAGACCTTGTCGGCCAGGCCCAGCGGCAGGCCGGCGGCGGCGTCCAGCTTATCTGGCAGTTCGGGGACGAAGCGCAGGGCGCCTGAGGTCAGGATCGTGGTGGGAACACAGATGATCGCCGCCCGCGCCGAGATCGCGCCTTGCGGCGTTTCCAGCACCAGGCGCGGGCCGTTGTGGCGGATGGTGGTCACCGGCGTGGAGAGCCGCGTCGGTAGGGCGGGCGCCAGGCGGGCGAGACCCGCGCCATAGCCTTCGGCCACGCGCCAGTCGACCTCGCTGTCGTCATAGGCGGCGTAGTCGTGCAGCGAGACCTGGTCGAACTCGGCGCCGTTGTAGAAGGCGCTGAAGGCGTTCAGCAGCGGGTTCCAGGGATCGCCGGGCAGCATCAGCTGCGAGGCCGGGCGGTCGGGGCCGCCATCCTCGGCCGCCGCCGCCAGCCGCTCGTCCAGGGCCTGGAAGGCCGCGCCGAAGGCGGCGCGCTCCTCGCGGTCGAAGGCGGGGGTGTCGGCGATATTGGCCCAGGGCGGCGGGGTGCGGTCGATGGTCAGGCCCAGGGCCTCGAAGCGGGCGACCAGCGGGTTGCGGTCGGCCGAGTGCAGCCACTCGCAGCCGAGATCCAGCGGCCCGACGGGCGAGGGGATCGTCCAGCCGCGTCCGCCCAGCCGATCGCGGGCTTCCAGCAGCAGGCCAGAGCGGCCGCTGGCGGCGACTTCCCCGGCGGCGGCCAGGCCCGCCGCGCCGGCGCCCACGATCGCGATGTCGACGTCTGTCATGCGATCTCAATAGCAGGGCGCGGCGGTGGTTCCGCCAGGGACCAGGCAAAGAAAAGGCCGCCAGCGGGGGGAGCTGGCGGCCCTTAGTATGGGATTCCGGGGAGGAAATCCGAAGCTTAGTCGACGACCTGGTAGCGGCCCGAGGCGTCGGGGCAGACGCGAACGAAGCGCTTCTGGGTGCGGCCGTCGGGCAGGTAGATCGGGCTTTCGGCCAGGGTGCAGCCGTTGGCGTCGGCGCGGCCCTCGGTCACCCGGTAGGAGCGCTCGGACTCGTAGGTGTAGCCGCCGCGACGGTCGTACTGGGCGTCGTCGTAGCCGCCGGCGTTGCGGTCGTAGTCGTCGTAGCGGTCGTTGTAGGCGCGGGGCGGCGGGGGAGGCGGCGGCGGGGTCGCGCCGGGGGCGCAGGCGGCCGAGCTCTTGCCGATGTTGCCGCCGACGACCGCGCCGAGCAGGCCGCCCAGCACCGCGCCTTCGGTCTTGGCGCCGCGGGCCGCGACGCTGCTGCCGATGGCCGCGCCGATGCCGGCGCCGGCCAGGCCGCCGCCGGTGGCGCGGTTGGTCGTGCTGCGACGGCAGGGGTCGTAGTAGTAGCCGTTGCGGTCATAGGCGCCGCCCTGGCCGCCCTGATAGCCGCCCTGGTCGTAGCCGTAGGCCTGGGCCGAGGCGATCGTCGGGGCCGCGGCGCCGACGAGGGCCGCGCCGGCGACGATGGCGCTGATGGCGGTCCGGATCATCATCGAAAAACTCTCCCTGAAGGCGGGCGTGACGATCGAGGGACCGTCCGTTGCTCGCACCATGCCAAGCCGTAGCTGAACGGTCGTTGACCGGGCCGTTCATCTTCGTTCACGCACGCGGCCCCCGAATGAGGTATGGACGCGTTCGAACTGGCTTCTTCGGCGTCGAACTTGGCGCGGAAGAGGCGGAAATTAGGCCATGCCCATGGCTTGGCTTGAACGGATCGGAGCCCGGCGCGGTTCCTTAAGGCGACTTTTGACAATGCGAGAACTGACTATCGACGCCGTCGGGGGCCAGGGCGACGGCGTGGCGGCCGGCCCGGCCTTCGTGCCGCTGACCCTTCCGGGCGAGAAGATCACCGCCCGCATGGAAGGCGCGCGCGGCGAGCTCGTCGACATCCTTGAGGCCAGCCCCGAGCGGGTCGCGCCGCCGTGCAGGCACTTCGGCCACTGCGGCGGCTGCGCCCTGCAGCATTGGGACATCGCGCCCTATCTCGACTGGAAGCGCGAGCAGGTGCGGTTCGAGCTGAAGCGCGAGCGGATCGAGACCGAGATCCTGCCGACCATCGCCTCGCCGCCGGCCTCGCGCCGCCGGGTGGCGCTGCACGCGCGCGGCGGCAAGGGCGGGGTGCGCCTGGGCTTCAAGGAGCGCCGCTCCTGGAACCTGGTGAAGATCGAGGAGTGCCCGGTCACCCACCCGAAGATCGTCGCGGCCCTGCCGGGTCTGGCGCGCCTGGCCCAGCCGTTCCTCGAGCACCCGAAGTCGGCCCCGACCCTGCACGTCACCCTGACTGGCACGGGCCTGGACATCGACGTCACCGGCGTTGAGCGCAAGAGCGGCGGGCTGTCGGCCGACGCCCGCGTGCAGGCGGCGATGACCGCCGGCGAGTTCGACTTCGCCCGCGTCACCCTGGCCGGCGAGACCCTGTACATGGCCCGCCAGCCGCTGGTGAAGCTGGGGCCGGCCATCGTGCCGCTGCCGGCCGGCTCGTTCCTGCAGGCCGTGCCCGCCGCCGAGAAGGCCATGGCCGACTTCGCCCTGGCGCACGTGGCCGGCGCGGCCAAGATCGCCGACCTGTTCTGCGGCGTTGGCACCTTCACCTTCCGCCTGGCCGAGATCGGTTCGGTCTACGCCGCCGACTCCGCCGAGCCGGCGATCGCCGCCCTGAAGGCCGCCATCGGATCGGCGCCGGGCCTCAAGGCCATCGTCGCCGAGGCGCGGGATCTCACCCGCCGGCCGATGCTGTCGACCGAACTCGACAAGATGGACGCGGTGGTCTTCGACCCGCCGCGCGCCGGGGCGCTGGAGCAGGTGCACGAGATCGCCAAGTCCAAGGTCTCGCGGGTGGTGGGGGTTTCCTGCAACCCGGCGACCTTCGCCCGTGACGCCGGCGTGTTGATCGACGCCGGTTTCAAGCTGGAGAAGGTGCTGCCGGTGGACCAGTTCCTCTGGTCGCCGCATATTGAACTGGTCGGCGTCTTCTCGCGATGAGGCGGCATGGTCCAGGACGAACGAAGAGGCGAGGGCGGGCGTAGGGCGTTTACGCTCGACGCCGCCGCCCAGCGCGGCAAGGCGGCGGCCAAGGCCGCCTGGTGGACCGCCGCCGGCGGGCTGGCCAAGTTCATGACCCGGCCGGCCGAGGGCAAGGCCGCGCCGCGCCTGGCGTCGGAGTCCCCGCCGTTGTCGAGGGCGCGCCTGCGCCGCGCCTATTTCGCCGCCTTCGAGAAGGACGCCGCCGATGTCGCCGCTGGTCTCTATCCGCCGATGGAGGACGCGCCCGCCGATCCGGCCGGCTCGATCCTCAAGGCCTGGGACTTCCTGGCCGACGCCCGCGAGGTCGACCAGCGCCGCCGGCGCGGCGACGGCGTCGAGGTGCGCGACGATCCGAAGAGCCAAGGTTATCCGGCCTATTACCGGCAGAACTTCCACTATCAGTCGGGCGGCTGGTTCACCGCCGAGAGCGCCCGCCGCTACGACGCCCAGGTCGAGGCGCTGTTCTCTGGCGCGGCCGGTGCGATGCGCCGGCGGGCCTTGTCGCTGTTGGCCAGGCACTGGCGGGGACGTGACCAGCGGGCGCTCGGCGCCATCGACGTCGCCTGCGGTTCGGGCGCCTTCCTGCGGGACCTGGCGCAGGCCTTCCCGCGCGCGGCCCTGGCGGGCGTCGACCTGTCGCCGGCCTATCTGACCGAAGCCCGCACCCGGTCTGGCCGGGGCATGGTGCAGGCCAACGCCGAACATCTTCCTTTCGCGGATTGCAGCCTGGACGCCGTGACCTGCGTCTACCTGTTCCACGAACTGCCGCCGCGCGTGCGCCCCATCGTCGCCGCCGAGATCGCCCGGGTGCTCAAGCCCGGCGGCGTGCTGGCCTTCGCCGACTCCGTCCAGCCGTCCGACGAGCCGCAGCTGGCGCGGATGCTCGAGGTCTTCCCGGCCTATTTCCACGAGCCGTTCTACGGCAGCTACGCGCAGGAGGACCTGGAGGCGCTGTTCGGGGCTGCGGGGCTACGGGTCATAGGGCGCGACAAGGCGTTCCTGACCAAGGCGCTGCTGCTGGAGAAGGACGCGGGAGGCTAGGATCGGTCACCGAAAGGGAGATCGACCCATGAAGTTCCTATCCTACGAGGCCCAGACGGAACGGGCCGTCCAGATGGCGGACGATGCGCGAGCGACCGCCAGGGTCACGTTCGAACTCATCGAGCGAATGGGGCTCGTCGTGGTTTTCTGGGTCGCGGCGCTGAAGTTGAAGTCCCTACTTTTCGGACTTCTAGACTTCGTCGCGATGGCCGTGCTCGGATCCTGGGTCGGTTTTGGCATCTATGCCGCCTACCGTCGGTCGACCGATCGATACGCGCTTGCCGGCGAAGTGATGTTCCGCAAGCCCTTGGTGGCGATCGTCGGCTTCATCGTGTTGTGCGGCGGCGGCTTCGTCGCGATGTTCGCTGTCGAGTACCTGATCGTCCGGCTGGTGCTGGCTGAGTTGAAATAGGTGGGTTCCAGCGGACGCAGGCTCGCTATCTCAGCCAAAGAGAAGGCGGCTGAGACGGCGAGTTGGGCACGGGGTCTATTGCGCGGTGCTCACCACCGCGAACCCGGCCCCCTGCGGGTCGGTCCCCATATAGATCCAGCTGCCGCCGGGCACCTGGTGGACGTCCATCATGGTCGTGGCGCCGGCGGCCAGGGCGCGGTCGCGGGCGGCGCAGGCGCTGGCGATCTGGGCGTAGTAGTTCCAGAACGACGCCGGCATGTCGGGGGTCCTGGTCATCATGCCGCCGACGTCGGGACCGCCCGCCTCGTAGGCGAAGAGCTGGTAGGTTCCGATCGGACCCATGTCGATGGCTTGCGTCTTCACCCAGCCGAACAGGCCAGAATAGAAGGAAAAGGCGCCTTCCAGGTCGCCGGCCATCAGTTCGCGCCAGCCGAAGGTTCCCGGCGCCCATTCGGGCGGTCGCGGCGGGATCTCGTCCTGGGGGAACGGCTTGAACAGCGTGAAGACCGCCCCGTACGGATCGGCGACGACTGAGAAACGGCCGACCGTGGGGATGTCGCCGGCGGGGATGAACACCGAGCCGCCGGCCGCGACGACCTTCTCCACATAGGCGTCGACGTCGTCGACGAAGATGTAGCCGATCCAGCCGGGGCGCGAGCCTTCCGGACAGCCGCCCTCGGGCGTGAACACCCCGCCGACCCCGGCGTCGCCGACATTGAGGATGGTGTAGGGCGTGGGGCCGGGCAGGCCGGAGTCGGTCGGCGTCCAGCCGACGACCTCGGCGTAGAACTTGGCCGCGGCCTCGACGTCGGTGGTCATCAGTTCGTACCAGCCGAACTTTCCGCTCGTATCCGACATGCTCGTTCTCCCTTTTTTGGCGCCCCGGCTCGGGCGGTTCCTGGCTAGGACGAACGGCGGGCGTTCGCACCGACGGGTAGTTGGGTGGTTTTCTAGTCCGGCATGGTCTCGAAGGTGGCCAGGCCCGGCGGCAGCACGACCCAGTCGGGCTTGTCGCGCAGGAAGAGGGCCATGGTCGGTGCGAACTGCGCCGCGTCGTCCAGCGAGCCGGCATAGATCGTGTGGCTGTCGTCGACCCCGACCTCGCCGCCGAACACCAGGCCGCCGCAGGCCGGGCAGGCGTTGCGCAGGGCGACCCCGCCCCGGAAGGCCGGCGAGCGGACCTTCAGCGTCTCGCCGGTGATCGTCACCGCCGAGGCCGCAAAGCCCATGAACGGCACGAAGCCGGAGCCGGACGCCTTGCGGCAGTCGGCGCAGCAGCAATAGCCCTGATAGGCCGGTTCGCCCACGGCGCTCCAGCGCACGGCGCCGCAAAGGCATCCGCCGGCGTAACGGTGTTCGGTCGTCATGGGCGGCATTGGCGGACCTTCCTGTGACAGACGCAAGCGTGGAGCGATGCCGCTCTCGTTTCAGTCCACCCGACCAAGCCTCCCTGCGCTCGTCATCCCGGCCGGAGCGTAGCGTAGAGCCGGGACCCAGTGGGACCGGGCTCGGCGGTTCAGCTTGGCGCCTTTAGCAGCGGCCGGTGCAATGCAGTGGCCCCTGGGTCCCGGATAAGCCCTGCGGGCTTTCCGGGATGACGAGCGTTGGGAAGCTTGGTGGTGAAGCGCGCTCCTCTAGAACAAACTCAACTGATCCCCCGCCTTGGGCGGGACGCGGAACTGGGTGACGTCGAGACGGGGCAGGGGCTTGTCGAGTTCGAAGCGGCGCAGGGCGGCGTGGAAGCGCTGGTTCAGCACCTCGGCGATTGGGCCTTCGCCGGTCATGCGCTTGCCGAACTCGCTGTCATAGGCCGCCCCGCCGCGCATTTGGCGCACCAGCGACATCACCCGCTTGGCGCGGTCGGGATGGTCGGAGGCCAGCCACTGCTCGAAGAGGCCGTGGATCTCCATCGGCAGGCGGATGGCGACGTATCCCGCAGCCACCGCGCCGGCTTCCTTGGCCCGCTCCAGCACCGCCTCCATCTCGTGGTCGTTCAGCGACGGGATGGCTGGGGCGAACATGACGATGGTCGGCACGCCGGCTTCGGAGAGCTGGCGCACGGCGTCGAGACGGCGTTCGGGCGTGGCGGCGCGCGGCTCCATGCTGCGGGCCAGGCGACGATCTAGCGTGGTGATCGACACCGCCGCGCGCGCCAGGCCCGCCTTGCCCATCTCGCCCAGAATGTCGAGGTCGCGGGTGATCAGGGCCGACTTGGTGATGATCGAGAACGGGTGGCGATAGCGGCTCAGCGTCTCCAACACCGCCCGGGTGACGCGAAGCCCGCGTTCCTGCGGCTGGTAGGGGTCGGTGTCGCCGCCGATATGCACCGAGCCGACCTTGTAGGTGGGCTTGGAGAGCTCGCGGTCGAGCAGCTTGCCGGCTTCGGGCTTGAAGAACAGCTTGCTCTCGAAGTCGAGGCCCGGCGAGAGGCCGAGATAGGCGTGGGCGGGCCGGGCGTAGCAGTAGATGCAGCCGTGCTCGCAGCCGCGATAGGGATTGATCGAGCGGTCGAAGCCGACGTCGGGGCTCTTGTTGCGGGCGATGACGGTCTTGGACTTCATGGCCAGCACGCTGGTGGTCAGCGGCCGGGCGGCGTTGTCTTCCTCCGTCCAGCCGTCTTCGAAGGGCTCGGAGGTGCGGCTCTCGTAGCGGCCGGTCTCGTTGCTACGCGCGCCGCGCCCGCGCAGGGCGGCGGTCCCGGTCTTGTAGGCGGTGTCGGTGAAGGAGCGGCGCGACAGCATGGGCCAGACCTTACGCTCACATCTAGAACATAACAAGAACGATGCTTGACGCGATGTAGCGCGAGGCCGCAAAGGCGGATGCATGATCTCTGTGATCCTCCCCGCTGTCGCGCCCGGCCCAGCCTCCGTGCACGCGCTCGCCCAGCTTCTGGCCCAACTGGTGCCGGCGGCCGTCGACGGCGTGGTCAAGGAGGTGGTGATCGCCGGGCCGGCCGAGCCGGGGCTGGATGCCCTGATTGAAGACAGCGGGGCGCGGTTCGTGGCGGCGTCGGGCGATCGCGGCGCGCTGCTGGCGGCCGGCGCGGCCGTGGCGCGGGGCGACTGGATCCTGGCGCTGGATCCGGCGCGGGGTCTGCCCGAGGCCTGGCGCGGACCGGTCGAGGCGCATCTGGCCGGCGGGGCGGGGGCGGCGGCCCTGCTGGTCCCTGCGAGCGGGCTGCTGGCGCGGCTGGCGGCGGCGCCGATCGGGCTGCTGGTGCGGCGGCTGGACTATGCGGCGACGGCCGGGTTCGCGGGGAGTGCGCCGGAGAAGGCGCTGGCGGGGCGGCTGAAGGCGCGGCGGGTTCAGATCTAAAGACCCTCTCCCCGAAGGGGGAGGTGGCCGCGAAGCGGTCGGAGGGTGCAGTTTATGCGGCGGTGGAAGGCGACTTCCCCCTCCGTCGCCTTCGGCGACACCTCCCCCTTCAGGGGGAGGGTTGTAAGCTTCGCCCCCAGCGCGTTATCGAGAACACATGTCGCTCGCCCACGCCTCCGCCGCCGCATCCGTGAAGGGCGTCGGCTGGCTGCGGCGCAGGATCCGGTCGAGCGAGCTTTGGCTGATCGCCGTGGCCACTCTGATCGGGGTGGCGGCCGGGACGTTCGCGGTCGTGCAGGCCCAGGTGGCGCACGGCCTGCAGATGCTGCTGTTCCAGATCGACATCAACGAGCGGCTGAGCGCCCAGACCCATGTGGCGCCCTGGCGGCTGCTGGCCATTCCGATCGGCGGCCTGCTGCTGGGCGCGGCCGGCTGGGCCTGGGCCAAGTACCGGCCGCGTCCGGCCGTCGACCCGGTCGAGGCCAACGCCCTGCACGGCGGGCGGCTGTCGATGAAGGACAGCGCCTTCATCTGTGGCCAGACCATGCTGTCGAACGGGGTGGGGGCCTCGGTGGGGCTGGAGGCGGCCTACGCCCAGGCGGGCGCGGCGGCGGCCTCGTTCGCCGGCCAGAGGCTGAACCTGCGCCGGGCCGACATGCGCACCCTGGTGGGCGCCGGGGCCGGCGCGGCCATCGCCGCCGCGTTCGGTGCGCCGCTGACCGGGGCCTTCTACGCCTTCGAGATCGTCATCGGGGCCTATACCGTCGCCAACCTGGCCCCCGTGGCCGCCGCCGCCCTGGCCGCCGTGCTGGTGGCCGGCAAGATGGGCGCGATCCCCTATCTGCTGAAGACCGACACCCAGGCCGTGCAGTCATGGACCGACTACGGCCTCTACGCCCTGCTGGGCCTGATCAGCGCGGTGCTGGGCATCGCCCTGATGCGGCTGGTGGCCAACGCCGAGCGGCTGGTGACGCGCTCGCCGATCCCGCGCTGGCTGCGGCCGGCGATCGGCGGCGTCGGGCTGGCGGCGCTGGCCCTGGTCACGCCCCAGACCCTGTCGGCCGGGCACGGGGCGCTGCACCTGAACCTGATGACGGAACTGCCGCTGAAGATGCTGGTGCTGCTGCTGGCGATGAAGGCCCTGGCCTCGGTGATCTCGCTGAGCTTCGGGTTTCGGGGCGGCCTCTTCTTCGCCTCGCTGTTCCTGGGGGCGCTGATCGGCCAGGTGTTCTCGGCGCTGTCGCTGCTGATCCCGTGGGCGCCGAGCCTGGATCCGACCGTCGCGGCCCTGGTCGGCATGGCGGCGCTGGGCGTGGCCGTGGTCGGCGGACCCTTCACCATGTCGTTCCTGGTGCTGGAGGCCACGGGAGACTTCACCGTGGCGGCCGCGGCCCTGGTGGCCTCGATGATCGCCAGCGCCATGGTGCGCGAGACCTTCGGCTATTCGTTCTCGACCTGGCGGCTGCACCTGCGTGGCGAGACCATCCGCAGCGCCCACGACGTCTCGTGGATGCGGCCGCTGAGCGCCGGGCGGATGATGCGCAAGGACGTCCAGACCGTGCCGGCCTCGACCACCCTGGCCGAGTTTCGCCGCCGGTTCCCGCTGGGTTCGACCAAGCGGGTGATCATGGTCGACGAGACCGGGCTCTATGCCGGGGTGATCCCGACCGCCAAGGCCTATGTCGACGGCGGCGACGGCGAGAAGCCCGTGGCCAGCCTGGCGATCAACGCCGACACGGCGCTGAAGCCCGACCAGACCATCAAGGACGTCATGCGGGCCTTCGACCACGGCGAGACCGACGAACTGGCGGTGATCGACGACAAGAAGAACGTGCTGGGCGTGCTGTCGGAAGCCTATGCGACGCGGCGCTACGCCGAGGAGCTGGAGAAGGCGCGCAGGGAGCTGACGGGCGAGGCGGGGTAGATCATCAGGAACCTCCCCCTGTGGGGGAGGCGGCCGAAGGCCGGTGGGGGGACGTTTTCAGCTTCCGCCGTGGTGGAAGTTCAGCAGTCACACCCCCCCACCGATCGCTTCGCGATCACCTCCCCCACAGGGGGAGGTTTCTTTTGGCTTTCTACATATCCAGCCGGAAGTCGATCACCCGCTGGCCGCTGGCCACGGCGTCCAGCGTCTTGGTCTCCGCGCCGAGCAGGCGGCGGTAGGTCCAGTACGAGGCCATGACCTTTTCGACATAGTTGCGGGTCTCCTGGGCCGGGAGGCTTTCGATCAGCAGCAGGCTGTCGCAGTCCTGGCCCAGCTGCTGCTGCACCTTCAGCAGGGTGCCCGGACCGCCGTTGTAGGCGGCGACGGCGCGCAGGATGTCGGGGCTCTGCAGGCCGCGGTCCATCAGCCAGGTGAAGTAGTCCTGGCCGACCCGAAGATTGAAGGCCGGGTCGAACAGCGGGGTGTTGTCGGCCAACAGCTTGTCGTCGCCGGCGGCGCGGGCGGCGGCGACGGGCATCAGCTGCATCAGGCCCACGGCGCCGGCGCCGGAGACGGCCATCGGGTCGAAGCGGCTTTCCTGTCGCACCAGGGCGTAGACCAGGGCCTTGCTGATCGTGAAGCCGCCCTTGGGGGCCAGCTCGGGCAGGGGGTAGTCCTCGCCGCCGATCTTCTTGACCGGACGGCCGGCGTTGAACGGCGCGCGGGCGTTGAGGGCGAGCGTCAGGGCGCTCCAGTCGGCGCGGGTCTTGTCGTCGGTCGCCAGCGACAGGCCGGCCCGCAGCTCGGCGCCGGCCTCGGTCCAGCGGCCCAGCTGGGCCAGCGAGGCGGCGCGGCGGGCGCGCTGGTCTGAGGACAGCAGCTTGCTCAGCGAGGCGGGGTCGGGGCCGCTGTAGGAGACGCGGGTGATCAGGGCGGCGATCGGGTCGTCCGGATCGTTGGCCACGGCCACGCCGGCCATCGACAGCTGGCGGGCGGCGATCATGCCGTAGAAGGTCTGCGGCGCCTGGGCGGCCTGGTTCAGCAGGTCGCGGACGGCGGTTCTGTCGCCGGCCATGCTGGCCGACCGCGCGGCCCAGAAGGCGCCGGCGGCGCGCAGCCAGTCATCCTGGCCCTCGTCGTGGGCCACCTGCTCGAAATAGCCGCGGGCTTCGGCGTAGGATTCCAGGCGGAAGGCGGCGAGGCCGGCGATCCAGCGCTCGTTGGCCAGCTTGGCCAGCTTCAGGGCGGCCTTCACGTCGCCGGAATAATAGGCCTCGCGGGCGGCGCGGCCCTTGTCGGCCGGACCGGCGCTGCGCACGCCCTGGGCGACCTCGACGAACAGTTCGGGGGCCTTCGGCTCGGGCGAGCGGGCGGGCTTGCGCTTCAGCGCCAGGGCGTAGACGCGATCGGCGCCGGCCTCGTCGCCATAGAGCTTCAGCCAGCCGGTCAGGTCGTCATAGCTGGCCGTGTAGGCCGTCGGGTGCATCAGCCGGGTCAGCGACAGCTTGCCGATCAGGCTGCGGTCGCGGGTGTTGGCGAAGGCGGCTTCGGCGGCGTCGAAATCACCGCGATCGGCCGCCGTGAAAGCGGCCTGGTAGAAGCGCTGGTCGCTGTCGGACAGAGGTTCGAGCCCCGCGGCCCGCACCGCGGGCGCGGCGAGGTTCAGGCAAAGCGCGAGGGCCGAGACAACGGCCAGAGGGCGAGCGAAAAGCTGCAAATCGTATCCGCGCAAGGCCTTTGCAAAGGCGGCGCGCGTCCCCGTTCCGACTGGTCAGCGGCTTGTTTAATGGGGCCTTTCCGGCCGATCAAGTCTTTCGGCCAGCATCAGCAGGTCCTGCCAGGCCTTCTTCTTGGCCGCCGGCTGGCGCAGCAGGAAGGCCGGATGCAAGCTGGGCAAGGCCGGAACCTCGATCGAACCGTCCTCGGAGCGCCACTCGAACCAGCGGCCGCGAAGCGACAAAATGCCTTCCTCACGACGCAACATGCTCTTTGCGGAGGCGCCGCCGACCATCAGGATCAACTTGGGTTTGACCAGGGCGATCGTTCGCTCGACGAACGGTGCGCAGACGGCCTGCTCCTGCGGCGTGGGCGTGCGGTTGCCCGGCGGGCGCCAGAAGACGGTGTTGGTGATGAAGGCGCGGTCCTGCAGACCGGCGGCCTTGAGCATGCGGTCGAGCAGTTGGCCGGCCCGGCCGACGAAGGGCTGGCCGCGGGCGTCTTCCTCGGCGCCAGGGCCCTCGCCGATCACCATGACCGGGGCGTCGCCGGGGCCGCGCGAGAACACCGCCTGCTTGGCGCCTTGAGTCTTCAGCGGGCAGCCGTCGAAGGCGGCGATGGCGGCGGCCAGGCTTTCGAGGTCGTTGCAGGCGGCGGCGAGCGCCTTGGCCTCCGCCGCGGCCGCGCCGATGTCGACGCCGCCGAACGCGCCGGGACGGGGAGGGGGCGCGGCGACGACCACCGGCTGGGGCTGGCTGCGGGCCCGCAGCAGGGCCGCGCCCTCGGCCAGGCGGTCGATCGGCTCGTCGGCGTAACAGGCCTCGACCCCCGCATCGGCCCAGAAGGCCAGCAGGCTTTCGACGGCGCGCGGATCGACGGCGAGGCTCATGACGTTTTCTCTAGCGAGTATAATGGGCTGCGTCACCGATATGTCCGCGCTGCGGTGCAACAAAAACTATCCGGTTTTCCTTGACCGCCGTGGCGTCACGTTCGGATAAAGTCCGACTCAAACAGGAA
>PJUL01000669.1_pt1 | contig 21052 bp, 21 predicted proteins | sample 1512221 | NCBI WGS metagenome assembly PJUL01 (sample SAMN08177667, study PRJNA422409) | Feces metagenome, whole genome shotgun sequencing project.
AGGCTCAGGCCCGAAGCCGCCGACTTGGCCCCTTCGGCGTCGAGGAACTGGTTGCACCCCCAGCCGACGAGCACCCCCAGCACCATCGCGCCGATGATCAGATAGGCGAAGCGTTTGTTCATCCCGGGTCCCCTGGGCCCGTCGGCGTCGACGGCTGGCTTATGGAGGAACGACGCGCGAGAGGGTCCGCGCCGCCATTCGCTCCTTATTTGAGCATTTCCGCCCTTGTGGCCGACGAACCTGGGTTCGTCCATGCCCTAGAGGTGATCTTGACCGGCTTGCCTGGCGTCACGCCGGATAAACAGGCGCACCTGTAGAGTCGCAAGGCCGTTGCCCGTTCCCGGATTGACCCGGCGGCGAGCGACTTCGCTAAGTAAGAAAGTTTTCCACCTGGGCGGGGCGCCCGTCTCGCCAATGTCGTGAAATGTCGCTATAAAGACCCATGTCAAACCAAGAAAAAGCGATCGCCGTCGTCGAGCGGCTCAACTCCGAATACCAGCGCGCCGTCGAGGCCCTGCGCACCGCCCTTAGGGCCTATCTCGAACATGGAACCCGCCCCGACCCGCAGATGCGGTTCGACGGCTCGTTCACCTATCCCGAGCTGCGCCTGACCTACGACCCCGAGGCCCTGCCGCCGAAACTGGCGCGCGCCTTCGCCCGGGTCAGCCGTCCGGGCGTCTATTCGACCACCATCACCAAGCCGGCCCAGTTCCAGGACTACCTGGTCGAGCAGCTGACCCTGCTGATGGACGACTTCGAGGTCGAGATCGAGGTCGCCCGCTCCGAGCAGGAGATCCCCTATCCCTACGTGCTGGACGCCAGCATCGACCTGAACCAGGCCGACGTCCGCAGCGAGGACATCGCCCGCTTCTTCCCGACCACGGACCTAGCCTTCATCGGCGACGAGATCGCCGACGGGGTGTGGAGCCCGGCGCTGGAGGAAACCCGGCCGCTGGCCCTGTTCGACGGCCTGCGCACCGACTTCTCGCTGGCCCGCCTGCGCCACTACACCGGCGCGCCGGCCGAGCACGTGCAGCCGTTCATCCTGTTCACCAACTACCACCGCTATGTCGACGAGTTCGTCCGCTGGGGCGTCGAGCAGCTGAAGAAGCCCGATAGTCCGTACACGGCGCTGTCGTGCTCGGGCGGCGTGGTGGTCACCGCCGAGACGCCGAACGCCGAGCAGGCGATTGCTGATGGCGCGTGGCGCAAGCACCAGATGCCGGCCTACCACCTGATCGCTCCGAACGGTCAGGGCGTCAGCCTGGTCAATATCGGCGTCGGCCCGTCCAACGCCAAGACCATCTGCGACCACCTGGCGGTGCTGCGCCCGCAGGCCTGGCTGATGATCGGCCACTGCGGCGGCCTGCGCGACACCCAGACCATCGGTGACTATGTGCTGGCCCACGCCTATCTGCGCGACGATCACGTGCTCGACGTGGTGCTGCCGCCGGAGATCCCGGTGCCGTCGATCGCCGAGGTGCAGCGCGCCCTCTACGACGCGGCCAAGGCGATCAGCGGCGACACCGGCCAGGAGCTGAAGAAGCGCCTGCGCACTGGCACCGTGGTCACCACTGACGACCGCAACTGGGAGCTGCGCCACAGCCTGTCGGCCCTGCGCTTCAACCAGAGCCGCGCCGTCGCCATCGACATGGAAAGCGCCACCATCGCCGCCCAGGGCTATCGCTTCCGGGTGCCGTACGGGACGCTGCTGTGCGTGTCGGACAAGCCGCTGCACGGCGAGATCAAGCTGCCGGGCCAGGCCAACGCCTTCTACGAGCGGGCGATCAGCCAGCACCTGCAGATCGGCATTCTCACCTGCCAGCTGCTGCACGAGGAGGGTCCCAACCTGCACTCGCGCAAGCTTCGCGCCTTCGACGAGCCGCCTTTCCGGTAAAAGCGCGGTCGTCCGAAACGACGAAGGGGCGGTGGTCATCCACCGCCCCTTTTTCTTGGTCTTCTTCCAGGCCCTACTGCGGAACGCTGAAGGCGATCGGGATGGTCACCTGGCCCCCGGCGATGGGTTGGCCGTCGATGGTCTTGGGCTGCATGCGGAAGAACTGGCTCAGTTGCAGGGCCGCGTCGCCGAAGGCGTAGGGCCCGTCGCTCTGGCGGACGACGGCGCAGTTCTCCAGCCGGCCGTCGAGGGCGACGCGGCAGGTGATGAGCGCCCGGCCGGAGGCCTTCGCCGCCGCCGCGTCGGCCGGATAGTAGCGGGCCAGATCGTTGGCGTCGGGCTTCTCGATCCAGTCGGGGCGGGTGATCACGGCCGGCTCGGGGGCGGGCGCGGGATTGGCGGCCCAGACGGCGCCGGCGGCGGTCGAGGCGACCAGGGCCACGAGGGCCAGGCCCGCCTTGCGGCGCAGCGGGGTGACGGAGGCGGTGTTCAGCATGATCAGTCTCTCCTTCAGGGGATGGGGGCCCGTTGCGGGCCAATGGCAGCCGAGCGGGGCGTGGGCGCCGCCCAGCACCGAGCCGAGCAGGGTTTCGGCGTAGAGCCGGCGGGCGTGCGGGTGGCGGTCGATTACGGCGGCGTCGCAGGCGATCTCCTGGTCGATGCGCAAGGCCCGGGCGGCCAGGTGGACCAGCGGGTTGAACCAGCACAGGCATTGCAGGGCGACGGCCAGGCCGTTGATGCGGGCGTCGCCGCGCCGCAGGTGGACGTCCTCGTGCGCCAGCACCAGGGCGCGGGCCTCGCCCTCGAAACGGTCGGCGAAGTCGGCGGGCACGACGATGCGCGGACGCAGCCAGCCCAGCACCAGCGGGCCGGCCTCGACATGCTCGCCGCGCAGCACGGCCGGCTGTCCGTTGAAGGGCGTGAGGCGGCCGACGGCGCGCACGAACCGTAGCTGGCGCACGGCGAACAGGCTGAAGGCCGCCAGCACGCCCAGCTCCCAGATCACAAGCAGCAGGGTCGGCAGGGCGGGGGCCTTGGCCGCGACCGGGGCGACGGCCTTGCCGGCTATGGCGACGAGCTCGATCGCCGGGGCCATGATCGCCGTCGGGGCGGGAACCGGGACCAGGCTGACCAGGGCGCAGATCGGCGGGGCCAGCCACAGCATGTAGGCCGCCAGCGGCCCGAACCGCGCCCGCACCGGCCGGCGCAGCAGCATCACCGCCAGGATCGCGGCCGACAAAGCGAGGTTGGCGCGCAGCAGCGCCTCCAGCAGGGCGCCGCTCATTTGGAGATCCTCTCGACCAGGGCCTTCAGCTCGGCGACGTCCTCGTCCGACAGCTTTCCGCCCTCGGAGAACTGGGTGACCAGCGGCGCCAGGCGGCCGTCGAACAGCCGGTCCAGCAGGCCCTGGCTCTCGGCCTCTACATAGTCGCGGCGGGCCAGCAGCGGCGTGTAGAGATAGCGGCGGCCGTCCGGCTTGGCGGCGATGGCCTTCTTCTTCAGCAGGCGGCTGATCAGCTGCTTGACCGTGCCCTCGGTCCAGCCGTTGGGCTCGCCCACCTCGCCGATGATGGCTTCGGAGGTCAGCGGGCTGGACCGCCACAACGCCTCCATGATCACGCTTTCCGCCGAACTGATCCTCATGGCGCTCCCCGCTGCTTGCGATGACAAGTGTCAACGATGTTGACGTTGACACTTGTCATCAGTGTCGTCAACCGGCGTTATCGAGGGGCCCCTCCCTATTCTTCCCGTCATTCCCGCCCTTGTGGCGGGAACCCCTCTGTCAGCCGCAAGGGCGGGAGGGGCGGACTGCCAAGCAGTCCGCTGGCGCTTCACCTGAAAGCGGAACCAGGGTTTCCCGCCACAAGGGCGGGAATGACGGGAGTTAAGGAGGGGGCTTGGGGGCGAGCTCCCTACCGCGACGCCCGGTCCAGGAACCCGACGATCCCCGACGCCAGGGCCGGCTCCATGACCGCGCTCATGTGGTCGCCGGGCACGCGCTGGGCGCGAGCGTTGGGCAAGAGGCCGGCCAGGGCCTCGGCCGAGCCGTTGTCGTCGTCGCGCTGGCCGGCGATGACCAGGGTCGGGATGTCGATGCGCGCGATGTCTTCGGCCGAGGTCGGGACGAAGGCGTTGAGCACCCCCAGCATGGCCTCGGGCTTGAGGCCGCCGGCGGCGATCATCGCCTGGACGCGACGGCCCACGCGGGGGTCCTTGGCCTGGTCGCCGTTGCGGATGGCGTCCTCGAACATCGCCGCCCGCTCGCCCGCGCCCATCAGGCCCGAGGCGCCCATGCCGGCCAGCACCAGCCGCTCGGGCCGCGCCCCGCGCACCAGCATCCGCACCGCCGTGCGCGCCCCCAGCGAATAGCCCACCAGGTCGTAGTCGGTGAGATGCAGGTGCGAGACCAGCGCCTGCTGGTCCATGGCCAGCACGTCGGCGGGCCAGGCGGCCGGGTCGGTCGGGGCGTCGGAGCGGCCATGGCCGCGCAGGTCCGGGGCGATCACCTTGCGGCCGGCCTGGGCCAGGGCCGCGGCGACGCCAGGCAGGAACCAGTTGCTCTCGGCGCTGGCCAGAAAGCCGTGCAGCAGCAGGGTCGGCCAGCCCTCGCCCAGGGTGCGGTAGGCGATGGAAACGCCGTCGAAGCTCTGGAATCGCTGGACCGGAAGCATGGGGCAGCTTCCGCGCAGTTGCACGATCCGTCCAGTCGCCTGAGCGGACGTCTCGATTTCGTCGCCGTGGATCGCTACATCGGGGCCATGACCCGTCAAATCCCCCTGCAAGGCGTCGAGAACTTCCGCGACTACGGCGACTACGCCGCCGGGGCGGGCCGGTTGAAGCGAGGTTTGCTGTTCCGCGCCGCCCACCAGGCCGACGCCACCGACGAGGACCTCTCGGCCATGGCCGGCCTGGGCATCGTCACCATCGTCGACCTGCGCCGCAGCCAGGAACGCAGCCACCAGCCCTCGCGCCGCTGGGAAGGCTTCGCCGCCGAGGTGATCGACAACGACCTGGGCGGTCAGGGCGACGATCCCTGGCTGACCTTCCTGCGCGGCTGGGATTTCTCGGAAGGCGACTTCCGCGGCTACATGATGGAGTCCTATCGTCGGAAGCCGTTCACGCCGCGCCACGTCGACCTGTTCAGGCGCTACTTCGCCGCCCTGGCCCAGGCCAAGGGGCCGGTGCTGATCCACTGCGCCGCCGGCAAGGACCGCACGGGCCTGCTGGCCGCCCTGACCCACAGCCTGGCCGGGGTGTCGCGCGACGACCTGGTCGAAGACTATCTCGCCACCAACGATCCCGAGCGCTACGGCCGCATCGGCGAGCAGATCGGCCGTCACTTCGCCGACTACACCGGCGTCGTCCCGCCCGAGGCGGCGATCCGCGCGGCCCTCGGCGTCGAGGCCGAATACATCCTGGCCTCGATCGAGGCCATGGAGGCGGCCCACGGCTCGATCGAGGCCTATCTGGAGGCCGTGCTGGGCGTCGACGCCAAGGCCCGCGAGGCGATCTCGGCGCACATTCTCGCCTGACGCGCTGCGCGCGGCCTTCCGGAAGGCCGCGAGCTTGGCTTGTCGCCCGATCCGGGCTCTCTTGGCGACATGAACATCGAGGCCCTGATCGACGCGCTGGTCGTCGCCGCGCCGGAACTCGCGCCCATGCTGGCCGAGCACCTGAGCGATAATGACGGGCTGCTGCCGCACGTCTTCTTCGGTTGCGACGTCGAGCCGCTGGCTGTCGTTCTGCATGGCGGATCGGAAGACGATCGCGCCCGGCTGGCCGCCATGCTGGCGCTGATCGAGACGGCCTGGGTCGCCGACGACGAGGCCGCCACCAACGTCATCGCGGTGTCGTTTCTCGAAGGCCTGGCCGGTGACGGGGTGCTGGCCGCGATGCGCCCGATGCTCGGACCCGGCCTGGGCAAGGTGTCGGACCGCTACTACCTGCCCCAGCCGCCGCCCACGCTGCGCCAGCGTGGCGCGATGCTCCTGCATCGGATGTTCCCCGGCTTTCCCAAGGGGGCGTGACAAACGCTCGTTTGCGCGCCAGGCTCCGCTTCAGGGCCGCGTCAGACGGCCCTCAGGGAAGGGCGGAGAGGCATGAGCGAGGTCCTGGACGGCGCGCCGTCGGCCGTGGGTGAAGGCTCGCGCGTCCCCCCAACACCTCTGACGCGGGGCGGGCTGTCCTGGGTGCTGCACCAGGGTTCGCGCGACGTCTATGTGGTGCTGGTCACCATCTATATCTTCGCCCCCTACTTCTCGGGCGTGCTGGTCGGCGATCCCGTCCGGGGCCAGGCGATCATGGCCCAGATCGCCACCGTCTACGGCCTGCTGGTGGCCCTGACCGCCCCGGTGCTGGGCGCGTCGATCGAGCAGTACGGGCCGCGCAAGCCGCTGATCACCCTGGCCCTGACCACCATGCTGCCGCTGCTGGTGCTGCTGTGGTGGGCCATGCCGGCCGGCGGACTGCCGCTGTGGGCGACGTCGCTGACGCTGATCGTGCTGGGCGTGGCCTATAACTGGGGCGACGCGCTGAACAATGCCCTGCTGCCGCGCGCGGCGGCGAGCCCGGCCCAGGCGCCGCTGCTGTCGGGCCTCGGCTATTTCCTATCCAACGGCCTGTCGGTGCTGATGCTGGTGCTGATGCTTTGGGGCTTCGTGCTGCCGGGACAGGTCGACTGGCCGGGGATCCCCAGGACGCCGCTGCTGGGACTTTCCACCGACAACCACGAACCCAGCCGCCTGGCCGGGCCGCTGTCGGCGCTGAGCATGGCGCTGGGCGCGATCCCGTTCCTGCTGTGGACGCCGGACGCGCCGCGCACCGGGCTTTCGGCCCAAGCCAGCTTGAAGGCCGGGCTCAAGCTGCTGGCCGACACCTTCGCCAACCTGAAGGGCCATCGCGATGTGGCCACCTTCCTGGGCGCGCGCATGCTCTATTGCGACGGCATGACCGCGCTTCTGGTGTTCGGCGGGCTGTTCGCGGCCGGGCTGATGGGCTGGGGGGCGCTGGAGATGCTGGTCTATGGCGTGTCTTTGAGCCTGGTAGGCTCGCTGGGCGGTTTCCTGGCCCCGGCGCTCGACCGCCGGCTCGGGCCCAAGCGGGCGGTGCAGGTCGAGATCGCGGGCTGTCTCGTCGCGCTGATCTGCGCTCTGGGCATGCGGCGCGACCGCATCCTCTATGTCTTTCCCTATGATCCCGCCGGACCGGCGGTGTGGGACGGACCGCTGTTCCGCACCGCGCCCGAGTTGCTCTATGTCGGGCTGGGGCTGATCATCGCCGTCTGCGTCACCGCCCAGTACGCCTCGAGCCGCACCCTGCTGGTGCGGCTGGCCCCGGTGGACCGCACGGCGGCCTTCTTCGGGCTCTACGCCCTGTCGGGCACGGCGACGGTGTGGCTGGGCTCGGCCCTGGTGGCGGCGGCGACCTCCGTCTTCAACAGCCAGGTCGCCGGCTTCCTGCCGATCGTCGGCCTGCTGGCCCTGGGCTTTACCGCCCTGTTCGCGGTGCGCGGCGGCGGACGGGAAGCTTGAGGCGCTAGCCGGACGGGCCTATCACCCGCCGATGCGCGACGTCGCCCTCATCGCCGCCCCCTGGCGCGACCCTCTCTGGGCGGCGGCCCCCTGGCGGGACGAGCCCTTCGCCTGCGCCCTGCTGTCGGGCGGGGCGGGCGAGCGCTGGTCCTACCTGCTGCGCGATCCCGACCAGACCCTGACCCTGGCGGCCGACGACCGCCGCGATCCCTTTCAGGCCCTGGCCGCCCTGGTCGCCCCCCCGCTGCCCGCCGATCCGGAAGGCCCGCCGTTCCAGGGCGGGGTGGTGGGCCTTGCGTCCTACGAACTGGGCGACCGGATCGAGGCCCTGAACCTGGCGCGTGGCGACTGGCCTGACCTGGTCTGCGCCCGCTATCCGGCCCTGCTGGCCTTCGACCACCTGGCGCGGACCATCGTCGCCGTCGGTCGGGGCGAGGGGAAGGCGCAGGCCGAAAGCCGCGCCCGCGCCGCCCTGGCCTGGCTCGACGCCCCGGCCCGCGATCCGTTCGAAGGCCGGCTGTGCGAGGCGCTGCAGCCCGAGCCGCCCGCCGCCTACGAGGCGGCGGTGGCCGAGGTGGTCGAGCGGATCCTGGCCGGCGAGATCTTCCAGGCCAACATTGCCCGGGCCTGGCGCGGGCGGCTGGCGGGGCAGGCCGATCCCTTCGATCTTTTCGTCCGCCTACGGAGCATGAGCCCGGCGCCGTTCGCGGCCTGGCTGCGTCTGCCGGGCCGGGCCATGGTCTCCAACTCGCCCGAGCGGTTCCTGAAGGTGCGCGGCGGGGCGATCGAGACCCGGCCGATCAAGGGCACCCGGCCGCGCGGCGCGACGCCGCCGCAGGACCGCGCCCTGGCCGCCGAGCTGCTGGCCAGCGCCAAGGACCGGGCCGAGAACCTGATGATCGTCGACCTGATGCGCAACGATCTGGCCCGGGTCAGCCCGGCCGGCAGCGTGCGCACGCCCGAGCTCTTCAAGGTCGAGACCTACGCCAACGTCCACCACCTGGTCTCGACGGTGGAGGGGCGGCTGAAGCCGGGCCTCGGCGTCGCCGACCTCCTGCGGGCGACCTTCCCGCCCGGCTCGATCACCGGCGCGCCCAAGGTGCAGGCCATGAAGGTGATCGCCGCGCTGGAGGGGCCGCGCGGCCCCTATTGCGGTTCGCTGTTCTGGGCCGGCTTCGACGGGGCGTTCGAGTCCAGCGTGCTGATCCGGTCGGTGGGGCTGGTCGAGGACGCTGAGGGCTGGCGGCTGGAGGCCAAGGCCGGGGCCGGCATCGTCGCCGACAGCGATCCGCTGGCCGAGCGCCTGGAGACCGAGGCCAAGATCGACGCCCTGCGCCGGGCGCTGACCGGGGAGGGGGCATGACGATCGACGCCGTTCCTTTAAGTGACAGGGGCCTGCTGCTGGGCGACGGCCTGTTCGAGACCCTGCTGGCGGTGGACGGCGCGGTCCGTCACCTCGAGGCCCACCTCGACCGCATGGCCGCCGGTTGCGAGGTCCTGGGCCTGCCGCCGCTGGATCGCGCGGCGGCCCGCGCCTTGATCGAGGCCGCCCCCGTCGAGGCGGGTCTGACCGAGGGGCGCGCCGCCGTGCGCCTGACCCTGACGGCCGGCTCGGGCGGGCGGGGCCTGGATCGGCGCGAGGCGCCGGCCTTGCGGCTGTTCGCCTCGTGCGCCGCCGCGCCGCCGGCCGGGGCGCCGGCGTCGGCGGTGATCGCCACGGTCCGCCGCAACGAGGGCTCGCCCGTCTCGCGGCTGAAGAGCCTGGCCTATCTCGACAATGTGCTGGCCCGCGCCGAGGCTCGGGCGGCGGGGGCGGACGAGGCCCTGATGCTGAACAACCGGGGCGAACTGGTCTGCGCCTCGGCCGGCAACCTGTTCTGGCTGGACGGCGAGACCCTGGCGACCCCGGCCCTGGCCTGCGGCGTGCTGGCCGGCCTGGCGCGCGGACGGGTGATGGCCGCCGCGCGCGCCATGGGCCTTTCGGTGGCCGAGGTCTCGGTGGGTCCGGAGGCGCTGGCGTCGGCGCAAGCGGTGTTCCTGACCAACAGCCTGACCGGGGTGCGGCCGCTGCGTCGGCTGGACGGCCGCGCGCTGGGCGAGGACCCGCGCGTCGCGGCCCTGGCGGCGGCGGTCTAGCGCCCTAGGAGGTCGCCCAGGTCACCGTGTCGGACTTGCGCGGCCGCAGGTAGAAGGTGCGCTTGAAGGTGATGCTCTTGGAGATCAGCATCGAGGTCGGCGAGGCGTAGGTGTAGCTGGCCGTGCTCATGATGACGCTGCTGCTCTTGGGCAGCACGCCGTCCGAGACGGTGACGCTGGCGTTGGCCTTGGGGCAGTCCGAGGCGTTGCTGTTGGCGGTCCAGGCCACGGTGCCCTTACGGGTGCCGTCCGAGGCGGCCGCCGTGGTGTCCGAGGTCAGGCTGACCAGGCACATCTTCAGGTTCGTCGACGAGAACGGCGACATCACCGTCTTGCCGATCGTGAAGATGTCGGTGACTCGGCTCTGGGTGATGGTGGCGTTCTGGGCCGCGATGTCGCCGATCAGCGAGGTGGTGTGGCTGAGGCGGCGCTGGGCCATCATCGCCTGGGTCACTTCGCACATGCCGAAATAGAAGAGGATCAGCAGCGGCGCCAGGACGGCGAACTCCACGGCCACGGCGCCGCGGGTGTCGCGCCAGAGGCGCGCGCGGGAGAGAAGGCGGGCGATCATGAGGGGCACGTCACGCTGCTGGCCGTGGTGCTGTTGTACGGCTCGTTGACGAAGGCGGTGGCGGCGGTGAGCGTCCGCTTGCCCTGGCTGTTGGTCGACAGGGCGCTCTGCAGCAGCGGCGTGATCACCGGCCAGGCGTAGTAGGCGCGCACCACGACCAGCGAGGCCGGACCGCCGGGATCCCAGCAGGTGGTGGTCGGGGTCTTCAGGCTGCTGGCCGAGGCGAAGGTGCTGACCGTGCGCACGTCGACGCGAAGGGCCGAGGCGCAGGGACCCTCCAGCCAGGTCATGCGCGTGCAGACCGCGCTCTTGAAGCTGCTGGCGGTGCCGCTGGCGACCTGCACCTGGCCGGTGCGGATCTCGCGGCTGGTGTCGATGACCGCGTTCTCCAGGGTCACGCCGGCGAAGAAGATCAGCCCCAGCTCGATCAGGCCGAAGAACAGCAGCAGGAACGGGATCATCAGCAGGGCGAACTCGACCGCCGTCGCGCCGCCTTCGTCGCGCGCCAGGGCGGCCGCGCGGCCCATGCGCAGGCGGCGGGCGGCGAGCCGCAGGCGGGCTCGGAACGATAAGGGCGGAGTCCCCATGCGAAGGTCCGTGGCTGATACCGGGCGACCTTAGCCCACGCTCCCTAACCGCCTCCTAATCGCGGGGCGGCGGGATCCAATCAGGGAGATGCGCGCGCTCGCGGATGCGCGCGCTCGCGTATGTACGCGGGCGAGGGCGGAGGCTTTAGGGCTGGCCGGCCGCCGGGGCGCTGGTGGTCGAGGTCAGGACGGTGCAGCGGCCGTCGCAGGCGTAGGTCGAGGCGTTGGCGCCGCGCTGGACGGTGACGGCGTCGGCCGAGACCTCGGTGACCAGCACCTGGCCGCCGGCCAGGGCGCGGCCCTGGGCGTCGAAGGCGAACACGGTGGTCACGCCCACGCGCTTGCCCAGGATCACCAGCGTGCGGTCGTTGACCACGCTGACGTCGGCGATCTGCGGGTCGCCGACCACGATCTCGCGGGCCGAGCCGTTCAGCGGCAGGGTGGTCGCCTGGCCGGCGGCCACCGAGAGGGTGCGCGGAGCGGTCGGCGCGGGCGCCGGAGTAGCCGCCTGGGCCGCGGCGGCGGCCGCGCAGAGGCTGAAGAAAGCGACGATGGCGAGCGAGAGGCGGCGCATGGCGGTCCTGTCGGAGCAAATTCAACGCCCATGACTTTGCCGAAGAATGGTCAATAAAAGACTAAGGACTGCTTGCCTGCGACAAACTGGACTGTTCAAAAGTCCTTAGAAATAAGGCGGTTGCGATGCCCGAAAACCGACTTGGTTAAGAGTTGCTAATGGTAAAATTAAATAAACCAAAAGAAAAATCGCAGAAAAGTTCTGTTGTTTACTGTCGATTAAGCGAGGTTGGCGAAATTGATCGTGTTTTCGGGGGTGAACAAGTCGCAGCGGCTTGCTGACCCAGCCAAGTTTTTTCTCAGCAGGAGATCAAGTCATGTCGAAGTTTGTCACGCGCTTCCTGAAGGACGAGTCGGGCGCCACGGCCATCGAATACGGCCTCATCATCGCCCTGATCGCCGTCGTCATCGTGACCGCGTTCACCACCCTGCGTCCGGCTCTGTCGAGCGCCTTCGGTAAGGCCACCACCGAGCTGAACACCGCGGCGGCCGGCTAATAGCCAGCTGTTGATGGAGAGGCGACCGATGGTTGTGTTCTGCGAACGCTTCCTGAAGGACAGCCGGGGCGCGACCTCGATCGAATACGGCCTCATCGCCGCCTTGATCAGCGTCGTCGTCCTGGCCGCCGTCCAGCTCCTGGTTCCGGCCATCGCCGGGGCCTTCGGCCAAGCCGAGACCCAGCTCAGAGCCGTCGCGCAGTAAAAGCGACAGCGCCGAGCTTCAGAACTTGGGCCGCGTCCTCGCAAGGGACGCGGCCCTTGTCTTTTTCGGGCTCTGCTTTCGCGATCTTCGGCGAAGTCTTCGGCTTCGTTTCGGCGCCGCTCGGAAACCATTGCTTCATTGGCCGTGGGGTAGGGTTGGTTCAGCAGCCGTCCGGAATTGCAGATGCAGACCCTGTCCTTTCTTCCCCTGATCGTCTTCGCGGGCCTGGCGGTGGTCGCCGGCCTGAAGGACGTCACCAGCTACACCATCCCCAACTGGATCTCGCTGGCCCTGCTGGGCGCCTTCCCGTTCGCGGCGCTGCTGGGCGGCGTGGGCTGGACCACGGCGGGCCTGTGCCTGGCGGTGGGCTTTGGCCTGCTGCTGGTCGGCATGCTGATGTTCGCCCTGCGCTGGGTGGGCGGCGGCGACGCCAAGTTCCTGGCCGCCTGCGCCCTGTGGATGGGCGTCACGGGCCTGCCTTCGTTCCTGCTGATCACGGCCCTGGCCGGCGGCGCCCTGACCTTCGGCCTGATGAGCCTGCGCTCGGGCTGGCTGGAGCCGATCATCGCCGGCAGCCCGGCCTGGGTGCGCCGTCTCGGCGACAAGAAGGGCGACGTGCCCTACGGCGTGGCCATCGCGGTCGGCGCCCTGGCCGCTCTCCCGCAGAGCGCGATCGGCCTGGCGATCCTCAACTAATTTCGGCGCGCGCCGCGTTCGGCGGCCGCGTCAGGCTGTCGCGGCCGGGAAGCCCTTTGGGGGGCGGGTCCTTTAGCGGCTGTTAACCATGGGCGCCCCAGTCTGGGATGCGGCCAGAACGGCTGTCGATCCAAGCGTCCGCGGGCCTGAAGGCCGCGACGCCCGCAGCCCGCCTCGCCGACCAGAGCCCCGCCCGCGCATGAATCCCGTCAGAATCATCATCGTCCTGGTGGCCGCCGTCTCGGCGATCGGCCTGGCCGTGCTGATGCAGAAGGCCGTCGGCGGCAAGCCCGCCAAGGCCGCCGCTGTCGCCTCGGCCCCCGCTCCCGGCCTCGACGCCAAGCCCATGACCCTGGTCCTGGTCGCCAAGCGCGACCTGTCGATCGGCGCGCGCCTGGGCCATGACGACGTCGAGTGGAAGGCCTGGCCGGCCGACGCCGTCAGCCCCGTCTACATCACCAACGGCGCGGCCCCGGTCGAACCCGCCAACGGCGCGGCCAAGGCGGTCAAGACCGTCGGCGACGCCACCGGCCTGGGCGGGGCTGCTCCCGAAGCGGCCGTCGAGGGCGCGATCGTCCGCGACCCGCTGCTGGCCGGCGAGCCCATCGTGCCGCGCAAGATCGTCCGTGGCGGCGAGGGCGGCTACCTGTCCGTCGTGCTCTCGCCCGGCGCCCGCGCCATGGCCGTGCCGGTCACCTCCGAGACCGCCGCCGGCGGCTTCATCCTGCCCGGCGACCGGGTCGACGTGCTGCAGACCCGCGACGCGCCGAACACCGAAGGCGCCAGCTCCGGCAAGCAGGTGATGGCCGAGACCGTGCTTCAGAACATCCGCGTCCTGGCCCTGGACCAGTCGACCACGGCCGACAAGGACGCCAAGACCATCGTCGCGGCCACCGCCACCCTCGAGGTGCGCCCGGCCGAGGCCGAGGCCCTGACCCGCGCCAAGGCGTCGGGTCCCGTCACCCTGGCGCTGCGCGCCTACACCGACCTGGGCGGCCCCTCCGGCGTCGCCGCGCCCACCCAGGACTCCACGGTCATCCGCATCAATCGCGGCGGACAGACTTCCAGCATCGCGGTGCGCCAATGATCCGCCGGTTCGCTTCCGTTTCACTCGCCGTCCTGACGGCCCTGGCGCCGGCTATGGCCCCCGTGGCGGCCTGGGCTGACGGCCCGCCGGCCGGCGACCGGGTCTATCGCCCGGCCCGCGCCGTCTCGCGCCCCGTCGCGCCGGTTCCCGACTACGCCCCGGCGCCGGTCGCCGATCAGGTGCTGCGCATCGACCTGACCGCCGGTCCGGGCGCCCGCACGCTGAACCTGCCGCGCGGCAAGTCGGCGATCATCGAGCTGCCGTCCGACGTCCGCGACCTCTTGGTGACCAACCCGCAGGTGGCCGACGCCGTGCTGCGCAACCCGCGCCGCATCTATGTGCTGGGCCTGGGCAAGGGCACGACCGACGCGGTGTTCTTCGACGCCGCCGGCCGCCGGCTGCTGTCGCTGAACATCCGGGTCGACGAGGACGCCGGCGCCCTGCAGGAGACCCTGCGCCGGGTGTTGCCCGACGCCCGCATCGAGGTGCAGCCCGTCCGCGACAGCCTGATCCTGACCGGCATGGTCGCCAACGCCGCCGAGGCCACGACCGCCTCGCAGATCGCCGCCCAGTTCGTCTCCAAGCCCGAGCAGGTGGTCAATCTGCTGACGGTGGCCGGCAAGGACCAGGTGACGCTGAAGGTCCGGGTCATCGAGGTCCAGCGCAATATCGTCAAGCAGCTGGGCGTCAACGTCTCGGCCGCGCTGAACCAGCTGGGCAGCAACAACTTCTCGATCGGCTACGAGCCCAAGTACACGATCAACAGCGGCCTGCAGGGCGGCGGCACGATCGGCGCCACCATCGGCGGCAGCAACAACAGCGCCACGGCCAGCGTGCAGGCGCTGGAGCGCGTGGGCCTGATACGCACGCTCAGCGAGCCGAACCTGACGGCGGTGTCGGGCGAGGCCGGCCGCTTCCTAGTCGGCGGTGAATTCCCCGTGCCCGTCGACATGTCGGAGACCGGCAAGGTCACCCTGCAGTTCAAGCCCTACGGCGTCAGCCTGGGCTACACGCCGGTGGTGCTGTCGGGCGGCCGCATCTCGCTGAAGCTGTCGACCGAGGTCTCCGAACTGACCAGCGTCGGCGCCTACACCCTGTCCTCCGGCACCTCGACGATCGTGGTGCCCGGCCTCAGCGTGCGCCGCGCCGAGACCACGGTCGAGCTGCCCTCGGGCGGCTCGCTGATGATCGCCGGCCTGCTGCAGCAGCAGAGCAAGGAAAACATCGACGCCCTGCCGGGGCTGAAGAGCCTGCCGATCCTCGGCGGCCTGTTCCGGTCGCGCGACTATCTGAACGGCGAGACCGAACTGGTGATCCTGGTCACGCCCTACATCGTCGATCCGACCAAGCCGGGCGACCTGCAGACGCCGGCCGACGGCCTGCGGCTGGCGGGCGACATGGGCACGGTGCTGCTCGGGCGGCTGAACACGGTGGTCAACGCGCCGGCCGGCGCCAACGCCAACCGCAGCTATCAGGGGCCTGTCGGCTATGTCATCGAATAGGGACGCGGCCATGACGCGATGCAACCTCCAGCGCCTGGCCGCCACCGTCGCGGGCCTGGCCGTGCTCACCGCCCTGTCGGGTTGCGCCTCGGCCATGGACGAAGCGCACGCCGACGCCGCGCCGATCGCGCCGCCGCCGGCGATGACCGAGACCCAGCAGTGGGAAAGCCAGGTGCGCGTCGAGGCCGCGCCGGACGAGATCCAGCTGGCCGTCCACGCCGAAGGCCTGTCGCCGCGCCAGGCCGAGGCGCTCGACGCCCTGGCCCTGCGCGGGATCCAGGCCGAAGCTCGTGAGATCGTCATCGGCGCCCCGGCCGGCGTCCGTGATCCCCGGGCCGTCGACCGCATGGTCTCGGCCGCCCGCGCCCGCCTGGCCGCCGCCGGAACCGGCGACGCCAACATCCGCGTGACCAGCTACGACGCCGCCGGCGACAAGAGCCCGGTGCTGCGCGTGGGCTATCTGCGCCACACGGTGACCACGCCCCAGTGCGGCCAGAACTGGGAAAACCTGACGGCGACCCGCAAGAACGAAGTCTACGGCAACTTCGGCTGCGCCATCACGGCCAATATCGCCGCCCAGGTGGCCAACCCGCAGGACCTGCTCGGGCCGCGGCCGACCACCCCGGTCGACGCCGGCCGCCGCGACACCGTGTTCGACAAGTATCGCAAGGGCGAGAAGACCTCGTCGGTTCGTGAGCCCCAGGCGTCCGGGGTCGTTTCGGAGGCGGTGAAGTGACGACTCGCGACCACGACCCCTTCGACCTGGGCTTCGAGGCCGACGACGAGTTCGCCTCGCCGGCCGCCGGCGATCCGTGGCGGGCCGCCCCAGCTGCGCCCATGGCCGCGCCCATGGCCGCCCCTACGGCTGCCTACGCCGCCGCCTCGACCGCGCTCGGCGCCGATCCGTTCGCCGACTTCCCGCCGGCCCGTCCGCGTGTGGAGGCCGCTCCGCCCGCCGCGCCGTCCAACCCGTTCGCCGAACTGGCCCCCGCGGCCGCCGCTGCTTTCGCCGCCGCCCCGGCCGCCCCGGCCCCGGCGCTGGAGATCGCCCGCCCGCAGGCCGCGCCCCAAGTCCAGACCTGGTCCGCGCCGCCCGCCGAGGACATCCTGCCCGGCGCCGACGCCACCACCGGCGAGGCCAGCGTGCCGCGCATCGCCATCCACGCCTTCGGCGTGCGGGCCGAGACCCTGGCGATCATCGAGGCCGCCGCCGCCGACCGCCGCATGGCCCGCGCCAGCGTCACCGCCCGCTCCGGCGGCCTTGAAGCGGCCGTCGACTTCTATCAGAACCAGCCGACGCCCTCGCTGGTGCTGGTCGAGACCATGGACTCGGCCCAGCGCATGCTGGCCCTGTTGGACGGCCTGGCCCAGGTCTGCGACCCCGGCACCAAGGTCGTGGTCATCGGCCAGACCAACGACATCGCCCTCTATCGCGAGCTGATGCGCCGCGGGGTCAGCGAATACCTGACCCAGCCGCAGAGCCCGCTGCACGTGATCCGCGCGGTGTCCGCGCTGTATGCCGATCCTTCCGCTCCGTTCGTCGGCCGCCAGGTGGCCTTCGTCGGCGCCAAGGGCGGGGTGGGCGCCTCGACCCTCGCCCACAACTTCGCCTGGTCGATGGCCGAGCGCGTCGAAGCCGCGACGGTGATCGTCGACCTCGACCTGCCGTTCGGCACGGCCGGCCTCGACTTCAACCAGGACCCGCTGCAGGGCGTGCTCGACGCGCTGAGCCAGCCCGAGCGCCTGGACCCGGTGCTGATGGACCGCATGATGGTCCGCTGCGGCGACCGCCTGTCGCTGCTGGCCGCCCCGGCCACGCTGGAGCAGGACTACGACATCGGCGCCGACGCCTACGAGGAGGTGACGCAGAAGATGCGCGGCGCCGCCCCGTTCGTGGTGCTGGACCTGCCGCACAGCTGGGCCCCGTGGACCCGCCGGGTGCTGGTGGGCAGCGACGACCTCGTCATCGTCGCCACGCCGGACCTGGCCAGCCTGCGCAACGCCAAGAACATCGTCGACCTGGTGCGCCAGGCCCGTCCCAACGACGCGCCGCCGCGCCTGGTGCTGAACCAGGTGGGCGTGGCCGGCCGTCCCGAGATCCCGGTCAAGGACTTCGGCGAGGCCCTGGGCGTGACCCCGTCGCTGGTGCTGCCGTTCGATCCCAAGCTGTTCGGCCAGGCCGCCAACAACGGCCAGATGGTCGCCGAGGTGGCTCCGAAGTCGAAGGCGGCCGAGGGCATCGACCACCTGGCGCGGCTGATCAGCCGCCGCGAGGCGCCGCCGGCCGCCAGGTCGGCGTCCATCCTGTCGGGCCTGTTCAAGAAGAAGTAGGGGCGAATGTTCGGCAAGCGCGATCAGGCCACCGTCACCGAGCGTCAGGCGCCGCCGCCCGCCCCCACGGGCGGCGCGGCCATCGCCACGCGCCCGCAGCGCGTCGAACCGGCCGCGCCACCGCCGGCCCCCAAGGCCTCGGCGCCCGCGCCCAAGCCCACGCAAGGGCTGGAGCAGCTGCGCGCCGCCCAGGGCGCGGCCAACCAGACCGCCAACATCGTCCGTGAGCAGAGCGACTACTACCACGCCACGAAGACGACGATCTTCAACGCCCTGCTCAACACCATCGACCTCTCCCAGCTGGCCCAGCTCGACCAGAAGCAGGCCGCCGAGGAGATCCGCGACATCGTCGCCGAGCTGGTGGCGATCAAGAACGTCTCGATGTCGGTCTCCGAGCAGGAGCACCTGGTCCAGGACATCATCAACGACGTCCTCGGCTACGGTCCGCTCGAACCGCTTCTGGCCCGCGACGACATCGCCGACATCATGGTCAACGGCGCGCACCGGGTGTTCATCGAAGTCTCCGGCAAGGTGCAGCTGACCAACGTCCGCTTCCGCGACAATCTGCAGCTGATGAACATCTGCCAGCGGATCGTCAGCCAGGTCGGCCGCCGGGTCGACGAAAGCTCGCCGATCTGCGACGCCCGCCTTCCCGACGGCAGCCGCGTCAACGTCATCGCGCCCCCCTTGGCGCTGGATGGTCCCACCCTGACCATCCGGAAGTTCAAGAAGGACAAGCTGACGATGAAGAACCTGGTGGAGTTCGCCTCCATCAGCGCTGAGGGCGCGCGCGTCCTGGGCGTCATCGGCGCCTGCCGCTGCAACGTCATCATCTCGGGCGGCACGGGCTCGGGCAAGACGACCCTGCTCAACACCATGACCGCCTTCATCGACCCCACCGAGCGGGTCGTGACCTGCGAGGACGCGGCCGAACTGCAGCTGCAGCAGCCGCACGTGGTGCGCCTGGAAACCCGTCCGCCGAACCTGGAAGGCCAGGGCGCGGTGACGATGCGCGATCTGGTCAAGAACTGTCTGCGGATGCGTCCCGAACGGATCATCGTCGGCGAAGTCCGCGGCCCGGAGGCGTTCGACCTCCTCCAGGCCATGAACACCGGCCACGACGGCTCGATGGGCACGCTGCACGCCAACAGCCCGCGCGAAGCCATCAGCCGCGTCGAGAGCATGATCACCATGGGCGGCTACGGCCTGCCCTCCAAGACCATCAAGGAGATGATCGTCGGTTCGGTCGACGTCATCATCCAGGCCGCCCGCCTGCGCGACGGCTCGCGCCGCATCACCCACGTCACCGAGGTGGTCGGCCTGGAAGGCGACGTGATCGTCACCCAGGACCTCTTCGTCTACGAGATCACCGGCGAGGACGAGCACGGCAAGGTGCTGGGCAAGCACCGCTCGACCGGCATCGCCCGGCCGCGCTTCTGGGACCGCGCCCGCTACTACGGCCTCGAGCGCGAGCTGGCCGAAGCGCTGGACGCGGCTGAGTAAGAGGCGGTCATGTTCATCCTGATCGCCGTCCTCGGCTTCATCACCATCGCGGGCCTGGGTTTCGTGCTGACGGGCGGCGGCGAGAGCGGCGGCGCCAAGGCCGCCAAGCGCGCCCAGGTGATCGTCGGCGGCGGCGAGCGCCAGGCCGCCGCGCGGGCCAAGGTCGCGGCCAACACCCCCGACGCCCGCCGCAAGCAGATCCTCAAGACGCTCAAGGAACAGGACAAGAAGCAGAAGAAGGCCACCCTGACGATCGCCGCCCGCCTGCGCGCCGCGGGCCTGGGCGAGAACGTCAAGATGTTCTGGATCATTTCCGGCGTCCTTGGCCTGATGGTCATGCTGGTGCTGCTGATCGTGCAGAAGATCCCGTTGGTGGCCCTGGGCGGCGGTTTCGCCGCCGGCTTTGGCCTGCCGCGCTGGGTGGTCGGGTTCCTGGCCGCCAAGCGCACCAAGAAATTCACCGAGGCCTTCGCCGACGCCGTCGACATCATCGTGCGCGGCATCAAGTCGGGCCTGCCGGTGCACGACTGTCTGAAGATCATCGGCAAGGAATGCCCCGAGCCCCTGGCCGGCGAGTTCCGGATGCTGACCGAGAACATCGGCATGGGCATGCCGATCGACACCGCCCTGGAGCGCCTCTACGAGCGGATGCCGACCTCGGAAGTGCGGTTCTTCGCCATCGTGCTCAACATCCAGCAGAAGACCGGCGGCAACCTGGCCGAGGCGCTGGGCAACCTGTCGACCGTGCTGCGCGCCCGCAAGCTGATGACCGAGAAGATCAAGGCGCTTTCCGCTGAAGCCGTGGCCTCGGCCTTCATCATCGGCTGCCTGCCGCCGGGCGTGATGGTGCTGATCACCGTCATCGCCCCGGACTACATGACCACCCTGTTCACCGACACGCGCGGGCGGCTGATGCTGCTGGGGGCCGCGATCTGGATGAGCATGGGCATCTTCATCATGCGCCGCATGATCAACTTCAAGTTCTAGGGAGGGACGACGCATGGCCGCGATGCTGACCGACCCCTCGAACCTGCTGACCGCCTTCGTCGCGCTGGTCGTGTTCGCCACCATCATCACCCTGGCCGCGCCGGTGATGAACAGCAGCGGGCTGGAAAGCCGGCTGAAGTCGGTGGCCAACCGCCGCGAGGAGCTGCGCCGCCGCTCGCGCGCGGCCCTGGCCAACAAGGGCGCCGCCGGCGGCGGCACGCTGCGCCACACCGACGAGGGGATGTACAAGACCATCGTCGACCGGCTGCAGCTGTCCAAGCTGCTGGAAGACCCCAAGGTGGTCGACAAGCTGGCCCAGGCCGGCTTCCGCGGTCCCAAGCCGGTGTCGACCTTCTACTTCTTCCGCTTTGTGATGCCGTTCGCCTTCGCCCTGCTGGCGGCGACCTACCTGTTCGGCATCAACGGTTTCGGCCTGCAGACCATGCAGAAGCTGGCCCTGTGCGTGGGCGCCCTGACCATCGGCTACTACGCGCCGAACCTCTACATCCAGAACGTCGCCCAGAAGCGCCGCGAGTCGATCGTCTCGGCCTTCCCAGACGCCCTCGACCTGCTGCTGATCTGCGTCGAGAGCGGCATGTCGATCGAGGCGGCGATCCAGAAGGTCGGCAACGAGGTGGGCTCCAGCTCGATGGAGCTGGCCGAGGAGCTGTCCCTGCTCACCGCCGAGCTCTCCTACCTGCCCGACCGCCGCCTGGCCTATGAGGGCCTGGCCCGCCGGACCAACCACCCGGGCATCAAGTCGGTGGCCACGGCCATGATTCAGGCCGAACGCTACGGCACGCCCCTGGGCGCGGCCCTGCGCGTCATGGCCAAGGAAAACCGCGAACTGCGCCTGTCGGCCGCCGAGAAGAAGGCCGCCAGCCTGCCGCCGAAGCTGACCGTGCCGATGATCGTGTTCTTCCTGCCGGTGCTGTTCATCGTCATCCTC
>PJUL01000670.1_pt1 | contig 21051 bp, 17 predicted proteins | sample 1512221 | NCBI WGS metagenome assembly PJUL01 (sample SAMN08177667, study PRJNA422409) | Feces metagenome, whole genome shotgun sequencing project.
CGGCAGGCTGGCCAGCGGCTTGCGCGTGGTGCGGCGCTGGTGCATCAGCTCCAGTTCGTCCTTGGTATGAAAGCCTTGCACCGCGCGCGGCGGGCTGGTGGTGTCGTCCCACATCCAGTGCTCGTAGCCATTGGTGCCATAGATCACCGGGCGGTGGCCGGTGCTTTTTTCCAGGCAATCGGCATACAGGCGGGCTTGCTGCTGGCCCTCTTGGGCGCTGCGGTGGGTGCGCTTTGCTTCCACCAGGGCCAAGGGCCGCTCGCCGCTCCACAGCACATAGTCCACAAAACCTTTGCCCTCGTGGTTGGGCATACCCTGCACTTCAAACTCACGATCGCGCTTCTGGTCCAGCGCCCAGCCCGCTTCTTTGAGCAGCAGGTCGATGAACAGGTCGCGCGTGGCGGCTTCGTTGTAGTCGTGGGCCGTGGCGGGCTGCGCCGCATTGGTGGCCTTGGCGGTGGCAATTTCGGCGCGGTAGCGGGCCAGCTCGGCGTCCAGCGCGTCATTGCGGGCTGCTGCTTCGCGCAGGGCGACGTCGCGCTCTGCCAGGGCTTGGGCCTGCTTGGCCAGCGCCTCTTGCGCAGCGGCCTGGGCAGCGCGGCTGGCGGCTTGCTCTGAAGTGGTATCGATAGCAGCGGGCTTGGGCAGCAAGTCAGCGCGAAACTGCAGCCCCGCCGCAGGTCGGTCGCCCACCCGGCGTGCATAGTGCTGTGCCAGCCAGAAGGCCACATGGAATAGCTCGCGCAATGCGTTGAGCGCATCCTGCGTAGCCACCGGGCGCACATCGTGCACCGCCTTGTTGCCTAGGCGGCGAATCACATCCATCTTGGCGTGTACCGCCGGGCCCACCAGTTGCTGAAAGCTGGGCTCAAACAAAAACGCCGACAAATCCGCCTTGTAAGGCATGCGCAGGCAGCCACCCCGGCCCCCTTCGGCTTGGTAGAGCCAGGACACGGCCAGCTCTAGCGTGCGGCGGGCATAAAAGCAGGCGGTGCGCGGGTCGGCATGGGCAGCGGCCTCGGCACGGCGGGCTTCGGCCAGCAGGTCGGGCCAGTCGGGCTGCAGGAAGGCGAAGTTCGATGGGGCACTGCTCACGGGGACTCCCTCTTTGTCATCCGGTCACCGATACCCAGCCCATTGCGGCAGTGGGTTTGACCCGCTATCTAACGCTCTATATAAAGCAGATTGCTTTAAGCAGCTTATATAAGCCATTGTTTTTGAACAATATTTTTGTTCTCTAAAGCACTGCTAAAGACTTTTATGCGTTATTGCATACCACCGGGCCCAACGGCGCTCGCCTTTCAGCGCTAGTTTGTTTTCTGCCCGCAGTTCCAGCAAAAGGCTCCGCAATGCGCTGGCCGAGTGCGTGGGCAGCACCTGCTGCAATTCCGACACGGGGGCGCCCTGTCCACCTTGCTTCATCACATGCTTTAGCAGCAGCGCTTTGTTCGTGTCGCGGTCTAAGCCGCGTTGGCGGGTGTAAGTGCCTTTGGCACCCAGGGACGCATACAAGGCTTCTGAGAGCATGTAGCGGGTCCCTCGGCCCCTGCCCATCGACTCAACGGCACCCACAGCTATCAGGCCGGGCAAGCGCTCTTTCAATACGGGACTGAGCGGTTTGCCCTGCTCCAGGCATTCCAGCGCCAAATAGTCCAGTGTCGAAAAGCTGCGCAGCGTCTCGTCCCCTAGCCGCTCTATGAACCGCACAAACGCCGGGTTGCGCACGCCGCCCTCTAGCGTCAGCCGCACCTCGTGCGCGGCGGTGCCTGCAAAGCTGGGCAGGGGCTTGCCCTGGCGCACGGCGCTTTCCATCATCAGGTTCAGTCCCTGGCCAGATCGTTCGATCAGCCCGCAGCGCCCTAGCGCCTCGGCCAAGCGGCGGTTGCGTGGGTATTGCTGGTCAATGATGTTCTCGGGCGTGATACCGGGCGGCAGGCCGCCGGGGCTCACCACCTCCAGCCGCTTGGCAAACTGGCGCACAAAGATCGAGCCGCCCAGCCGGTAGTCGCGGTGGGCCACCGCGTTCAGGATGGCCTCGCGCACGGGCACCTCGTCAAACGTGGGCAGATCCATGCGAAAGAAATCGTCCTGCCAGCTCTGCCGGTCGTTGCGCAGGTTGATCTTTTTCCACAGCGCGTCTTGCCAGGCAAAAAAGCCTGCGCGGTATTCCTCGCGGTCGGCCGCTGGGCCAGCGGCTTCGGATGAGCGGTATTCAAACACCAGCTCGGCCTGTGCCAGCCACCGCGTGAGGCCCGCACGTGTGCCAAACAGGATGAGCGCCGCATAGCTCACCTGATCGCCCTCCACCAGCAGTTCGGCATCGCGCAGCGTTTGCAGGTCGCTCAACTCGCGTCTGCGTGGGTCACTGGTCTTTTTGGCCCAGCGTTCGCGGAACAGGGCGATGGATTCGGGCTCCAAGTCGGCCAGCGTGGCGCCGGGGCAGGGCTGGGCCGAAAAGTCGGGGCCACCTTCGGCAAACATGGTGCGAAGTTCGTGGTCGGCCAGCGGGGCCAAGTCGTCGCCTGCGCGCTTGAAGTAGCTGCCATCCACATTCCACGCTGTACCCGGCAGGCGCGACGGTACGTGTACCACCAGCACGCGCCCCTCGGGCAAGCGCAGCTCCTCCACCGGAATGCGGTGTCCCAGCCGCTGGTGCAGGCCCGCCTCGGTGCGGCCTGGGTCTTCAAACGCTTGGGTGCCCACAATGCGCCGGGGCCGCTTGTCCGTTACGCCCAGCACCATGGTGCCGCCGCCCTCGTTGGCCAAGGCCACGCAGTACTTGAGCAGTTTTTCAAAGTCGTAGCGCTGCTTGGCCTCCTTGAACTCCAGGCGCTGGCCTTCGGGTTCAAGCAGCCATTGTTGAAGCTGGGTGAGGGAGGTGGGCATGGTGTGAGCAGGACGGTGGAGCTTAGAGATTCCAGTGGCGCTGACGGGCTTCAGGCGGCAACGTATCGATGATGTATTGCAACGGGATCGCCTCGTTCTTGGGTGTGCGCTCGTAGGCGCTGTCGTGCGATGCCGTCTTGGTTTGCCCAAACTTCATGTCGCTGCAGTAACGGACGGCCCATTCCAGGCTCTCCACCACCGACCGGCTGAGCTTGCTGAAATCAGCATCACGCAGGGCCGTGAGTTTCTTGTCATTGCGGCGCAGGGCGGCACGCATGGCGTCGTCGTCAAAGTCGCTGAACATCCGTTCGCCAATGAGCACCCGCGTGGCGTCGTAAGCCGACTGAGGGACCGGGCCATGGGGTAGTGCGCAATAGGTCTCGTTGTAGATCTGGTGTCCATGGTGCTCCAGATGGTGCCTGTCCGCAAAGTAGATGGCCTTGAGGGAGTTGTAGAGATCGCCATCGGGCATGCGCTTGGCAATAAAGATCAATGCTTCCAGGCCGATGGACGCTTCCAGTTGCTGCAATTGCTCAAGGCTTTGGGCTGGAGCGCGTGGGGCAGCCAGAGTCAACTCACCACTGAAGGCCCTCTGCTGCAGCGAGGCAAACAGCGCATCCAGCGCGGTTAGGGCGCGGCGGTGGGTGGCTTTCAGGGCTTCGATGGAGGCGATGCGGGTGGCGAAGGTTTGTTGGAGGGGGAGGGGTGGCACCACGATCTGCCAACTTTTAAGTGAACTCAAGTTGAAGTACTTCTGCACGGAGGTGGATGCACTTTTCTGAATTTGTTCTTGAAAAGAGGGGCAACGAATTGCTGCGTGCAAGTATTCAGCGAGCATGACCTTTGGGTTGACCTTAATTTTGCAAACCCCAGTGGTAGACAAAAGAGCTTCACCCGCATCTGGAGGATAGATGCACGTATTGCCTAAGGTGCCCACTCGTGAGATCAAGACATCTCCAGGCAAAACGTTACTTCGCTTGAGCGATTCAAAGAGAGTCCGACCGATGTACAGAAGATTGCTAGAAGAGTAGTAGCCGTCTTTAGTCAGATTTCCGATTCGGATCACTGGAATGCCAGTGTCGAGATAGTCACTCTGCTTGATAGCAGACCCAAATGGGCCATCAACAATTGAGTAGCGTTCCTCCGAAGCAATTGTTTCGACAGCTTGTACCGAGTACCGACCATCGCCCCTTACCGGGTCCCCAAACATATCGAGAAAAAGGGACTGGGTGAGGCTGTCGAGCAGAGCCAGGGCGGTGCGGCGTTGGGTTCGGAGGGTTTCGGCTTGGTCGAGGATGGCGGCGATGCGGCGTTGTTCTTCCAGCGGGGGCAGAGGTACTGGATACGACCAGAACTCGCTCATCACCATGCGCGGCATCTTGGCGCCCGCCACCACGTTGGTGGCGAACGCTAGAAACGTGGCAGACCGCAGGAAGTGCGCAAGATAGTGGGGCAGAACCTTGGATTCGTCGCACCGCAGCGGTACCAGCTCTGTGGTCGCGACACCGTCGTCGTCCGCCACGACGACTTTGTTCAGGTAGGGGCGCAGCTTGCAATAAAGCACCGTGCCCTTGTTGAACACGTAAGTGGATGGGCCAACTTCGCTGGCGTTCACCATGACCTTAGCCAGCACCTTGCCGCTGTGCGGTTCAATTTGATCGAGGTTGAGTGCCCAGACTTCCTCCTCGCCCGTGGGAAGTGCTGCTTTGTGCGCTTCATCCAGCAATGAGCGCATGGGAGCGGTGGGAAAACTCACTTCAACATGCCCTCCAGCGCATCCATCCCCCGCGCAATCTCTCCTTCCAAAGTCCGCAGCTCAACCAGTATGTCTTCGGGCTTGTCGTGCTTTACCACTGCATGCACCACCTCTTTGTACCGGTTGATGCTCAGGTCATACCCATTGGCCTCAATGTCGGCCTTGGGCACGCAAAAGCTCTGGGCGGTGCGGGGGCGGCTGCGTTCGGTGCCGTTGCGCTGGCCCCAGCGCTCCAGCACATCGGGCAGGTTGTTTTTGGCGTGCTCTGCTTCTGATAGCTGGCTGCGCCCGTCCACAAAGCGCTGCAGGCCCAAAAGGCTTGCATCCAACAGGGGCTGGCGCTTGTCGTCCAGGCTCCAGCCGTCGGCCTGCATGTCGTAGAACCACACATGGTCCGTGCCGCCGCTCATGGTTTTGGTGAAGAGCAGGATGGCGGTGCTTACGCCCGCGTAGGGCTTGAACACGCCGCCGGGCAGGCTGATGACAGCATCGAGCTTCTGCTCTTCCACCAGCTTGCGGCGCAGTTCCTTGTGGGCCTTGCTGCTGCCAAAGAGCACGCCGTCGGGCACGATGACGGCGGCCCGCCCGCCGGTCTTGAGCAGGCGCAGGAACAGGGCCAGGAAGAGCAGCTCGGTCTTTTTGGTCTTGACGGTTTGCTGCAAATCCTTGGCGGTGTTTTCGTAGTCCAGGCTGCCCGCAAAGGGCGGGTTGGCCAGGATGAGGCTGTAGGCCTCGGCATCGCCCGCCGCGCCTTCGGCCAGCGAGTCGCGGTATTCAATGGCGGGGTGTTCCACGCCGTGCAGCACCATGTTCATGCTGCCGATGCGCAGCATGGTGTTGTCAAAGTCGTACCCGTGGAACATGCCGTGGTGGAAGTGCGCGTTTTGCGCTGGCACGCGCAGCATGTCGGGGTAGGTACGGCGCAGGTATTCGCCTGCGGCCACCAAGAATCCACAAGTGCCTGAGGCGGGGTCGCAAATGGTGTCTTGCGGGGTGGGGGCCGTCAGGGCCACCATCAAATCGATGATGTGGCGCGGGGTACGGAACTGACCGTTGCGTCCTGCAGAGGCGATCTTGCCGAGCATGTATTCGTACAGGTCGCCCTTGGTGTCGCGGTCGTCGAGCGGGATGGTGTCGAGCAAGTCCACCACCTTGGCCAGCAGCGCATGGGTGGGAATGGTGAAGCGTGCATCGCGCATGTGGTGGGCAAAGGCGGTCTCTGCGGCGGGGCCGCCGGAGCTTTGCAGGCCGCGCAGGAAGGGGAAGACCTGGTTGCTGAGCACATCAAACATCTCGGCCGGGGCCATGTTTTTGAAGCGGGACCAGCGCATGTTGTCGTGCGGGCGATCCTGTGCGTCCACGCCTGCGGGGATGAGGCGCACGGGTTGGGTTTTGAGGCGCAGGGCTTTGTTGTCTTCGCGGGTCTGGTCGCTGTCGAGGGCGCGCAGAAAGAGCAGGTAGGTGATCTGCTCGATGACTTCAATGGGGTTGGCGATTCCGCCTGTTGCAAATGCGTTCCAGACTTGATCGACTTTGTTGCGCAGGTCACCGGTGAGCATGGGGGAAGTCTGTACAGGCTATGGGGAAGCCCGAGAGTCTGCCATGGGGCGCTGCGGAAAGTGATTGCCGCCCAATTTTCGGGTGTTTTTGGCCTCTAGCGCTTATTGGGTATGCGCTAATAGCTATCTTTTTGATGGTTTCGGCTTCGGGTGCGAAGCGGCGCTGTTGCTACTGCCAGGCTCGCTGTGGCCGGCCGCCAGGTCATCCAGGATCGGGCAGTCCGGCCGGTCGTTGCCTTTGCAGCACGACACCAATGTCTGCAGGCTGCGCTGCATGGCTTGCATCTGGGCGATGCGTTCGCTCAGGTCGTCGATGTGCTGCTGCGCAATGCGCTTGACCTGGCTGCTGGCGCGGCTGCGGTCGTGCCACAGAGCGAGCAGGGTGGCGATTTCTTCCATTGAAAAGCCCAGGTCGCGGCTGCGGCGGATGAAGTGCAGGGTGTGCACGTCGGCGTCGGTGTATTGCCGGTAGCCGCTGTCGGTGCGCGCCACGGTGGCCAGCAGGCCCAGCGATTCGTAGTGGCGCACCATGCGCGCCGAGATACCCGCGCTGCGTGCGGCCTCACCGATGGACAGCGGGCGGCCAGGGGCTGCGCGGGCGCTCATGCGGCGACGGTGTAGCCTTCTTCGGCGATGGCACTGGCCAGTGCCTCGCGGGGGGCGCTGGTGTGGCTGACTTCCACACGCCCGGTGCTGCGGTCAATCTGCACGTTGGCGGCGGCGTCAACGCCGTGCACGGCTTGTGTGACGGCGCGCTCGCAGTGGCCGCAGGTCATGCCCTGGACGGTGAAGACCTGGGCGCCTTCGCTGAATGCGGAGGAGGAAGAGGATGGGGTGGACGGAGTGGCTGATGTCATGAACGGGGCTCCTGGAAGGTGGGCGGACCGGTGCCTCAAAGCTGCCAGCGAGGTTAGGGCGGCGGCTGGCGACCGGTTTCAGGGCACAAGCGTAAACCTTCACACCATGGCAAGGTCAAGCCCCCAAGGGCCTCTGCACGAATCACCATGCCGTGTGCAAATGCGTCTCGGGCGGTCTGCCGCGTTGCAAAACCTCGCGGCAGCGATGGCTTGTGCTGCGTTTTGCGCTTGCAATCCATCCCTATGCTCAGCGCCCACTTTCCGATCAATTCGTGCAGAACGCTTTGGCATCAGGCTTCCAGCGGGCATGTCGCGGCCGATTCATGCATATCAAAAGATATGCTGGCGGTGCTTGAGTAGCAGGCGCCAGGGCCTTTATGAGCTGGAATTTTCACTTGGGCCGAGGCCGCTTCACGCCAGCATCGGGCTGCTTGAGGCGCCCTGCGCGCAGTTCCGTGATGGCCACGGACAGCGCTTGCGCGGCGCCGCGCACCTCGGCCTGCATGGCGGTGTCCTTGTCCAGCGTGGCGTGGCTGTCGGCGTAGCTTTCGTAATAGCCGATGTAGCGGTCCAGTCGCGCCTTCGGGCCGGCGTCGATGAAGCCCATCCAGTCGAGCCAGTCCGACAGGCCCCGGCGCGTCATCTCGATGCCGGCCACGTCGCCGTGCACGGCCAGGGCGTAGGCGCGGCCGGCGAGGTGCTTGGGGTAATCCCAGTTTGCCAGTTCCAGCGCCTTGGCCTCGGCGGCCTTCTTGCCGTGGGTGCTGGTGGGGTCGGGGTTGCCGCCGTCGGCGCATACCAGGCGGTCGATCATGAGCTTGAGGGGGCTGGGCGCCTGGTACCAGTACACGGGGGTGACGATCATCACACCGTGCGCGGCGGTCCAGCGCTCGTAGATCTCGTTCATCCAGTCGCCGGTCTGGCGCATGGCGTGGTTGGGGTAGCAGCTGCACGGAAAGTGGCACAGCGGCATGGCGGTGGACACGCAGCCCTTGCAGGGGTGGATGTGGCGGCCGTAGTCAGAGGTGACCAGACTCAGGTCCAGCACGTCCACATCGATGCCTGCTTCGCCCAGCACATCGCGTGCCATCTTTACCATCCGCCAGCTCTTGGAGATTTCGCCGGGGCAGGTGCCGTCGTTACGGGCCGAGCCGCACACCAGCAGCGCGCGTGAGGGCGCTGCGGCATCGGTCCAGCGCTCGCGGGCTGCGTCGATGCGCGCCTTGGCGTCGAGCCAGTCCACCGAGAGGTCGTAGTCGGGGTCGGCATAGCCCGACCCGGCCTTGCGCGTGCGCGGTGCCTTGCGGCTGTCGTCATAGTTGCGCCAGGCGATGGCTTCGAGTTGCTCCAGCGCCTGGGGGGCTTCGGCGACGAAGCGCGGTCCTGGAAATCGGCCAGGAAGCGCTCGCGGAAGGCGGTGCGGTCCAGCTTGGGGGGCGCCTGACCGGTGCGGGGTTCGGGAGGTGTGGGGGTGTCGGTGTGGGGTGGTGGAGGCTTCATGAAGCCATTCGATCACCGGCAGGCGGCGACTTGCTATCGGACAACATGCCGACACGCCGTTGACGGCATGCCGCGAGCCGCCGCCGACAGCATGGCGCGCCGGGCGGGGTTCGCCACTTGATGCAGATCATTCGGTAGCCGGTGGCTTGACCCTACCATCATGTCAAGGTGTACCGTTAAGTCCATGTCTACACAAAACCCCCTGTCGGTAGCCACCGAACCCACCCGTGCGTCTCCGTCGCCGCCCATCGATATCGGCATTGGCGGGATGACCTGCGCGAGTTGCGTGGCCCGCGTGGAGCGCGCGCTGCGCAAGGTGCCTGGCGTGCAGGAGGCCACGGTGAACCTGGCCACTGAATCTGCACGCATCTCGTATGCGGGAGACGCCGGGCGCGATGCGGTGGAGGTGGAGGCGCAACTGCGCCGCGCGGTGCGCAACGCGGGCTACGAGCCTCGCGCTGCGGGGCACGACGAAGTGCCCGAAGACCTCTCACCCTGGGCCGGCTTCATGCCCGTGGGCATCGGCCTGTTGCTGTCGGCGCCGCTGGTGTTGCCCATGGTGGGGGATGTGTTCGGTCAACATTGGATGCTGCCGGCCTGGGTGCAGTTTCTGCTGGCTACGCCCGTGCAGTTCATTCTGGGTGCTCGGTTCTACAAGGCGGGCTGGCATGCGGCCAAGGCGCGGAGCGGCAACATGGACTTGCTGGTGGCGCTGGGCACCAGTGCGGGCTGGGGTTTGTCGGTGTGGCTGTGGCTTACGGCCCACCCGGGGCACACGCCCCATCTGTACTTCGAGGCGTCAGCCGTCGTGGTCACGCTGGTGCTGCTGGGCAAGTGGCTGGAGGCGCGGGCCAAGCGCCAGACCACTGCAGCCATTCGTGCGCTGCACGCGCTGCGGCCGGATGTGGTGCATTTGTTGTCCAGACAGGGCGAGGTGGATGTGCCCGTGGCCGAGGTGCTGGTGGGCGACCAATTGGTGGTGCGGCCCGGTGAACGCATTCCGGTGGACGGCACGGTGCAGGAAGGCCACACGCAAGTGGACGAATCCATGCTGACCGGCGAGCCCTTGCCGGTGGCGCGCGATGTGGGGGCGACCGTTACGGGCGGGTCCATCAACGGCGACGGCCGCATCGTGATGGCGGTGACGGCGGTGGGGGCCGAGACCGTGCTGGCTCGCATCATCCGGCTGGTGGAAGACGCGCAGGCCGCCAAGGCGCCTATCCAGCGCATGGTGGACGAGGTGTCGGCCGTGTTCGTGCCCGTGGTGCTGATGGTGGCCATGGCCACGCTGCTGGGCTGGCTGTGGGCAGGTGTGGGTATGGAGGCTGCGCTGATCCACGCCGTGGCAGTGATGGTGATTGCCTGCCCCTGTGCGCTGGGCCTGGCCACGCCAGCGGCCATCATGGCAGGTACCGGCGTGGCGGCACGGCACGGCATTCTGATCAAGGATGCGCAGGCCCTGGAGTTGGCCCACCAGGTGGACACGGTGGCGTTTGACAAGACCGGCACGCTGACCGTGGGGCGCCCGCGCCTGACCGCTTTCGAGGTGTCGCCCGGCCTGGACGCCAGTGCTGTGCTCGCCGCCGTGGCTGCGGTACAAAGCGGCAGCGAACACCCGCTGGCGCGTGCCGTGGCGGTGGCTGCGGGCGAGCGGCAGATTCACAGCGTGCCCTCTGCGCTGGACGTGCGCGCCGTGCCGGGGCGCGGCACCGAAGGCGTGGTGGATGGGCAGGGTGTTCTGGTAGGCAGCCTGCGCTGGATGGAGGAACTCGGCGCGTCTCTTGGACCGCTGGCCGCGCGTGCCGATGCTCTGCAGCGCGAAGGCGCCACGGTGTCGGCCGTGGCGCTGCGCACGGCGCAAGGCCTGCAGTTGCGAGCCCTGATGGCCTTTGGCGACGAACCCAAGCCCGGCGCGCGCGAGGCGCTGGCACAGCTCAGGGGGCGGGGCATTCGCACGGTGATGATTTCGGGCGACAACCGAGGCGCGGCGGAAGCCATGGCGCGGCGCTTGGGGCTGGACCCGGCCGCTGGCGACGTGATGGCCGAAGTGCTGCCGGGCGATAAGGCGGCCAAGGTGGCTGCGCTGCAGCAAGGATCCGATGGAAAACGCCATCATGTCGCGATGGTGGGCGACGGCGTTAACGATGCCCCGGCACTCGCTGCAGCCGATGTGGGCATGGCGATGGGCAACGGCACCGACGTGGCCATGCACGCGGCGGGCATCACGCTGATGCGCGGCGATCCGATGCTGGTGGCCGCGGCGCTGGACATCTCGCACCGTACGGTGGTGAAGATCCGCCAGAACCTGTTTTGGGCCTTTGTTTACAACGTGGCCGGCATCCCGCTGGCGGCGCTGGGCTATCTGAGCCCGGTGGTCGCCGGGGCTGCCATGGCGCTCAGTTCGGTGAGCGTCATGGCGAATGCCCTCTTACTCAAGCGTTGGCGCATGTGATAAACAGGAACGGGCTTGTCACCATCCTCTGGCAAACTTGAACACTTTGTTGCAATTGGCGCCGGCTGCAGTGCGATACGCAGGCAGGGCAGGCGCATACCTATTCAAGGAAGACAGATCATGAATTTCTTCTCGCTCATGCGGCAGTTCACTATTCGAATGCGGATGCTGGGGGCCATTGGCGTGGTTCTGGGCCTGCTGGGGCTGCTGGGCGGTGCGGGCATGCTGGGCATGTTCCGCATTCACGCGATGAGCGAAGACTTCATGGCCAACTCTTTTGCCGAGGTGGGCTACATGGCTGAGCTGCGCGGTGAGATGGGTGCCATCCGCCAGCACGAGAAGGACATGATCATCGGCTATGAAAAACCCGAGGCCGTGAAGGCTGCCCATACCAAGTGGCTGGCCAGCCTGGACCACGCCAAGAAGGTGGCTGGCAAGTTCCTGGAGGGCGAGGAAGACGCCGACAACCCGGTGGTGCGCAATATCGTGACCAAGCTGGACAGCTACCGGGACCTGTTCGCGCACGTGGCGCGCCAGCTGGAGGCCAGTGGCTATGACACCGCCACCATCGCCAACCGCATGAGCGGGAAGGCCGTGGCTGAGTTCGACGAAGCCGACAAGCTGATGACGCAACTGGACAGCGTTCTGCGGTCTGAGGTGGAGAAGTCCGTGGCGCAGCAAGGCCGCGTGTCGAGTGAGACCAAGTGGCTCTTCGTGCTGGCCGTGGTCATCACCGTGGTGGTGGTGGTGCCCACCACATTGATGAACATGAATTCCATCTGCCGTCCGTTGGAAGAAGCGCGCCGCATGGCGCAGGCCATTGCAGGCGGCGACCTCTCACAGCCGATTCACGCGGAAGGCAAGGACGAAGTGGCCGACCTGCAGCGCGCGTTGCGCGATATGCAGCAGGGCCTGGGCGCGTTGGTGGCGCAGGTGCGCGATGCCAGCGGCAACATCGCCACGGCCAGCCAGGAGATCGCCACCGGCAATCAGGACCTGTCGCAACGCACCGAGCAGACGGCCAGCAACGCGCAGGAGGCCGTGGCCTCGCTGTCGCAGCTCACCTCCACCGTGCAGCAGACGGCATCGTCCTCGCAGATGGCCAACCAGCTGGCGGCCTCAGCCTCGCAGATGGCCACACACGGCGGTGGCGTGGTGCAGCAGGCCGTGGCCAGCATGCACGAGATCTCCACATCGAGCCGCAAGATCGGCGACATCATCGGCCTGATCGACTCCATTGCCTTCCAGACCAACATCCTCGCGCTGAACGCGGCTGTGGAAGCCGCCCGCGCGGGTGAGCAGGGCCGTGGCTTTGCCGTGGTGGCCAGCGAGGTGCGCAGCCTGGCGCAGCGCAGCGCAGCCGCCGCCAGCGACATCAAGGGCCTGATCCAGAGCAGCGTGACGGCCGTGGACGGTGGTGTGCGCCACGTGGAAGAAGCGGGCACGGCCATGAAGGACATCATGAGCAGCGTGCAACGCGTGGGCGACATCATTGGCGAGATCACGGCGGCAGCTTCAGAGCAGTCTGCCGGCATCGGCCAGGTGAATGGCTCGGTGGGCGAGATCGACCGAATGACGCAGCAGAACGCGGCGCTGGTGGAAGAATCGGCCGCGGCAGCCGAGTCGCTGCGCGAACAGGCGGCACGCCTGTCTCAGGTGGTGCAGCAATTCCGTCTTGCTGAATCCATGGGCGTGCCAGGGCATGGCGGGCACTCGGGGCCGGTAGCGCAGCCAGCACCGTCCTATGCGCCGCAACACGCCCTGGCGGCGGATGCAAACCGGGCGTTGTTGCCAGGCTGAGCGGCCTTCTTTCTCCGCACCTTTTCCACCCCGCAGACGCGCCCCGCCTGCGGGGTTTTTCTTTTTCTGCAGAGGGTTTTTGTCGGCCTGTTACAGGGTCGATGTTTCGGTTTGTTGACCTGTGTCATGGGCCGCAGGGCTGTTGCATGGCACTCTCACGTCGTCTTGTGCCCACCGCCCCATCACCGGAAGTCCTGCCATGCCGTCCATCAGTCTGCGGACCATTCGCGAAGAGCATGCCTCGCTAGCAGCGGTGCTGCATTCGCTGCGCCTCATGCTCGACCAGGGGCCGGGCGACGAGCCCGCGGCCTTTTTTGATGTGATGCGTGCCATGCTGTTCTACATTGACGAGTTTCCTGAGCGGCAGCACCACCCCAAAGAGTCGCAGTGGCTGTTCCCGCGTGTCGCCCAGCGCTCGCCTGAGGCGGCCGAGGCCATTGCACGGCTGGAGCGTGAACACGCCGGTGGCGAGGCCACGGTGCGAGAGCTGCAGCACCTGCTGTTGGCATGGGAGTTGATGGGCGAAGTGCGACGCGAGGTGTTTGCGGACGCGCTGCGGAATTACATCCATTTCTATCTGGAGCACATGCGGCTGGAAGAGGCGGTGGTTCTCCCCGCCGCGCAGCAGTGTCTGGGGCCAGCCGACTGGGTGGCTGTGGATGCCGCCTTTGCCAGCAACACAAACCCCCTGGCCCCCGGCAAGCCGCGCGACGCGGCCTACGACCGGCTGTTCACCCGCATCGTGATGCGGGCGCCAAGCCCGATAGGCTTGGGCTCACCCTCCTGAGCGGTTTCGCCGCTTCCCCCCGCACTTGCTCCGCTGCGCTGCACGGGCAGGGGGACGCCGCCCTCGCGGCGTGGCGGCCCTTGCGCGGCGGCCGCTGGGTTGGGCAGCGCCAGTTTCAAGCGGCTTACCCAACAAGCGGCAGCGATTGCGGGCCTCTACCTCAAGCGCTCAGCGCAGGGTAGTCCGTGTAACCCTCTGCACCGCCACCGTACAGCGTGGCGCGGTTCACTTCGTTGAGCGGTGCGTTGGTTTTCAGGCGCGCCACGAGGTCGGGGTTGGCGATGAAGGGGCGGCCAAAGGCCACGATGTCGGCGCCGTTGGCCAGGGCGGCTTCGGCCAGGGCCTTGTCGTAGCCGTTGTTCACCATCCAGGCGCCCTGGCCGCCTGCGGCGCGGTAGGCAGCCTTCAGGGCCGCGTAGTCGAAGGGGCGGCCTTCCACGTCGCGCGGGCCGCCGGTGGCGCCTTCGATGATGTGGACATATGCCAGGCCCAGCGGGCCCAGTTCGCGCGCCACATAGTCGAACAGCGGCTGCGGATCGGCGTCCACGATGTCGTTGGCGGGGGTGACGGGCGAGAGGCGGATGCCGGTGCGGCCGCCGCCGATTTCCTCGACGATGGCGCGGGTCACTTCCAGCAGCAGGCGGGCGCGGTTCTCGATGCTGCCGCCGTAGTCGTCGGTGCGCTGGTTGGCGCCGGTCTTGAGGAACTGGTCGATCAGGTAGCCGTTGGCAGCGTGGATTTCTACGCCATCAAAGCCTGAGGCAATGGCGTTGCGTGCGGCGTGGCGGTAATCCTGCACGATGCCGGGGATCTCTTCGGCGTCGAGCGCGCGGGGCATGGAGGTGGGCGTGAAGGTGGCCACGCCGTCCTTGATGAGCACGGTCTTGGTGTTGGCCTGCACGGCGGAGGGTGCTACGGGGGCGGCATTGTCGGGTTGCAGGTCAGTGTGCGAGACGCGGCCCACGTGCCACAGCTGCACCACGATCTTGCCGCCTGCATCGTGCACGGCGCGGGTCACCTTTTTCCAGCCGTCCAGCTGCTCGGTGCCGTACAGGCCCGGTACGTCGGCATAGCCCTGGGCCTGCGGGCTGATGGCGGTGGCTTCGGAAATGATGAGACCGGCGCTGGCGCGCTGCGCATAGTAGGTGCAAGCCAGGTCGGTGGGGATGGCATCGGGCGAGCGGTTGCGCGTGAGCGGCGCCATGGCGATGCGGTTGGCCAGCTGGAGGTCGCCCGCGCGGGTGGGTTCAAACAAAGAGGTCATGGTGATTGGGTCCTGAAAAGCTCGGTGCAAAAAAGCAGCCCCACAGCTTAATGCTGCAGCGCAAACCGTGCAGCGCACTGGCGTCAACAAGGGCACCGGTTTTGTGCTAACCCTGCCGCTGTGCCTGTCGCGCCTGCGGCGCCGTGGCCGTTGCATGAGAATGGACCGCCATGCCCTCGCCACCGCCCCCCGCACCGCCTTCCATCTCCCCATTACGCAGCCTGTGGCTGGCTGTGGCCTTGTCGATGGGCGCTGCCATCTCGCTGGGCATCACGCGGTTTGCCTATGCCTTGTTGCTGCCGCCTATGCGCGAGGATCTGGGCTGGTCGTACACGCTGGCGGGCGGCATGAACACGGTGAACGCGCTGGGCTACTTGCTGGGCGCCCTGGCCACGCCGTTTCTGTTGCGGCGTGTGGCCCCGGGCGCGCTGCTGCTGGCAGGTGCGGTGATGGCTACGGTGTTCATGGGCCTGAGCGGCTTTTTCACGCAGGCGGCGCCCCTGCTGGTGCAGCGTCTGCTGGCCGGTGGGGCGAGTGCGCTGGTGTTCATTGCGGGGGGCTTGCTGGCGGCGCGGCTGGGTGCGCAGGTGCCGGGTCGCAGTGGCCTGCTGCTGGGGCTGTATTACGGCGGCACGGGCTGGGGCATCAGCCTGTCGGCCGTGCTGGTGCCTGCGGTGCTGGGCGTGGCGCCTGCACCGCACGCGTGGACCTGGGCCTGGTGGGCACTGGCACTGGCGTGCGCGGCGGCCACGGTGGTGCTGTGGGGGCCTGGGCGTGCGCTGCAGCGGCTGGCTGCACCACCGGCCGGCCCCACGGCCTTCCATGTCACACCACCGCCCGCGCGCTTGCACTGGCCAGCGCTGGCGCCTGCACTGCTGGGCTACGGCTTGTTCGGGGTGGGCTACATCGGATACATGACCTTTGTGGTGGCGCTGCTGCGCGAGCAGGGCCGGGGTGCGGGCGAGGTGACGCTGTTCTATGCCCTGCTGGGGCTGGCCGTGGTGCTGTCGTCGCGCATCTGGGCCGGGCTGCTGGACCGCAGCAAGGGGGGTGAGGCGCTGGCGCGGCTTAACGCGCTGCTGGGCGTGGCCACGCTCCTGCCAGCGATCACCGGGGCCTGGCCGGTGGTGCTGGTCTCGGGGCTGTTGTTTGGCGGGGTGTTCTTATCGGTGGTGGCATCGACCACAGCCATCGTGCGGCACAACCTGCCGCAGGCGCTGTGGGCCAGCGGCATCAGCGCGTTCACCATCGTGTTTGCGGCCGGGCAGATCGTGGGGCCCACGGTGGTGGGCTGGATCGCCGATGGCCCCGGGGGCCTCGCGCGGGGGCTCGTGTTCTCGGCCTGCGCGCTGTGGGTGGGGGCGCTGGTGGCGTGGCGGCAGCGCCCCTTGTAGCCTCAGCCTTACTTCAGCAGGCCTTCGGCCTTCATCGCCGCCTGGACGCCAGGGCGCGCACCCACACGCTCACGGTAGGCCGCCAGATTCGCCAGGCCCGAAATGTCCACATTGGTGGGCTTGGCCCAGTTGGTCACGGTGAACAGGTAGCCGTCGGCCACGGTGAAGTGTTCGCCCATCACGAAGTCCTTCTGGGCCAACTGGCTGTCTACCCACTGCAGGCGCTGCAGCAGTTTCTCGCGCGCCATGGTCTTGTATTCCTCGGGCGTGGCGGGGTTGAACAGGGGGCTGAAGCCCTTGTGCAGCTCGGTGCCGATGAAGGTCAGCCATTCCTGCAGGCGGTAGCGCTGCAGCGTGCCGTTGGGGGGTGCCAGCATCTTGAGCGGTGCCTGGTCGGCGATGTACTGCACGATGGCCGGGCCTTCGCGCAGGCGGGTGCCGTCGTCCAGCTCCAGCAGGGGCACGTAGCCCAGCGGGTTGATACCGTAGTAGTCGGTGCCGTCCTGCAGCTTGTGGCTCTTGGTGCTGGCCAGCACGGGGGTGAAGGCCAGGCCGGCCTCATGCAGGGCGATGTGGGGCGACAGGGAGCAGGCGCCGGGGGAGTAGTAAAGCTTCATGGGTCGGTCCTTGAAAACAACGGTCGGAAACCGTGGATGCTATGCGCTGTGCCGCTTTTTTGCTGGCGGCCAATGCTGCACAGGCTCCGGGGGCGGACACTGGCACGCCCTAAGCCAGTGCCGCCGTGCAAGGGCCGCCCCGCCGCACGGGCGGTATCCCCCTCTGGGGAAGGCGCCGAAGGCGACACAGGGGGGGTTAGGTGTTGTATCCAGGCAGGTCGCGCTGCACCTTGCGCAGCAGCGCGGGCCAGGCAAAGGCGCCGCCCAGGCCGCCCGTCTGCACGCGCATGGCCTGGGCCACGCCGCTCACGATCTGCGGGTTCACCTCGGTCAGGGCGCCGCCAGCCTGCGCGTCGATCTGGATGCGGCAGGTGTTCTCGAACGTGTACATCGACAAAAACGCGTCGGCAATCGTCTTGCCCACGGTGAGCAGCCCGTGGTTGCGCAGCATGAGGAAGTTGGCCTGGCCCAGGTCGGCCTGCAGGCGCGGCTTTTCCTCGTCGCGGAAGGCCGCCCCTTAGTACTCGTGGTACGCCAGCGAGCCCAGCACAAAGGTGCTTTGCTGGCTGATGGGCAGCACGCCGCCCTTTTGCGCGCTGACGGCCACGCCGGCGCGCGTGTGCGTGTGCAGCACGCAGCCCGCCTCGGGACGCGCCTCGTGCACGGCGCTGTGGATGACGAAGCCGGCAGGGTTCACAGGGAAGGGCGAGTCGTGCAGCTTGTTGCACTGCATGTCCACCTTGATCAGGCTTGACGCCGTGATCTCGTCGAACATCAGGCCGTAGGGGTTGATGAGGAAGTGGTGCTGGCCCACGCCCGCCACCGATTCCGGCAGCTTGGCGCTGATGTGGGTGAAGACCAGGTCGCTCCAGCCGTACAGCGCCACCAGGCGGTAGCAGGCCGCCAGGTCGCAGCGCAACTGCCATTCTTCGGGGCTGACGCTGTCTTTCAGGGAGGGGATGGTGAGCATGGCGTGGTGTCTCCGTTGTTCTTTGGGGAAGGCACCACTGTAGGCCGCAGCGGGGCCAGAGACTGTCAGGCAGGCTACACAGGTGGCCGAGATGCGCAGCAAAAGTTTGCAAAAATGATAGCTGCTAGCGCTTATTGGATAAGCGCTAGCAGCCAATTTGGCTTGAAATTTAGACAGCTGGCTTCTCGGGGATCGGCGCACGCATGCCGGCGTTGATGAGGTTCCAGGCATTGATCACGCCCACGGCAAAGCCCAGGTCGGCGATTTCCGCGTCGGTGAAGACGGCTTGAAGCTTGGCGAATTCTTCATCGCTGGCATCGCTGTGTGGCGTGGCCGTCAGGATCTCGGCCCAGCGCAGCGCGGCGCGATCGCGCTCGCTGAAGAACGGCGCCTCGCGCCAGCCGGCCACGGCGTTCAGGTGGCGCGGCTCCATGCCTTCCTTCACCAGCACGTGCCAGTGCATGTCCATGCAGTAGGCGCAGCCGTTGATCTGGGAAACGCGCAGGAACACCAGCTCGGCCAGGCGCGTGCCCAGCGGGCCCTTCTTGACGGTTTCGGACAGGTTCACGAGGCCCATGAAGGCCTTGGAAGAGAGCTGGTGGTAGGGGAGGCGGGCGGTGTGTTGTTGGGACATGGTGCAAAGCTCCTGAAAAGCATGGAACAAAAAGTGGGGGCCAACGGGCGGGCCCGTGGGCGGCTGGGGAGGGCGGCGAGCGAACCGGCTGCTGCTGCCTTCCATATCCTTCAAGACGTGGCACCGGGCGCTGTTGTGACGGCGCTTTGGAAAATAAAAAGGGAAGAACAGAACCGCTGGGATTCGCAATGTTTTCAGCCGCCCAGGCGGGGCGCTGTGCCGCAGCTCACAGCACCTGGGCAATGCCTGCCAGCTTGTCCGGATTGCGCACCACGTAGATCGCCCCAATGCGCTCGCCATCCGTCACAAACGCCTGGGCCGATTCAAGTCGCCCGTCCACATAGCGCAGTAGCCCGGGCTCACCGTTGATGAGCGCCATGCGGTAGACCACCTGCGCGCCCAAGCGGCGAAACAGCGCCCAGTACAGGTTGGCAACGCGGAACGCACCCACCAGCGGCTTGGGGAAGGACTGCACCTTGCCACCACCGTCGCCGATCAATTGGGCGTCCTCGCTCAGCAGCGCCTCGATGGCTTTGCGGTCGCCACTTTTGGCGGCGAGCATGAAGCGCTGCAGCAGCTGGTGGTGCACGTTGCGCGGCACGTCAAACCGTGTGCGCGCCTGCTGAACGCGTTCGCTGGCACGGTGGACCATCTGGCGACAGGCGGCTTCGCTCTTGCCCAGCTGCGCGGCGATGTCGGGGTAGTCGTAGTCGAACACATTGCGCAGCAAAAAGGCCGCGCGCTCCTCGGGCCCCAGGCGCTCCAGCACGTACAGGAACGCCACCGACAGTTCGCCGGCCAGCTCGGCGGCCGATTCGGGCGTGGGGGCATCGTCGGCCATCAGGGCTCCTGCGTCCACGCCGTATCCCGCGCCGTGGCCACTGTCCACCAGCGGCTCGGGCAGCCACCAGCCCACATAGGCCTCGCGCTCGGTCTTGAGCGCACGCAGCCGGTCAATGGACAGGCGCGTGACCACCGTCACCAGCCACGCCTCGGCCGACTGCAGTGTGGCTGGGTCCTGGCGGCTCCAGCGCAGCCAGGCGTCCTGCAGCACATCCTCGGCATCGGCGCGCACGCCCAGCATGCGGTAGGCGATGCCGAACAGACGCGGGCGCAGGGCGGTGAAGGGATCGCTTGGAGCCGCAGCAAGGAGTGTGGGGGTGGTCATGTCGGAGGCCAGTGATGTAGGGGGGGCGGTCACAGTGGCCGCCCATGCTGTTCAGACGGGTGAGCCGGTGGTTTTGTGACAGCTTGGCGGATCTCTCTTTTTGATAGCTGCTGGCGCTTTATGGATAAGGGCTAGAGGCACTTTTGAGCACTTTTTTGGTGAAGTACTTGGGTTGTATGCAGGGTGGTGGCCCTACCCCGATTGCACATAAAACCATGGCTTGGCCCGCAGACTCGAAACATGCCTTGGCACCACCCTTGCGGATTTCGCAGGATAGGCGCCAAATCACGCAGGCCGCAATCGGTACACCCACCTCCTCATCGACCGCCCATGACTGCAGCGCTGATCCTCGCCGTGATCTTCACGGTGATTCTGCTGGTGATCACGGCGTATTTTTTCATGGGCTCCTTGCCGCTGCTGGTTCTCAAGCACGACACGCCCCTGGATTCGCGCTTTGTGCGCGGCTTCTTCGACACCTATTACCTGGCCGTGATGTTCAGCGCAGGCATTGCCGCCTTGGGCTACGCGTTGGCGGGCCGGGTGATTTTTACCGTCGGTGCCATCGGCCTCGCCCTTCTGGCCACTGGGTTGCGCCGCACCATCATCCCCAAAATGGACTTGTTCCGAACCCAGATTGAGGCCAGCGAGGTGCACGCCATTGCGGGGTTTCGCCGTCTGCACATGGTCGCAATATCGGCCAATCTCGCGCAACTGGTGGCCATTGTCTGGAGCCTCATCGCGGTTTCTTTGCAGATGAAGTGATGGGGGTGATGGGGACTTGCGGCCTGGCCGCAGGCAGCAAGCCTGTGCGCCGCAAAACTGAAAGCGGTCCCAGTTGGCCTCTGCTTTTCCGGGGTCGCTTGCACCTCACGGCTGCGTTAGCTGTTCCAGCTGCGTCAGATAGCGCCAGGCATGTTCGTGGCGGCTGCCGCACATTTCGACGGACGGCATCAACCCCGAACACACCGCTGGCCGATCAGGCTGCCCAAAAATGCGGCAGCGTGCGTCGTCCCCCAACTGGATGCAGCGCACCCCGGCCGGTTTACCCTTCGGCATGCCGGGGATGGGCGAGCTGATGGAAGGAGCAGTGCAGCAGGCACCGCAGCCGGGGCGGCAGTCCACGGGCGGGCCGCCTTATTGGCCGCCAGCGGGCTGCAGGCGGCGGGCGCCCCACAGCACCTGGTCCACCACGGCACGCACGCGGTCGCGGTGGGCTGGCGGGATGAGGTTGCCGCTGTCGGCAAACGCGCTGCCTGCGGAGCCCAGGGCAAACGCCTTGGGTGCGAGCCAGCATTTGGCGTTAATCAGCAAGGGGGCCAGATGGCTTTGCGAGCGCAGGCCGCCCAGCGCGCCGGGCGAGGCGCTCAGCATGCCCACCACCTTGCCGCGAAAGCTCTTGCCGCCGTC
>PJUL01000672.1_pt1 | contig 21002 bp, 13 predicted proteins | sample 1512221 | NCBI WGS metagenome assembly PJUL01 (sample SAMN08177667, study PRJNA422409) | Feces metagenome, whole genome shotgun sequencing project.
CGACTTCCCTCGTGCTCGATCGGATGACGAGTTCGTGGGGCAGGGTAATCTGGTTCACCGGACTGTCGTCGCCGCGCAATATGTTGACGAGCAGGTCGACCGCTTGCTGCCCGATGCGCCCTTTGGGCTGGGCGATGGTGGTGAGGCCGGGCTGGAAGAAGCGGGCGAGCGGCAGGTCGTCGAAGCCGATGACCGAGACGTCGTCAGGGCAGGTGCGGCCGGCCTGGCGAAGGGCGCTGATCGCCCCCATCGCCATCTCGTCGCTGAAGCAGAACAACCCGGTCACGCCCTGTGCGACCAGGTCCGGGACATGCTCGGCGGCGGACTGGGCGGAGTAATCGCCGACACGGACCTGCAGCCGGTCGCCAAGGCCGTGGCGTTCAGCTGCCTGCATCGCGCCGGCCAGGCGATCGCGGCTGATCGGGCTGACATGCGGGCCGGTGATGATGCCGATGTCGCGATGCCCGAGCTTGATGAGATGTTCGAGCGCGTCGCAGCCGGCGGCGGCATTGTCGATGTGCACGCTCGGCACGCCGATGTCGGGACTATATTCGCAGCCATTGACGATCGGAGCACGGGTGCCCTCTTTTGCCATCAGCGGCCGCAGATTGTCCGGCAGGCGATGGCCAAGGAAGATCAGCCCGTCGACCTCGCGGCTGGAGAGCATGTCGGCATATTGATCCTCGATCGACGGATCGTGCCGCGTATCGCCGACGACGACCGCGTAGCCGGCATCGCGCGCAGCTTCCTCCGCACCGCGAATCACGCTGGCGAAGAACGTGTTCGAGATGTCGGGGACGGTCACGAGGATCTTGGCGGCGCGGAGCGTGCGCAGCGTCCGGGCGGCGACGTTCGGCTTGTAGCCCAGCGACTCGACCACCTCGAGGACACGCAGGCGAGTCGCCTCGGCGACGCGGCCCGGGTGGCTCAGGACGCGCGACACGGTGGCCGTGGAGACGCCCGCCATCGCGGCGACCTGGATGATGGTCGGCATTGACATTGATGTAACTCGTTACAGCGACATGTCGAGTAATGTAATCCTTTACATCGGCTTTTGACCTGCGTAGCCTGAGTCTCGACAAGCAGGAAAACTGCAGCAAAAATGGGAGAGGGGCTTCATGGCCACTTTGGGCAATGACGCGCTTGCGGCATCGCAGCGCCCGGTATCGGGGCTGCTCATGGGGCGCCTGAGCGCACTCATGTTCATGCAGTTTTTCGTCTGGGGTGCGTGGAACGTCACGCTTGGTCTGGTCATGCAGACTGTCGGCATCGGCAGCCTTATCGCCAATGCCTTCTCGGTCGGTCCGATCGCCTCGATCGCCGGTTCCTTCCTCCTCGGCATGGCGGCGACCCGCTATCTGAGCCCCAGGGCGCTGATGGTGATCCTGCACCTGGTCGGCGGCGTGATCCTGCTGGTCATGCCTGCGCTGGTGACGCCGGAGAACGGCACCACCTTCGTCTGGGTGCTGCTCGGCTACATGATCCTCTACATGCCGACCGTTGGCCTTGCGAACACGATCGCGCTGAAGAGCTTTGGCGAGCGTGCCGACCGTTTCCCCTTCGTCCGCGCCTTCGGCACGCTGGGCTGGATCGTCGCAGGCCTGATCATCGGCTGGGTCGGCCTGTCGGCGAGCCCGGAGATATTCCGCGTCGCCGCAATCGTCTCGATCGCGCTCGGCCTGTACAGCCTGACCCTTCCCAATGTCGCGCCCGATGCGCCGCAGGGCGAAAGCCTGGTCCGCCAGGTGCTGTGCGTCGAGGCGTTCGGCCTGATGCGGCAGCGCTCCTATCTGATCTTCATCCTGGCGGCGACGCTGATCTCAGTCCCGCTGGCGATGTACTATGCCTATGCCTCGGCCTATCTCGGCGTGGCGGGGATCGAGAATGTCGGAGGCACCATGGCGATCGGGCAGATGTCCGAGCTGGTGTTCATGTTCTCCATGCCATGGCTGTACCGCCGCTTCGGCGTGAAGCCGCTGCTGCTGGTCGGCATGATCGCCTGGGCGCTTCGCTATGCGCTGTTCGCGATCGGCGATGGCGGGAGTTCGCTCTGGGCGATCTATCTCGGCGTCGCGCTGCACGGCGTGTGCTACGACTTCTTCTTCGTTGCTGGCGCGATCTACACCGGCACCATCGCCTCGCCCAAGGGCGTCAACGCCCAGGCGCAGGGCATGCTGACCCTCTTTACCTACGGCGTCGGCATGCTGCTCGGCTCGCAGATCGGCGGGCTGCTCTACGCGCAACTGCCCCAGGCCTCGACGATCGCGGACTGGCACCAGATGTGGTGGTATCCGGCAATCGCCGCCGCCGTCATCGCGGTGCTGTTCCAGCTCTTCTTCCGCGACGACAGCCGGACGGAGACCGCGGCATGAACGCGATGAAGGGCCCCGCGATCTTCCTTGCCCAGTTTCTTGGGGATGCCGCGCCGTTCGACACGCTCGACGGCCTCGCGAAATGGGCGGGCGAGCTCGGCTATGCTGGCGTGCAGATCCCCTGCGATCCGCGGCTGATCGACCTCCGCCAGGCCGCTGAGAGCAAGGCCTATTGCGACGACCTGCGCGGCCGGCTCGCCCAATATGGCGTCGAGCCGACCGAACTCTCGACGCATCTCCAGGGCCAGCTCGTCGCCGTGCATCCTGCCTATGACCAGCTGTTCGACGGCTTCGCGCCGGCCGAGTTGCACGGCAAGCCGGGCGAGCGCCAGGCCTGGGCGGTGGAGCAGGTCAAGCTCGCGGCCAAGGCGAGCGCCAATCTCGGGCTGAACGCGCATGCGACCTTCTCCGGCGCGCTGGCCTGGCCCTATGTCTATCCCTGGCCGCAGCGGCCGGCGGGGCTGGTCGAGGAAGCGTTCGCCGAGCTCGCCCGGCGCTGGATCCCGATCCTCGACGTGTTCGAGGAAGCCGGCGTCGACTGCGCCTTCGAGATCCATCCCGGCGAGGACATCCATGACGGCGCGACCTGGGAACGTTTCCTCGCGGCAGTGGACAATCACCCCCGCGCGCGGATCCTGTTCGATCCATCGCACTATGTGCTGCAGCAGCTCGACTATCTCGACTTCATCGACCGCTATCACGACCGGATCTCGTGCTTCCACGTCAAGGATGCCGAGTTCAACCCGACCGGGCGGACCGGCGTCTATGGCGGCTATGAGAGCTGGGTGAACCGCGCCGGCCGCTTCCGCTCGCTGGGCGACGGCCAGGTCGATTTCGTCGGCATCTTCAGCAAGCTGGCGCAATATGGCTATCGCGGCTGGGCGGTGCTCGAATGGGAGTGCGCGCTCAAGCGATCCGAGGACGGTGCGCGCGAAGGCGCCCCGTTCATCCGCGATCACATCATCCACGTGACCGACCGGCCCTTTGACGACTTCGCCGCGAGCGGCGTCGATCGGGCGGCGATCCGTGCGCTGCTGGGGCTTTCGCCACAGCAGGACTGAACTCGAACTCGTCGGTTTAGGGAATAGGCGTTCCATGGTTCGACACGCGCTTCGGCTTGGCATGGTTGGCGGCGGGGAGGGGGCCTTTATCGGCGCGGTCCACCGCATGGCCGCGGCGCTGGACGGCGACTGGCAGCTCGTCGCCGGTGCGTTCAGCACCGATGCTGGGCGCAACCAGCGGACCGGTGAAGCGCTCGGCCTGGCGCCGCAGCGCGTCTACGCCTCGTTCGACGCGATGCTCGCGGGCGAGCGGGAACTGCCCGAGAGCGAGCGGATCGACGCGGTGGCCGTCGTGACGCCCAATCATCTTCACGCCCCGATGGCGATCGCGGCGCTGAACGCCGGCTTCCATGTCTTCTGCGAGAAGCCGATGGCAATCAGCGTCGCCGAGGCCGAGGCGATCGGCGCGGCTGCACGGGCGAGTGGCAAGCATTTCGCCCTCGCCTTCACCTATAGCGGCTATCCGCTGGTCGAGGAGGCGCGGGCGCGGATCGCGCGCGGCGACCTGGGCGCGATCCGGCTGGTCCAGGTCGAGTATCTCCAGGGCTGGCTCAGCTTGCCGATCGACAAGGACGGCAACAAACAGGCCGAATGGCGCACCGATCCGGCGCGCGCCGGGATCGGCGGCTGCCTCGGCGATATCGGGACGCACGCCTTCCAGCTTGCCGAGCATGTCTCCGGGCTGCGGGTGGACTCGGTGTCCGCCGAGCTGACCACCCATGTGCCGGGTCGCCGGCTCGACGACGATGTCAGTGCGCTGCTGCGCTTCACGGGCGGCGCGCGCGGCGTGCTCAAGGCGAGCCAGGTCGCGGCCGGCGAAGAGAATGGGCTCAAGCTGCGCATCCATGGCGAGCATGGCGGGCTGGAATGGGCGCAGATGGAGCCGAACACGCTCATCCTGCGCTGGCTCGACCGGCCCGCCGAGATCGTGCGCGCCGGCGGGCCGGGCTTGCAGGGGAGCACGGTAGGCTTGCTGCGCACCCCGTCGGGCCATCCCGAGGGCTATGTCGAGGCCTTTGCCAACCTCTATCGTGCCTTTGCCGCGGCGATCCGCGGCGGTGGCGACCGCTGGTTTCCAGGCGTCGCTGATGGACTTCGAACAATGCGTTTTATCGAGGCCGTCGTCGCCAATGCGGCGTCGGACGCGAAATGGACAATGATTGATCCGGGAGAGAAAGAATGAAGCTTCTCGTGTGCCTGGGAACGTTGAGTGCCGCCGCGGCGGCCCAGTTCTTCGTCAGCGTGCCCACAGTCGCGCAAACCGCGGCCCCCACCGCGCCGCCGCCGGCATTCAATGCCTGCCGCGCCTGCCATACCGTGGAGAAGGGCGGCAAGAACGGTGTTGGCCCCAATCTCTATGGTGTGGTCGGCCGGGCCGCCGGTACGACGCCGGGCTTCAACTATTCGCCGGCGATGAAGAACTCGAAGCTGCGCTGGGATGAGGCGACGCTCAGCGAGTATCTCGCCGCGCCGGGGAAGAAGGTACCCGGATCGCGCATGCCGATCGGGATGCCCGATCCGGCCAAGCGCGCCGCGATTATCGCCTGGCTGAAGGCGGGAAGCGGCAAGTGACCGGCGCCGTCACGCGCAGGACGGTGCTTGCCGCGGGTGCGGTGGGTGCCGCGTCGTCGGCAATGGCGATGGGCGGAAGCAAGGGCGGTCAGGGCTCGAACGCCGCGCGCTTCTCGCTCGGTTATGCCCCGCATGAGGGCAGCTTTGCCAGCCGCGGCGGCCTGTTCGAGCAGATCGCCTATGCCGCCGACCAGGGCTTCACGGCCTGGGAAGACAATGAGGCGCGCAGCCGCTCCGTGGCCGATCAGGAAAAGATGGCCAAGGCCTTCGCCCAGCGCGGCATGAAGATGGGCGTGTTCGTCGCCAGCATGCCTAAATGGGCGCAGTCGCGGCCTTTGCTCGGCGGTAATGACGATGCCGAGCGAGAAGCCTTTCTCGCCGACATCCGCACCTCGATCGACGTCGCCAAGCGCCTGAATGCCACGCGCATGACGGTGGTGACCGGCTTCCTCGATCAGAAGGTGCCGCTCGACATCCAGACCGCGCGCGTCATCGACGTGATGCGCAAGGCCGGCGACATCGTAGCGCCGCACGGGATCGCGATGGTGATGGAGCCGCTGAACACGCGCACCAACCATCCGGGCGTCTACATGCAGACGATCGCGCAGGGCTTCGCCATTGCGCGCGGAGTGAACAGCCCGGCGGTGAAGATCCTGGCGGATCTCTATCACGAGCAGATCCAGTCCGGGAACCTGATCCCTGCGCTGGAGATGTGCTGGAGCGAGGTCGGCTATATCCAGTTCGGCGACAATCCGGGCCGCAACGAGCCCGGTACGGGTGAGATCAACTATGCCTCGATCGTCCGCTGGCTCCGCGCGCGGCGCTATGGCGGCGTGATCGGCATGGAGCATGGCAATTCGGTGCAGGGGCGCGCCGGCGAGGACCGGCTGATCGCCGCCTATCGAAAGATCGATTCACAGGGAGAGGGACTATGACGCGCATGCGCATGGCGGGATATGCTGCCGCCGGCCTGATCGCGATCACGGGCGCATTCGCCTTCGCGCAGGAAAAGCCGGGCTTCAAGGACACGCCGCAGCTGCCGGGCGGCAATTGGCTGGTCCATGATGCGGACCGGCCCGCGCCGACGGTGACCACGCCGGCTGCGACGCCGGGCGGAGCGCCTGCCGACGCGATCGTGCTCGCGCCCGATGCCTGGCAGGCCGAGACCGCGCCGTGGCAGGTGGCGGGTGGCGTGATGACGGTGCCGGCGCGCGCGCAGGGCGCCAAGGAGAGCAATCTCGTTTCGAAGCAGAGCTTCGGCGACGTCCAGCTCCACCTCGAGTTCCGCTCGCCCAATCCGCCCAAGGGCAATTCGCAGGACCGCGGCAATAGCGGCGTCTGGTTCATGCAGCGCTACGAGGTACAGATCCTCGACGGCTATCAGAACCCGACCTATGCCGACGGTACGGTGGGCGCGGTCTATGGCTGGAAGCCGCCGCTGGTGAACGCCGCGCGCAAGCCCGGCGAGTGGCAGAGCTACGACATCATATTCGAGCGGCCGCGCTTCGCAGCCGACGGGAAGCTGGTGCGTCCTGCCTATGTCACTGCCTTGCTGAACGGCGTGCTGGTGCAGAACCACCAGGCGCTGCTTGGCACGACGATCTACCGCAAGGTCGCCAGCTATCAGGCGCATGGCGATGCGGCGCAGCTGCAGCTGCAGGACCATGGCTCGCCGGTCTCGTTCCGCAACATCTGGGTGCGCCCGCTGCCGGAAGCGGCGATCGCCCAGGACCTTCCGGGAGGTGCGAAGTGATCGATCGCAGAACTGCGCTTGCCGGCGTCGTCGGCATGTTCGGCGCCGCGGCCTTCGCGCCGCTCGCCCGCGCTGCCCAGGTGGGCAAGGCGTCGGGCATCCCGGTGATCAGCGAGGGGCCACCGAGCGTGGCGGTGTTCAACCCCGCCCAGCGCGCGCTGATGACCGCACTCAGCGAACGCATCCTGCCGACGACCGACACGCCGGGCGCCATTGCCGCCGGAGTGCCCGCCTTTATCGAGAAGATGCTGGCGGATTGGGCGCGGCCGACGGACCGCGTTCCGATCCTCGCCGGGCTCGACGCGATCGAGGCGCGCAGCCAGCAGGACTATAAGCTATCCGCCGCACAGGCGACCGCGGAACAGCAGGATGCGCTGCTCACCCTTGCGATGAACGGCCAGCTGCCCTCGGGCGGCGTGTTCTTCGAGGCGTTCCGACAGCTCGTCCTCGCCGGCTATTACACGTCCGAGATCGGCATCACGCAGGAGCGCGAATATCTGCCGGTGCCGGGCGAGTACAACGGCGAGTTCCTCTATTCCCAGGTCAACAAGGTGTATTCCGCATGATGATCAGCCGTAGAAACCTGCTCGCCGGCGCGGGCGGCGTCGCCGCGCTTTCCCTTGCCGACCTGGCGATCGCGCCGGCCTTCGCCGCGCAGCTGGGCGCGATCGGGATCCAGCTCTACACCGTCCGCGACATCTTCCAGAAGGACCCGGTCGGCACGCTCGAGCAGATCGCGCGGATCGGCTATCGCGAGGTTGAGTTCGGCGGGGGCGGTTATGACGCCATGGATCATGCCCTGCTGCGCAAGACGATGGACCGGCTCGGCCTCAAGTCGCCGTCGCTGCACATCGGCTATGACGCGCTGCTCGGCCAGTTCGACGAGTCGGTGAAGATGGCGAAGACGCTCGGCGCCGATACGGTGGTGCTGCCGTACATGACCGACGAGCACCGCACCGAGCAGGGCTGGAGCGCGGCGCTGCCCAACTTCAACCGCTTCGCGAAGGACCTGAAAAAGGTCGGGCTCGGCTTCGCCTATCACAACCATGATTTCGAGTTCACCACGAAGCCGGGCGGTGTCAGCCTGTACGAACGGTTCCTCAAGGAAACCGATCCCGCGCTGGTGAAGGTCGAGCTCGACATCTACTGGGCGGCGCATGCCGGCGAGGATCCCGGCGCGCTGATCGATCGCCTGTCGAAGCGTCTCTATGCCTATCACGTGAAGGATATGCGTGCCGATCGCAGCATGACCGCGGTGGGGCAGGGGACGATCGATTTTGCCGGGCTCTTCAAGCGCAGGGGCAGTGCTGGCGTTCGCCACTTCTATGTCGAAAATGATCAGGCGCCCGCGCCTTACATTCCCGACATCACCACCAGCTTCCAGACGCTGCGCGCGCTGCGTTTCTGATCAGGTTTCGGGAGGGAAGAACATGGCTTCGACCAACAGGTTCGATGCGATCGTCATCGGTTCCGGCGTAAGCGGCGGGTTCGCCGCCAAGGAGCTCACCGAAAAGGGCCTGCGCGTCCTCATGCTCGACCGGGGCGTGATGGTCGAGCATGGCGAAGGCTATACCTATGACGGCAAGCCCGCCTATGAGGTTCCGGCGCGCAACATGATGCCGCCGGGCCTGCGCGACAGCGACTATTTCATCGCCAAGCACGGCTATGTGCAGCCGAGCAACCAGGCCTTCTATAATGACGACCGGCTGAACCCCTATGCCTTTGACGAGGGCAGCAAATTCTACTGGATTCGCCCCGGTGCGGTCGGCGGCAAGTCGCTGATCTGGGGGCGGTGGAGCTTCCGATGGAGCCCGGCCGATTTCGAGGCGAACAAGCGTGACGGGATCGATGGCGACTGGCCGATCCGCTATGACGACCTCGCGCCCTGGTACAGCTATGTCGAGAAATATATCGGCGTGTCAGGCTCGCGCGAGAACCTGCCCTATCTGCCGGACAGCGAATTCCAGCCGCCGATGCCAATGAACATCGCCGAGAAGTGGCTCAAGCAGCGGCTCGAGACCGAGTTCCCCGGCCGCAAGCTGATCAACACGCGCCTGTCCAACATGACCGAGGACAAGCCCGATCAGAACCGGACCAAGTGCCAGTTCCGCAACCAGTGCGGCAATGGCTGCTCGTTCGGCGCCTATTTCTCGACCCAGGCGGTGACGCTGCCGGCCGCGCGGGCGACTGGGCGGCTGACCCTGCGTGCGGACGCGGTGGTGACCAATCTCGAATATGACGCGGCGAAGAAGCGCGTTACCGGGGTCCGGTTCATCGACGCGAAGACCGGGCAGGCGGAAGTGGTCAATGCCGGGCTGGTGTTCCTTTGCGCCTCGGCGATGGCGTCGAACCAGATCCTGCTCAACTCGCGGCCGGCGGGCAGCGGGCGGAGCCATTTCGACAGCAGCGGCACGCTCGGCAAATATGTGATGGACCACATCTTCCGGGTGTCGATCGATGGCGACATCCCGGGGATGGACGAATATATCGAATATGGCCGCCGGCCCGGCGGCGTCTATATCCCCCGCTTCCGCAACAATGGCGGCGACGAGGGCGTCGGCTTCAAGCGCGGCTATGGCTATCAGGGCAGCGCGCGGCGCGAGCCGGCGCCGCCGGTGGGATTCGGAGCTTCGATGAAGCACGGGATGCGAAAGTACAGTGGCTGGAAGTTCGGCATGGGCGCTTTCGGCGAATGCTTGCCCTATGAGGACAATCATGTGTCGCTGCATGCCGACAAGGTCGACCGCTTCGGCGTGCCGCTGATGCGCTTCGACGTGCGCTTCCGCGAGAACGAACTGCGGATGATGGCGGACGCGCGGACGCAGGGCGAGGCGATGCTCAAGGCGGCGGGGCTGACCAATGTCAGGAGCTATGAGGACGAGCACGTCCCCGGAGATGCCATTCACGAGATGGGTGGCGCGCGCATGGGCGCCGATCCGCGCGCTTCGGTCCTGAACAAGTGGAGCCAGGCGCATGACGCCGAAAATCTCTACGTAACCGATGGCGCGCAGATGGCCTCGGTCTCCTGCGTGAACCCGTCGCTCACTTTCATGGCGCTGACAGCCCGGGCTGCGGATCATGCGGTGAAGCAACTGAGAGGTTGATAAGGACTTGGGCAGGCGTGCCGGGTGGTGCGCTTGCCCAAGTCTTGAACCGGATTTTGCTCGCGAGCTTTCTCGCGGATGCAGCCTGCGCGTGCCCGAACGCGCGGGCTCGTTCGGCTATGGGCCGAACCCGTTCCAGGATCGAATATCGCACCCGTGACGCGTTCGCGTTCCGGGATCGCGCTCGCTCGTCCAATGCCCGGGGGAAGAGGCGCCCGGATCAGATCCGCCGCGCGATTTCGCGCGAGTTCATTTGACAAAATGATTTATTTAATCGAAGTTCCGATTCGTTACCGCCGCAAAGGCGGAGCGAATGAACGGCGCAGATGCCGTTCTATTGGAGAGGATAGATGGGGCCTTCCGTTCTGCGGGCCGGGCATCGCGCAGGTCGCCGCGCGGTCGGCATTATCGTACATCGTCGTGTAACGCGTTTCGCCGCACTGGCCGGAGCGGCGTCGCTGCTCGCGATCGGTGCATCGGGGATGGCGCAGACTTCCGGACCTGCGGATGACGGGCGGGCGCCAGTCGATATCGCCAACCCGCTGGTGGGTACCGCACCGCTCGACAATCCCGAGTTCATCGGCAACGCGCCGCCCGCGGGCGAGCCGCTCTATTCGGGACTGACTTCGCCGGGCGCGCGCCTGCCGCACAGCGCGGTCGAGGCCGCGCCGGTCAACTCGAACGTCGAGCTGAGCTACCCTTGGGGCGTTGCTACCCCCTATTATTACACCAATCCCACGATGATCGGGTTCACCGGCGGCGGCGGCCCGACCTATGGTGCGCGCGCCACGCCGACGCTGATGCCGATCGTCGGCGACTGGACGGTGCCGCCGGTCTATACCGAGGCTTGGTACGACAAGGCGCATGAGGTCGCGACGCCGGGCTATTATTCGGTGTTCCTCGACAGCTTCAAGACGAAGGTGGAGCTGACCGCGACGCAGGCGACGTCGCTGATGCGCTTCACCTTCCCGGCGACCGAGCGCGCGCATGTCATCCTGAACCTGCAGGGTCGAGGCGGCCAGGTCGAAGTGGTCGGGGATCGCACGGTGCGTGGCATCATCGGTCCGCACGGGGACAATGATGCGCGTGACGGAAGCTATTTCGTTGCGGAATTCTCCAAGCCGTTCAAGCGCTTCGGCACCTTCCGCAAGGCGCCGGGCAATGCCCGCGGCTATGGCATTGGCGACAAGGACGTGCAGCCCGATATCCGGGCCATCGAGGGCGCGTTCGCCGGAAGCTATGCCGATTTCACCACGCGTGACGGCGAGCAGGTGCTGGTCCGCATCGCCTATGGTCCAAGCTATGAAGCGGCCACGAAGCGGCTGCGTGAAGAGAGTCCGGACTGGAATTTCGACCGTATCCGCGGTGCCGCGCGCGCCGAATGGGCGAAGCTGCTCGACCGCGTCCAGGTGAGCGGTGGTACCGAGAAGCAGCGGATGCTGTTCTATTCGACGCTGTTCCAGTCCTTCGCCAGCCCGCGGCTGGTGGCGCGCAAGGGCGAGCATTTCACCGATACGAACGGCAAGACCCAGGTCGCCAGCTATGACCGCTACGGCCCGGTGCCCTTCTGGGATACCGGCCGCAACCAGATCGTGCTGCTCGAATTGCTCGAGCCCGAACTGACCCGCGACGTGATGCAGTCAGAGCTCGACATGGCCCGCGAGCGCGGGTTCATGAACACCTCGTTCCACGGCGACAATGCGGTGTTCCTCTATCTCGGCGCGATGCTGCGTGGCATCGAGTTCGATTATCCGGCCGCCTACGAGTATCTCCGCAAGAACGCGCTCGACCCCAAGGGGCCGCGCCACTTCCTCGACGAGTACATGAAGCGCGGCTGGATCTCGGACGTGGTGCCGGATCATGATCCGAGCCCGCCCCACGCCGATGGCAAGGCAGGTGCTGCCAAGACGCTGGAATACGCCTGGGACGATGCCGCGCTCGCCGATCTCGCCGATCGGCTGGGCAAGCCGCAGGACGCCGCGCTGTTCCGCAAGCGCGCGGGCAACTGGCGCAACGTGTTCGACCGCTCGATCGGCTTCGTCCGCGGGCGGACCGAAGACGGCAAATGGTTCACGCCCTTCGATCCGGCCGAGCCCTATTACAACCACATGATGAAGGAAGCCTCGGGCTGGTCGACCCTGTGGCTCGTGCCGCAAGACGTGCAGGGGCTGGTCACCGCGCTCGGCGGCCGGAAGGCGTTCAACGCCAAGCTCGATGAATTCTTCTCCAAGCCATACAACCCGAAGGGCATCTGCCGCGACTGCACCGGCGTGATCGGCCAATATGTGCAGGGCAACCAGCCCGACCAGCAGGCGCCCTATCTCTATGCCTGGAGCGGCCAGCCCTGGAAGACGCAGGCGCTGTCGCGCCGTATCCTCCGCGATCTCTATGGCAGCGACGCCGCGGGCTATGGCTATCCCGGGATGGACGACCAGGGTGCGACTTCGTCCTGGTACGTGCTGAGCGCGATGGGCTTCTACACGGTCGATCCGGCGAGCGACGTCTATGTGCTGGGCAGCCCGATCTTCGATCGCGCCGCACTCAAGATGGGCAATGGCAAGACGTTCGAGATCGTCGCGAAGAACAATTCGGCGACGAACCTCTACATCCAGTCCGCCACGCTGAACGGCAAAAAATGGACCAAGCCGTGGTTCCGCCACGCCGACATCGCGAACGGCGCTGTGCTCGAACTGACCATGGGCGCGAAGCCCAATCCGGCCTGGGGCAGCAGTCCGGCCGATGCGCCGCCTTCGTTGAGCCGGCATTGAGGGAATTGACGATGCGAACGATGATGCTCGCCCTGTTGCTCTCTGGTGCTGCCACCGAGGCACTGGCCCAGCAGGCGCCGGCTGCCCGTGCGGATGCGACGTATACAGGCGGGGACATGATCACCCGCTGGGGCCGCGAAGTGACGCCGGAAAATGCCTGGCGCAGCTATCCGCGGCCGCAGCTCGAGCGTGCGAAGTGGCTGAACCTCAATGGCCAGTGGGGCTATGCCATCACCAGGGCGGCGGCGCCGATGCCGCAGCCGACGCAGATGGACGGCAAGATCCTGGTGCCCTTCGCCGTCGAATCCCGCCTGTCGGGCGTGGCGCGCAAGGTGCAGCCCGAAGACCGGATCTGGTACCGCCGCAGCTTCACGGTGCCGGCCGACTGGGCCGGGCAGAATGTGATGCTGAACTTCGGTGCGGTCGATTTCGAGGCGCATGTCTGGGTCAACGGCGCAATCGTCGGAGCGCACAAGGGCGGCTCGAGCCGCTTCGGCTTCGACATCACGCCCTATCTGAAGCCCGGCGCCAACGAGCTGGTAGTGCAGGTGGCGGACCCGACCAGCGCCGGCAGCCAGCCGCGCGGCAAGCAACTGCTGAACCCGGACGGCATCTGGTACACGCCGGTCAGCGGCATCTGGCAGACCGTGTGGCTGGAGCCGGTGCCCGCGCTCCACATCGCCGACGTGCGCGCGACGCCGGACATCGATCGCGGCACCGTGGAAGTCGATGTCGCGCTCTCGGCCTGGGCGAGCGATACCGATGCGGTGCGTCTGAGCGTGCGCTCGCAGGGGAAGACGATCGGCTCGACGATCATCCGCGCCAATCGCCATGCCAGCATCGCGATTCCCGACGCGCATCTCTGGTCGCCCGAGGACCCGTTCCTCTACGATCTGGTCGCTGAACTGGTGACGGTGCGCGATCCTTGGGCTGATCGGAAGGAGCGCGACCGCGCCGCCTATGACTCGCGCTTCACGGCGGGCGAGGGCCAGGCCTATGCCGCTGCGCAGGTGGACGGTGCCGCGCGCGATACCGCCAAGGCCTATTTCGCGATGCGCAAGGTCTCGGTCGGTCCGGGCAAGGTGCATGGCCAGCCGGCGCTGCTGCTCAACAACAAGCCTTGTTTCCACAATGGCGTGCTCGATCAGGGCTGGTGGCCGGACGGTCTGCTGACCCCGCCCTCCGAAACGGCGATGCGCTACGATCTGGAGTTCCTGAAGAAGGCGGGCTTCAACATGGTCCGCAAGCACATCAAGGTCGAGCCGGACCGCTATTATTACGACGCCGATCGCATGGGCATGCTGATCTGGCAGGACATGCCCTCGGGCGGTGGCGAGGACCAGTTCCTCGCAGGCACCAGCCAGAGCCAGGCGGTGCTGTCCTCCGAGGTGATGGCGCAGCAGCAGTTCGAGCTGTCGCACATGATCGGCGACCTGCGCGCCTTCCCGTCGATCGTGCTGTGGGTGGTGAACAACGAAGGGTGGGGCCAGTATGACTCCGCCACGCTCACCAAGTTCGTGCGCGGCATGGATCCGAGCCGGCTGGTAAATTCGGACAGCGGCTGGCTGGACGTGGCCGGGCGCGATTCCGACGTGTTCGACATTCACACCTATGAGGACGTGCCGCACACGCCGGCCCGCCACAGCGATCGCGCCATCGTGCTCGGCGAATATGGCGGCGTGGGCTGGCCGATCGAGGGGCATTTGTGGCGCAACGACAAGCGCTGGAGCTACCAGGTCACTACCGACTCCAACGACTATCTCGCGCGTTATCGCCGCAAGTTCGAGGAAGTGGTGCGGCAGGCCAAGGAGAACGGCCTGAGCGCGTCGGTCTATACGCAGACGACCGATGTGGAGGGCGAGATCAACGGTCTGCTGACCTATGACCGCGCCGTGGCGAAGGCGCCGGCCGATGCATTTGCGCGGATGGCGGCGCCGTTGTGGGACGAGCCGCAGGTTGCGCCGAAGGACGTGCCGCCGCCCAGGAAGCGCAAGCGCGGCTCGTAAAGACGCAAACATGCAACAGCTGGTCGGGATAACACGGTCCCTGCAACCGGATACAATTGACAAATTGATTTTAGTATTCTGATTTCGAAGCGCCTCAAGGGAATAGCCGGGGCGTATAACACGGGGCCAGCGCCTGGCCCGACTTGGAGAGGGAATAGGGGATGACTTTTCGCGCACGCACGCCATTGGCCGGTCGTAACCGGCGGATAGGCCAATTGCTTGCATCGGCGAGCATCGCAATGATGCTGAGCGGTGTGGCCCATGCCCAGGATGCGGCCCAGGCTGCACAGGACGCAGGCCAGGCGCAGCAGGATGCGGGTGCCCAAAGTGGCGACATCGTCGTCACCGGCTATCGCGGCTCGATCGAGAAGAGCCTCAACCAGAAGCGCGAGGCCAACGCCTTTGTCGACGTGATCACTGCCGAGGACATCGGCAAGTTCCCGGACAAGAACGTCGCGGACTCGCTGCAGCGCGTGCCTGGCATCATCATCGACCGCGATGGCGGCGAAGGCAGCCGGGTGAGCATCCGCGGTCTCAGCTCCGACCTGACGCTGACCGAGCTCAACGGCAACTTCATCGCCTCGGCCGATAGCGGCGACCCTTCGCGCTCGTTCAACTACCTGCTGCTGCCCTCAACGCTGATCGGCAGCGTGGAAGTGTACAAGTCGCCCGAAGCGCGCCTCGATGAAGGCGGCGTGGGCGGCATCATCATCAACCGCACGCGCAAGCCGTTCGATCTCGAGCCATGGTCGGGCACCGTCTCGGCCGAGGGCACCTATTCGGACGTGACCAAGAAGGTCGAGCCGAACGTCTCGGGGCTGCTGTCCTGGCACAATGAGGACAAGACGTTCGGCCTTCTGCTCGGCGGCACCTATCAGGTGCGCACCAATCGCTCGCTGAGCGCTTCCGGCGACAGCTGGCAGTGGTGGACCGACAGCAAGGCGACCGATCCGGCGACCGACGTCAACGGCAAGACCTTCGCCAACGACTCCGCGATTTCCTATTGGAACAGCGGCAACAACGCCGGCCAGACCACGCAGGGCGGCACGCATTACAGCGGCTATTGGGCGCCGCAGTCGGTCAGCGAAACGATCACGGATCAGAAGCGCAAGCGCCTCGGCATACAGGCGACGGCGCAGATGAAGCCGTTCGACAATTTCGAGGTCACCGCCAATTATTTCCGCTTCCAGCTGAATGGTGACTACACCCGCAGCAGCATCAAGATCCCCGAATGGGGCTATGGCAATTTCTTCACCGGCGCGACGTTCGACAAGAGCGGCACGATCCTGACCGGGGCGAAGTTCGAGGTGCCGGCAGAGGGCACCGGCTGCCGCGTTCCCGGCAATCTGTGCACGATGGAAACGCCGGCACCGCAGGACACCTATGTCCGCGAAAAGAGCGTCTCCAACACCTTCGACGTGCGCGGCAATTGGGAACTCGGCCACCTGAACGTCGACTTCGTCTTCGGCAAGACCAAGGCGTCGGGCGGTCCGTCGTTCCAGTTCTATGCCCAGGCCAAGCCGCGCAACGGCTCGGTCAACGGCAATGCGCTGAGCGCGTGGAACTTCACCGATCAGTCGATCGCGATGCAGTTCTCGCCGAACGTGATCCAGAACATGCTGAATGGCGTGGCGCAGATCGATCTGGGCTCGACGGGCTCGGGCTTCACCAACAGCTCGATCTCCCAGCGCTATGCGCAGGCCGATATCACCCGCAAGTTCGACTCGCCGTTCTTCGACTCGATCCAGGTCGGTGCGAAGTGGCGCGATGGCCGCGTCCACCGCGAGACTGGCCGTTTCGAATGGTATTCGGACGCGGCGAATACGCTGCGCTTCCAGGATACGCCGGGTGGCGCGCTGGCGCTGCCGGAGATCTTCTACCCCAGCTCGCTCGGCAATATCGCCGGCGGCTTCGAGACGACCGCCTTCCCGGCGATCAACATCCGCAACTATATCGACTATCTGAACAAGACCTATAACGGGCCGGTCCGCGTGCCCGAGCCGCAGAACGTCTACAATATCAAGGAGCGGATCTGGGCGGGCTATGGCCAGCTGAACTTCAAGACCAGCAACATCCGCGGCAATATCGGCGTGCGCGTGGTCAACACGAAGCAGGACGGCACCTCGACCGACCGCATCACCTATGAGAACGAATATTGCGTGAACGGCCCGGGCGGCCCGTTCGATCCGAACAAGCCGGTGGGTGCCGACGGCAACTGCACGGTGATCCCGGAAGCGCAGCGCCAGGTTCGCGTGTTCAGCCAGAATTCCGAGAGCAAGAGCTACACGGACGTTCTGCCGAGCTTCAACATCTCGTGGGATGTGACGCCGAACCTGCTGCTGCGCGCGGCAGCTTCGAAGGTCATCGCGCGGCCGGGCTATGGCGATCTGGCGGGCTCACGTGGCCTGACGTTCAACTCGGATGCGTTCGTGTTCGACCGCGCCCAGTTCGGCGCACGCCCGGGCTGGTTCGGCGATGGCGGCAATTTCGATCTGAAGCCGTTCAACGCGTGGCAGTATGACTTCGGTGTGGAATGGTATTTCCACCGCGGCTCGGTGCTGGGCGCGACGCTGTTCCGCAAGGACGTGAAGGACTTCATCGTTCCGGTGGTGATCGACCTTCCGCAGGAAGTCGCCGGCCAGACCGTTACGGTCCAGCAATACGCCACCCAGGCCAATGGCACGAGCGCCGTGTCGCAGGGTGTCGAGCTCTACGCCCAGCATACGCTGGACTTCGGCCTCGGCGCGCAGGTGAACTTCACCTATAACGACACTTCGCAGGCCGATGTGTCGCTGAACGGCACCAAGCTCGGTGAATCGGCACTGGTCGGCAGCGCGAAGACGCAGCTCAACGCATCGATCTTCTACGAGCATGGCCCGATCCTGGTTCGCGCCTCGTACAATCGCCGCGGCGAAGTGGTGCGCGGGCTTTCGTCCGGCCTGAACGTCTATGACGATCCCTATGAGCAGGTCGACCTCAACGCTGCGGTCGATGTGTTCAAGAACTTCCAGATCACCGGCTCGGTCATCAACCTGACCAAGTCGGAGCAGCGCCAGCACCTGGGCAACGACACGAAGGACCGCTTCATTTCGAACGTCTATTCGGGCCGTCGCTTCTATCTGGGCATGGCGTACAAGTTCTGATCATCGAATGAGTCAGCCCCCTGACTCAGGAGGTGGCCCATCCTCCCCCCGGGCCACCTCCACCCCTTGATCGGGGACAGGGGAGAAGACGACAATCATGCAGCCGCCGGATCCTTCGGGGCCCGGCGGCACATGACTTCGGGGTGGATGGAAGAGGGGACCGTCGCGTGAACAAGATACGGGCCGGCGTCATCGCCGCCACAGCCATGCTGAGCGCGGGGCTCGCCTGGGCGGCGAACCCGATCGTGCCGGGCTGGTATGCCGATCCGGAGATCCGGGTGTTCGGCGGCAAATACTGGATCTATCCGACCTATTCCGACGATTACGGCGCGCCGGACGTGACGAAGCGCTTCACGCCGCACCAGACCGAGTTGCGCAAGCAGCAGACGGTACGCCCGTCCTATGTGCAGCAGACGTTCTTCAACGCCTTCTCGTCGCCGGACCTGGTCCACTGGACCAAGCACAGCCATGTCCTCGACGTCGAGAACGTCGCCTGGGCGGGCTATGCGATCTGGGCGCCCACCGTGCTCGAGCACAAGCGGCGCTACTACATGTTCTTCAGTGCCAACGACATCCAGAGCGATGCGGAGGTCGGCGGTATCGGGCTGGCGGTTTCCGACAAACCGGGAGGTCCGTTCAAGGATGCGCTGGGCAAGCCGCTGATCGACAAGTTCCACAATGGCGCGCAGCCGATCGATCCGTTCGTCTACCGGGACGACGACGGCAAGGTGTACCTCTTCTACGGTGGCTGGAAGCACTGCAATGTGGTGCAGCTGAGCGACGACCTCCGCTCGGTCGTGCCCTTCGCGGACGGCAGCACCTACAAGGAAATCACGCCGCCCGGCTATGTCGAGGGCTCGTTCCTGATCAAGCGCAAGGGCGTCTATTACCTGATGTGGTCGGAGGGCGGCTGGACGGGCCCGGACTATAGCGTGGCCTATGCCACAGGGCCGACCGCACTCGGGCCGTTCACGCCCAAGGGCAAGATCCTCGAGCAGGACTTCAAGATCGCGCGCGGCGCGGGACACCATTCGGTGGTCAATGTGCCCGGCACCGACGACTGGTACATCGTCTATCACCGCCGTCCGCTGGGCGACGAGAAGGGCGAGCATCGCGAGATGGCGATCGACCGGATGGAATTCGCCGCGGACGGCTCGATCAAGCCGGTGGTGATGACGAATGAGGGCGTGAAGCCGCGGCCTTTCAAGGCACGGTAACAAGCGCAGCTAAGAAATCGAGCAGGGGAGTATCGGATTGTGAGGAAGTTCATCGGCGCGTGCTGCATTTCGGCAATGCTGCTCACCAGTGCGCTCGGCACGACCATGGCGCCGGCATTGGCGCAGACGGCCGAACCCGCCTTGGTCGACCTGATCAACCCGCTGATGGGCACCGACAGCAGCTATGAGCTGTCCTATGGCAATACCTATCCGGCAGTGGCCGTCCCCTGGGGCATGAACTTCTGGACGCCGGTCACCGGCAAGATGGGCAATGGCTGGGGCTACACCTACAGCGCGCACAAGATCAACGCGATCAAGCAGACCCACCAGCCCAGCCCCTGGATGAACGACTATGCCGCGTTCGGCCTCTTTGCCGAGACCGGGCCGCTCAAGGTCAGGGAAGACGAGCGCGCCTCCTGGTACAGCCACAAGGCCGAGGAAGCGCGCGCCTATGGCTACAAGGTCTATCTCGCCGATTATGACGTGACCGCGGAGGTCACGCCGACCAACCGCGCCGCCAGCTTCCGCTTCACCTTCCCCAAGTCCGACGATGCGCACATCCTGATCGACGGCTATGCCGGCGGCTCGATGGTGAAGATCGATCCGGTCAAGCGCCGCATCACCGGCTATGTCCGCAACAATCACGGCGGCGTGCCGGACAATTTCCACAGCTATTTCGTCGCGCAGTTCGACAAGGACTTCGAAGTCACCCGCACCTGGGACGACAATGGCCAGGTCTCGGGCGCCAATGCCAGCGAAGGCGATCATGTCGGCGCGGTGGTGAGCTTCAAGACGCGCGCCGGCGAGCAGGTCCATGTGAAGGTTGCGTCCTCCTTCATCAGCCCGGAGCAGGCGGCGCTGAACCTCGATCGCGAGCTGGGCAAGGACAGTTTCGACCAGACCCAGGCCAAGGCACGCGACGTGTGGGAGAAGGAGCTCTCCAAGGTCCAGGTGAGCGACCCGAACCTCGACAATCGCCGCACCTTCTATTCGGCGATGTATCGCATGCTGCAGTTCCCGCGCATGTTCCATGAGGTGAACGCCGCCGGGAAGACCGTCCACTACAGCCCCTATGACGGCAAGGTGCACGATGGCTTCCTCTACACCGACAACGGCTTCTGGGACACGTGGCGCGCGGTCTTCCCCTGGTTCGCGCTGATGAACCCGGAGCGCGACAGCGAGATCATGCAGGGGCTGGTCAACACCTACAAGGAATCCGGCTGGCTGCCCGAATGGGCGAGCCCGGGGCACCGCGACGTGATGATCGGCTCGAACTCGGCGAACCTGATCGCCGACGCCTATCTGAACGGCGTGCGCGGCTTCGATGTCGAGACGCTGTACGAGGCGATGGTCAAGAACGCGACCACCTCGGAAGGACGCCCCCGCGACAAGCGCGGCAACGTCGTCGGCGCGGTCGGGCGTGAAGGCGTCGAATATTACAACAAGCTCGGCTACGTTCCCTATGACGTGGGCATCAACGAGAATGCCGCGCGCACGCTCGAATATGCCACCGCCGACTTCTCGCTCTCGCGCCTTGCCGCCGCGCTGGGCAAGACCGAGGACGCCAAGAAATACGCCGCGCAGGCGCAGAACTATCGCAAGCTGTTCGACCAGGAGAGCGGCTGGATGCGCGGCCGCAACCAGAACGGCAGCTGGTCCACGCCGTTCAATCCCTACAAATGGGGCGACGCCTTCACCGAGGGCAATTCGCTCCACTACAGCTGGTCGGTGATGCAGGACGTGCAGGGCCTGATCGACCTGATGGGCGGCGACAAGAAGTTCACCGACCGGCTGGACTCGATCTTCTCGACCCGGCCGATCTTCGACGACAGCTATTATGGCCAGGTGATCCACGAGATCCGCGAGATGCAGATCGTCAACATGGGCCAGTATGCCCATGGCAACCAGCCGATCCAGCACATGATCTATCTGTACGACTGGGCCGGCCAGCCGTGGAAGGCACAGGCGCATGTCCGCGATGTGATGAAGAAGCTCTATTCGGCCGC
>PJUL01000674.1_pt1 | contig 20989 bp, 24 predicted proteins | sample 1512221 | NCBI WGS metagenome assembly PJUL01 (sample SAMN08177667, study PRJNA422409) | Feces metagenome, whole genome shotgun sequencing project.
GGTACGATCGTCTGCGACGAGGAAGAAATCATGGAAAAGCGCATCGTCTCGGGCGTCGCCTACAGCCGCGACGAAGCCAAGATCACCCTGCTGGGCCTGCCCGACCATCCGGGCGTGTCCTCGCAGATCTTCGGCCGCCTGGCCGACGCCAATGTGAACGTCGACATGATCGTGCAGTCGCGCGCCCGCAGCGCCGACACCGCCAACATGGAGTTCACCGTCGGCAAGCGTGACGCCGCCCGCGCCGTCGAGATCGTTCGCGCCGCCCAGGTCGAGATCGGCTTCGAGGACGTCGCCGTCAACGAGGACGTCGCCAAGGTGTCGGTGATCGGCGTGGGCATGCGTTCGCACGCCGGCGTCGCCCAGTCGATGTTCGCGGCCTTGGCCGAGAAGAACATCAACATCCAGGTCATCTCGACCTCGGAGATCAAGATCTCGGTCCTGATCGACGCGGCCTACACCGAACTGGCCGTCCGCGCCCTGCACGCCGTGTACGGCCTGGACCAGCTGTAAGAGACCCATGGACGAGGCCTGGAAACGCATCGACGGTTTCCAGGACCTCGTCGATTGGTTTGGCCGGGCGCCCGGCTTCCACGACGGTTACGTTCTGTCGCTGAAGATCGACTTCCCCACCGAGGCCGTGCTGGTGATGCACGGCTGGGGTATGACCGATCGCGTCGACGCCCGCGGCTATTTCGAGCTCGAAAAGCACTTCGTGGCGACTTTCCGTCTCGCCGATCTGGTGAGGATCGAGCTCAACGATCCCGACCATGCCGGCTCCATCGTCGAGTGGCTGACGATCACCGCCGACGGCGATCAGCTCGAATTCGCCATCAATCCCATTCTTGGGACCGGCGGGCTGTTGCGATGCCTGAAGGCCAGCATCAGCTTCGAACCTGGCAAACCGACGACCTGACCTTCTACAAAACGTCGCCTTCGGACGTTATGAGGGCAAGGTAGCCTTCGAGAGTCCCATGTCCGACGTCTTCAAGTTCGATCCCGCCGCCAAGACCGTCACCTTCCACGGCGACGCCGGCCTCGAGTTGCTTTACGACCTCTTGCTGCGCGCCAAGTTCGGCGACGGCTACGAAAAGCCGCTGCTGGTCAGCCCGTGGCTGGCGGCGCTGCTGCGCCAGCTGGATCAGGCGCTGCCGGACGACGGCCAGTGGTTCCCCGAAAAGCCCGGCCAGCCGATCTTCGACACCGACGACCTCCTGGCCATGGGCGACGCCGTGATCGAGGAAGGCCACACCGTCGGCTGGTGGACCATGACCGAGCCGGAAAAGCGCGACTACCTGCGCAACGTCGTCGCCGCGCCGCACCCGCTGACCGACCTGCAGGTCGAGTTCATCGAGAGCGACATCGACGCGGCCCTGGAACAGGCCCGCCGCCTGGTCATGGACGCCGAGGAGCCCCTGGCCCTGCCGGGTCACGGCTGAGTTCGCTATAGTGAGGTCATGGGCCACGACCTGACCGCCCCCGCCGAGCTGTCCTTTCGCCGCTACAGCGTCGAAGCCATCTCGCACGCCCACGACTTCGACCAGATCGTGCTGCCGCGTCGCGGCGTGCTGGAGATCGAGATCGACGGCCGGGGCGGCCGGGTCGATCCGGGCAGCGCGGCGGTGATCCCGCCGGGCACGCGCCACGTCTGCGCCGCCGACGGCGAAAACCTGTTCGTGGTGGCCGACATTGGCGGCGCCCTGATGGCGCCGTTCGAGCGCTTGCGCGAAAAGCCGTTCGCCTGCGTCACCAGCCCGGTGCGCGGCCTGCTGTCGTTCCTGTCGGGCGAGGCGCCGGGCGGGATCGACGACGGCGTCGCGGGGCTGTGGACGCCGCTCCTGCTACGCGGCCTGTCGAGCGGCCCGATCGCCGTCGATCCGCGCCTGGCCCGCGCCGCGGCGATGATCGAGGCCCGCTACCACCAGCCGCTGACCGTCCGCGACCTGGCGGCCGAGGCCGGCATGAGCCAGAGCCGCTTCTTCGACCGCTTCGCCGCCGCCTACGGCGCGACCCCGCACGCGGCCCTGATCGACGCGCGGTTGCGGGCCGCCCAGCGCCTGCTCGACGACCCGGCGCTTTCCATCGCCGAGATCGCCGTCCGCACCGGTCACGGCGACCAGAGCACCCTGACGCGCCGCATGAAGGCCGCCCTGGGCGTCACGCCCGCGGCCTGGCGCAAGGGGCGGCGCTAGCCCCGGCCCTACGTCCCGATCTGGCGTGGGAGGATGGTGCTCTTGGGGCTCCAACGCCCCCGCGCAGTGCGGTGGCTCCAAACAAAAGGAGCTCCAAGGATGACCGACGAACCCGTCTCCGACTTCATGAAACCCATACTGCTGTCGCCCGACGCGACGGCGGCCCGCGCCGGTTTCGGCTTTACCGGAACCGACAAGCTTCTGGGCTGGGGCAGCTATTTCCTGCCTTCGGCCGATAGCGCGGTCGATAAGCAGTTCGCCGTCGTGCAGCGCCAGCAGCAGCCGGGCGGCGTGCTGGGCGCGATCTACGGCCAGAAGGTCTCGGACTATACCGGCGGCTCGTCCGGCGACGCCGACGCGCCGGTCAACGCCGCCGTGCACGGCTACAACCAGGTCGGCGCCAACGTGACCTACTGCAACGAACTGGGCGGTCTGTTCGTGACCGACAACTACTCCTATCACGGCCAGGGCTCGGGCGTGTTCTGCCAGGGCAACGCCAGGCATGGCGGCCGCGCCTGGGGCGTGCTCGGCGAGGGCAAGGAGTGGCCCGAACTCCTCACGGCCACGGCCGGGCAGACCCAGTTCGACGTCCCGAACCATGTCCCCGGCAAGGTCGTGGTGCTGAAGAACAAAGTGGCGCTGCAGCGTGGGACCGATTTCACCGACAGCGACGGGCAGAAGATCGTCCTGAGCTCGCCGGCGGCCGCCGGCGACGAGATCAGGGCCTATCGCGAAGATCCGGCCTACGCGGTCATGGGCGCGGAGCTCGACGTCTACGCCGGCGCCGGATCGGACAACGCCAATCCCATTTCGGGCAACCGCATAGGCCTTTCGATCTTCGCCTACCGGCTGTTCAAGGATGTCGTGCTGCCGGCCAGGGTAGGCACGCTGCTCAACCTGGTGTCCGATCCGGCGGACGGCGAGAACGTTACCGTCGACCGAGGGGTGCTGTTCCAGGGCAGGTTCGCCGCCGGGATCGATTTTTCGGCGACCAACGCCGTCTTCACCGACTACCTCATCAAGTTCCGCAACGGGGCCGGGGTCTCGCAGGCGGGCAACCTGGCGATCGGCGACGCGCCGCCGCTCGACACGCCCGGCCATGCGACCGTCCGGGTGCGCAATGACACCTCGGGCGGTCTGATCGAGGTCGGCGGCGGCCAAACCCTCGGGCGCGTCCAGGCCTCGAACGGCTCCGGCGTCGTCTTCGGCTCGGATACCGACACCGACGTGCTGGTGACGCGCAAGGGCCTCGAGAGGCTGCGCGTGGGGGCAGGGGCCATCACCGCTTCGGTTCCGATCCGGCATCCGACCTACATCCGGTCGACCGCGCCCAGTCCGGCCATCGGCGCGGGCGCCGAGATCTACGTCTCCGACCTGACCGGCGGCGCCGAACTTTGCTTCTCGGACGGGGTGAACTGGCGTCGCAACTCCAACCGCGAAGTCATGTCCTGAGCCGGTCATGACGATTGAGACCAGGATCCATCCGTATGAACTGCTGATCCGCTGGACCGACGGCGTGATGACCGGCGCGCACTATGTCGAGCTGGTCCAGACCGTGCGCGACGGGGTGGTGATCTCCACGGCTCCGACCGCCCCGCGCAGCATCGTCGACGCGGGGCGGCTGGCGGGCGAAGTGCTGGGCGTCGTCCAGGCCAGCGCCGTCGCCGACAAGCTGCGGGCGGAGGCCGAACTGGCCCTCGCTCTGGAGCGTATCGCCGTCCTGGAGGCGGGGCGCTAGAAGCCGCCGGGATCGGGCGCGGGCGAGAGCTCGCGCCCGATCTTCGGGAGCTTTCGCCAAAGCCAGGGGATCGCGCGCCTGCTAGGTCCGGGGACATGATCAGTCCCCGGAACCTTCTGCTCGGTCTTCTCTACGGTCTCGTCGCCGGCGCCCTGTGGGGCGGGGTGTTCCTGGCGCCGAAGCTGCTGGAGGCGTTCACGCCGCTGCAGATGACCGCCGGACGCTACATCGCCTACGGCCTGGCCGCCGCCGTGCTGTTGGCCCCGAGCTGGCGATCGGTGATGGCGCGGATGGACCGCCGCGACTGGCGCGATCTCGCCGGGCTGAGCCTGCTGGGCAACCTCGTCTACTATGTGGGCCTGTCGGTGGCGGTGCAGACGGCGGGCGTGGCCCTGGCCTCGCTGATCATCGGCCTGTTGCCCGTGACCATCACCCTGGCCGGCGCCCGGAAAGGCGAGGGGGCCCCGCTGCGGGCCCTGGCCGCGCCGCTGGCCCTGATCATCGCCGGCGGGGTCTGCATCAATGTGGCGGTGTTCACGACGCCGTCGGAGGTTCCGGTCGGCAAGCTGATCCTCGGCGTGCTGGGCGCGACCCTGGCCCTGGCGGTCTGGACCGCCTACGCCGTCTGGAACGCCCGCCGCCTGGCCGCGACGCCGAAGTTCAGCAGCCACGAATGGTCGCTGCTGACGGGCCTGGTCACGGGCCTGTTGTCGCTGGTGCTGGTGGTTCCGGCCTTCCTGATGGGGGGCAAAGTTCATCCGCCGGCCGCCTGGGGCTGGTTCTGGATGGTCAGCTTCGCCGTCGCCATCGGGGCCTCGGTGATCGGCAACGGCCTGTGGAACGGGGCCAGCCGCCTGCTGCCGCTGTCGCTGTCGGGGCAGCTGATCGTGTTCGAGACCCTGTTCGCCCTGCTCTACGGCTTCCTGCACGAGGGCCGCTGGCCGCATGTGCTGGAATGGTCGGCCATCGTGCTGATGCTGGCGGGCGTGCTGTGGTCGGTGCGGCTGCATCGACCGGGGGCGGCGCACGCGGGGGAATAGCTCCACCTTCTTCCGGGAGCGCTGAAAAGCTCTTGGAAAACCTGACACCAACATGAACAGGCGCGTTCAGGTCGGGTTCAAACGGCAAGGCTCATAAACGTCCTCAACAGCGCCGCCTCCGGGTTTGGCGACGCTTCTGGAACAAGGAGCACTGCCATGAAGACCTTCGGTAAGTTCAGCAAGATCGCCATCAGCACCGCCATCGCCGGCGCGCTGGTCCTGCCCGCCACGGCCGCCTTCGCCGGCGATCGCGGCAAGAGCAACAAGACCGAGCGCGCGATCCTGGGCGCGGTCCTGGGCGGCGCGGCCGGCGCCATGCTGGGCGACGGCGACGGCGGCGCGATCGCGGTCGGCGCCCTGGCCGGCGGCGCCATCGGCGCGGCCACCGCCAAGGACAAGCGCAATCACCGCTACAGCAGCCGCTATGACGAGCGTCGCCCGTACTACAGCGACACCCGCTACGGCTATAACGACCGCTACGACCGTCGCGACCATCGCGATCGCTACGACAGCCGCTACGACTATTACGGTCAGCGCCGCTAAAGCTTGACCGCTGACAAGCTAGGCAAGACGCCGCCCCTTTCCGGAGGGGCGGCGTTTTTTGCGCTTAAGGGTCGAGGAAAAACACCGCGCTCACTGTGCGGCGCGCGAAATCTGCTATAGCGCGCATGACAGGACGACGTGCTTCGACGCGTCGGAACCAAGGGAGCGCACGACAGGCGACATGGCAGGCCCCGGCATCGCCGTTCGAGGACCCAGAAGCCTGCTTCGCCAGATCCGCGAGGCCATGGCCGGCGGCGGACCCGCCCAGGCCAAGCTCGACATGGTGGTGCGCACCATCGCCGTCTCGATGGTCGCGGAAGTCTGCTCGATCTATCTGCGCCGCGCCTCGGGGGATCTCGAGCTCTTCGCCACCGAAGGCCTGTCGCGCGACGCCGTCCACGTGACGCGGATGAAGCCGGGCGAAGGCCTGGTCGGCGAGACCATGCGCCTGGGCCGGCCGCTGAACCTGTCGGACGCCGCCAGCCACCCGTCGTTCTCCTATCGTCCGGAAACGGGCGAAGATCCCTATCACGCCTTCCTGGCGGTGCCGCTGTTGCGCGGCGGCCGGGCCATCGGCGTGCTCGTCGTCCAGAACCGCACCGAGCGGGTCTATGAGGACGAGGAGGTCGAGGACCTGCAGATCATCGCCATGGTGCTGGCCGAGATGGTCAGCTCCAGCGAGCTTCTGGGCGCCGACGAGCTCAAGGACGTCGAGCTGGCGCCGCACAAGCCCGAGCGGCTGAAGGGCGCGCGCTTCGCCGAGGGCCTGGCTTATGGCGTGGCCGTGCTGCACGAGCAGCCGGTGGCCCCCGAACAGCTGCTGTCGGACGACGCCCTGGCCGAGGAGGCCCGGCTGAAATGGGCCATCGAGGCCCTGCAGACCCAGATCGACGAGATGCTGGACGGCCAGCACGGCCTGGTCGGCGCCAGCTACGAGGTGCTCGACACCTATCGCCTGTTCGCCCACGACCGGGGCTGGAACCGGGGCCTGCAGGAGGCCGTGCGCTCCGGCCTGACGGCGGAAGCCGCGGTCGAGCGCGTGCGCTCCGAGCACCGCGCGCGCCTGGGCCAAGCCCGCGACCCCTATCTGCGCGAGCGGCTGCACGACCTGGAAGACCTCAACGACCGGCTGCTGCGGCACCTGTCGGGCGACGTCCACGCCGTGCGCCAGCTGCCCGAGGACGCCATCCTGATCGCGCGGAACCTGGGTCCCGCCGACCTGCTGGAATACGACCGCACCAAGCTGAAGGGCATTCTGCTCGAAGAAGGCTCGGCCGCCAGCCACGCCGGCATCGTGGCCCGGGCGCTCGACATCCCGTGCGTGGGCCGCCTGGCCGGCCTGCGCGACCGGGTCAGCGAGGGCGACCCGGTGGTGGTCGACGCCGAGACGGCCGAGGCCTGGCTGCGCCCGCGCCCCGACGTCGTGAAGGCCCTGAAGGCCCGGATGGAGGTCCGCGCCCAGCGCAAGGCCGAGTTCGCCCGCCTGCGCGACACGCCGGCCTTCACCCGCGACGGCTCGAAGATCACCCTGCTGATGAACGCGGGCCTGGCCGTCGATCTCGACATCCTGGGCGAGACGGGGGCGGAGGGCATCGGCCTCTTCCGCACCGAGTTCCAGTTCATGGTCGCCGAGGAGATGCCGCGTCTGGAGGCCCAGACGTCGCTCTACGAGAAGGTGCTGGAGGCCGCCAACGGCATGCCGGTGACCTTCCGCACGCTCGACCTCGGCGGCGACAAGCTGCTGCCGTACATGGAGCTGGAGCGCGAGGACAATCCGGCCCTGGGCTGGCGCGCCGTGCGCATGGGGCTGGACCGTCCGGCCCTGCTGCGCCTGCAGATCCGCGCCCTGATCAAGGCCGCCGCCGGCCGCGAACTGCGGATCATGTTCCCGCTGGTGGCCAATGTGGACGAGTTCCGCGCCGCCCGCGCCTTCGTCGACCAGGAGGTCGCTTGGGCCCTGAAGCGCGGCCGCCCCGCGCCGGCCCGCCTGGACGTCGGGGCGATGGTCGAGGCCCCGTCGCTTCTGTGGCATTTGGACGCGTTGCTGCCGATGACCGACTTCGTTTCGGTCGGCACCAACGACCTGATGCAGTACCTGTTCGCCGCCGACCGGGGCAATCCGCGGGTGTCGGACCGCTACGACCCGCTGTCGCCGGCGGCTCTGCGGGCGCTGAAGACCATCCAGCAGGCCTGCGAGGACACCGGCACGCCGGTGTCGGTGTGCGGCGAGATGGCGGGCCGTCCGCTGGAGGCTTTCGCCTTGGTGGCCTTGGGTTTCGACCGCCTGTCGATGCCCCCGGCCGGCATCGGTCCCGTCAAGCAGATGGTGCTGTCCTGCGACCGCGAGGCCGCCCGCCGCAACGTCGAAGCTCTGCTGAAAGGGTCCGGCGGGTCCTTGCGGGGCGAGATCGAAACCTTGGCCAGGAAGCTCTATGTCGCCGTCTAGACTGAGGGCGCGTTAACCTTGCGGCCAAGTTTAGTGCATTGAATCCGGCTACTTACTTTGATATCCACAATCAAATGTTAACAAAGGCCGGCTAGAGTCGGCGCAAGATCGGTCGGACTCTCGTGCGACGCGAATTTTCTGGGGTGATCTGTTCGTCATGCCGCTCGACACGGGCAGGGTGAGTCATTTGAGTCTGGTCGCCGAGGGCGACCGGGACGAGGCTGGGGCCATGACGGCCGGTCAGCCTTCGGTCGATCACGGCGTCGACCTGGGCGAAGCCCTGCGCGCCGCTCGCCTGTTCCACGGCATGACCTTGCAGGACGTGGCCGACGCCACCCGCATCCGCCAGGCCTATGTCGAGGCGCTGGAGGACATGCGCCTGGACGAACTGCCCTCGCGGCCGTTCACCATCGGCTACATCAAGGCCGTGGCCAACCTGCTGCACCTGGACGCCGAGGCGGCCGTGGCGCGCTTCAAGCTGGAAGCCCACGACGACGTCGAGCCCCTGCGCGCGCCGATCGGCGTGCATCGCCAGCGCGACCCGCGCCTGGGCCTGCTGCTGGCCGGCGGCCTGCTGGTCGGCGGCGCCATCGTGCTGTGGAACGTCGCCCAGCGCGCCATGACCCACGACGCCGAGCCCAAGGCCCAGGTGGCCGCCGGCGCGGTCCCCCAGAACACCCCGACGGCCGTCGCCGCTGGCGGCGCTGGTGGTGACGGGGGCGGCTCGGTGTCGCTCGGCGCGCCGCTGCCGGCTCCGGTCGAGTCGACCACCCCGACGCCTTACGTGACCCCCGGCCTGGAAGCCGCCGCCGCCGCCGGCGGTTCGGCCGACGCCGTGGCCGCCGCCGCCAAGGCCCGCAAGGAAGCCGAGGCCCAGGCCGCGCCCGAGGCGATCGCCAATCTCGGCGCGCCGTTCAAGTCCAAGGGCGCGATATACGGCGCGGCTGCGGCCGACTCGTCGGGCGTGATCCTGCAGGCCCGCAAGTCGACCTCGCTGGTGGTGCGCGGCGCCGACGGCGCGGTCTACTTCACCCGCTGGCTGTCGGCGGGCGACGCTTTCCGCGCCCCGCGCACGCCGGGCCTGGTGGCCGACATCGCCGAGCCGGGCGCCGTGGACGTGTTCGTGGGCGGGGTGCTGACGACGCGCCTGTCGGCCCCGCAGACGCCGCTGGCCAAGCTGGTCCCGGTCGCGCCCAAGCCCGTCGCCCCGGCGCCGGTCAAGCCGCAATAGGGTCTTTGGTCGAAGCCTTCGCGCTCGGGCCTTCTATCCGTCACCAAGACCCACTAGATTGGCGCCATGGCCGCTGACCACACCCACGTTCGTCCCTGGCGCATGATCGAGCGCCGCAAGTCGCGCAAGATCCGTGTCGGCAGCGTCGAGGTGGGCGGCGACGCGCCGATCTCGGTCCAGTCGATGACCAACACCCTGACCAGCGACGCCGCCGCGACGCTGAATCAGATCCGCCAGCTGGAAGAGGCCGGCGCCGACATCGTTCGCGTCAGCTGCCCCGACGTCGACAGCACCGCGGCCTTCAAGACCATCGCCCGCGAGGCGAAGGTGCCGCTCGTGGCCGACATCCACTTCCACTACAAGCGCGGCATCGAGGCGGCCCAGGCCGGCGCGGCCTGCCTGCGGATCAATCCGGGCAATATCGGCAGCCCCGACCGCGTGCGTGACGTCGTCAACGCCGCCAAGGACCACGGCTGCTCGATCCGCATCGGCGTCAACGCCGGCTCGCTGGAGCGCGAACTGCTGGAGAAGTACGGCGAGCCGTGCCCCGACGCCATGGTCGAGAGCGCGCTGAACCACGCCCGCATCCTGCAGGACCACGACTTCCACGAGTTCAAGATCAGCGTGAAGGCGTCCGATCCGTTCATGACGGTGGCGGCCTATCACCAGCTGTCGGAACGCATCGACTGCCCGCTGCACCTGGGCGTCACCGAGGCCGGCGCCCTGCGCACCGGCACGGTGAAGAGCGCCATCGGCATGGGCTCGATGCTGTGGGCCGGCATCGGCGACACCATCCGCGTCAGCCTGGCCGCCGATCCTGTGGAAGAGATCAAGGTCGGCTTCGACATCCTGAAGTCGCTGGGCCTGCGCCACCGCGGCGTCAACATCATCGCCTGCCCGTCCTGCGCCCGTCAGGGCTTCAACGTCATCAAGACGGTGGAGCAGCTGGAAGAGCGCCTGGCCCATATCGCCACGCCGATGTCGCTGTCGATCATCGGCTGCGTGGTCAACGGCCCGGGCGAGGCGCTGATGACCGATATCGGCTTCACCGGCGGCGGGGCCGGGGCGGGCATGGTCTACATGGCCGGCAAGCCCGACCACAAGCAGTCCAACGAGGGCATGATCGACCACATCGTCGAGCTCGTGGAGAAGAAGGCCGCCGAGCTGCAGGCGGCCCAGGCCGCCAAGGCGATCGCGGCGGAGTAGAGCGGGCGGCGGGAGAGCCTCTCGCCGACGTCGTCGCAAAAGCTTCAATTTTTCAAGGGCGTGCTGGCTGTCGCCGCCTCCTGTCGGTTTGAATTATTTCGATAACGACACTATGTTGCAGCTGGACTGTGCAATTGACCGCGTCTAGGTTGAGCCCCGTAACTTTGAGTTGGGGGCTATCATGAACACCTATCTTCGCGGCGCGTCGCTGTTCCTGGCGGCGGCCTCCCTGAGCGCGTGCGCCACCGTCACGCGCGGCACCACCCAGTCGTTCACCGTCGAATCCTCGCCGCCGGCCGAGGTGAAGACCTCGACGGGCTTTTCCTGCCCGTCGACGCCCTGCACCCTGAAGCTGCCCCGCAAGGAAGGCTTCACGGTCACGGTGACCAAGGCCGGCTACAAGACCCACACCTCGGAAGTCGTCAGCAAGATGAGCGGCGGCGGCGGCGCGGCCCTGGCCGGCAACGTCCTGGCCGGCGGCATCATCGGCATGGGCGTCGACGCCTCGAGCGGCGCGCTCAACGACCTGACGCCCAACCCGCTGAAGGTGGTGCTGGAGCCGGAAGTCGCCGCGGCGCCCGCGGCTGAAGCCGCCGCTGCTCCGGCCGCCGCGAGCGGCACGCCGTGAGCGCGCTCCGCACCTTCGCCCGCGTCTCGCGCGCGGCCCTGGTCGGCGCGGGCCTGCTGACCCTGGCCGCCTGCGCCAGCGCCTCCAAGCCCGAGCAGATGACCATCACCGCCAGCACGGTTCCGGCCGCCGCTCCCGGCGCGCCGGGCTACAAGGCGTTCCGCGTGGCCGCCGTCCAGGGCGGCGGCGAGACCAACCCGCTGTGGATGTCCAACGTCTCCGACAAGGACTTCAAGGTGGCGCTGGAGACCTCGCTGAAGGGCCTGAACTATCTGGCCGACAGCAGCGACAAGGCTTCGCTGGAACTGAAGGCCAGCATCGTCGACCTGCAGCGGCCGATGGCCGGCATCGACATGTCGGTGACCTCGAAGGTGCGCTACAGCGCCATCCCGGTCGCCGGCGGCGCGCCGGTGTTCGACGACACGGTCGCGGCCACGGGCACGGCTCACTTCGGCGAGTCCCTGCTGGCCGTCGAGCGTCTGCGCAAGGCCAACGAGGCGGCGATGCGGGCCAATATCGAGGCCTTCGTCAAGCGCCTGCAGGAAGGCCTGAAGACCTCCGGCGGCGCCGCCGCCGGCAAGTAGCCTGCGCGCCGGACCTGACTTGGTCAGGTTCGGGATCGCTGAGAAGCGGACCCCGGCGGCGCCCTGCGTCGCCGGGGTTTTCGTTCTTAGATCACCGGCCTCAGATCACCGGTCGGGCGCGCTCGTCGACGTCGGCCAGGGCGGCGGCGACGATCCTCAGGCCCTCTTCCAGCTCGACCCGGTCGGCCGCCGCGCCCAGGGCCAGGCGCACGCCGGTGACCAGGCCCGGCTCGACGATCGGGGCGGCGGGCGGGGTGACCTCGGCGCCGCCACGCAGGGCCCGGCCGGCCAGGCGCTCGGCCTCCAGCTCGCTCATCGGCAGCCACAGGTGCGGCGCGGTCGGGGTGGCCGGGCCGGAAAGGGCGTTGCCCAGGATCGAGCGGGCCAGGTCGACGCGGGCGGCGGTCTCCTCGCGGATCTCGGCCAGGATGGCGTCGGCCGTGCCGTCCTCGATCCACTGGCCGGCGATCAGCATGCCAAAGCCCGGTGGGGCGTAGGCGATGGCGCGCATGGTCTCGAGGATCCGCTCCAGGGCCGCGTCGTCGGGGGCGATGACGAAGCCGGCCCGCAGGCCAGGCGCCAGGGTCTTGGACACGCCCGAGACGTGGAACGTCCGCTCGGGCGCCAGCATGGCCAGGGGCGGCGGGGCGCTGGGCGCATAGGCGCCGTAGATGTCGTCCTCGATCAGGATCAGGTCGAGGCGTCGGGCGACCGCGACGATGGCCTCGCGCCGGGCCAGCGACATGATCCGTCCGGTGGGGTTCTGCAGGGTGGGCAGCACGGCGACGACCCGCGCGCCGGTGGCGGCGACGGCGGCTTCCAGGGCGTCGGGCCTCAGGCCCTCGTCGTCCATGGCCACGCCCTTGAGGCGATAGCCGGCGTGGGCGGCCAGGGCGCGGATGCCGTGGAAGGTCGAGGCCTCGCACAGCACCGCGTCGCCCGGTCGGGCCACCGCGCCGAAGGCCAGGGCCAGGCCCTGCTGGGCGCCGGCGCAGCAGACCAGGCGTCGCCAGTCGGCGGTCTCGAAACCGGCGCTGCGGGACAGCCACTCGGCGGCGGCGCGGCGATGCCGCTCCAGCCCGGCGGCGGGCGAATAGTCCAGGTGGTCGGCGAGGTCGGGACGGCGGCGCAGGCGCTGCATCGTCTCGCCGATCACCCGCGAGGCCGGCCAGTTGAGGGCGACGTTCTGGGCCAGGTTGATCGGCCCCTCGCGGCGGCGCGGCGAGCCGATCGCGCCGGGCGCGTTGACGAAGCTGCCCCGGCCGACATGGGCGCTGACCAGTCCGGCCTTCTCGGCCTCGACATAGGCGCGGGTGACGGTGCCCAGGCCCAGGCCCAGCCGGTGGGCCAGGTCGCGCTGCGGCGGCAGGCGGGTTCCGGCCGGCAGGGCGCCGGAGGCGACGTCGGCGCGCAGGGCCTCGACCAGGCGCTCGTAGATCGGCGCGTCGCCGTCGGGCAGGGCGGGGGTCCAGGCGGCGGCCATCGGGTGCTCCAGCTACATTGTCACTGTATCAATATAAGTTTTGACTCATAGTTCAATCGAAATCATCACCGTGACATTCCTGTCCAGGGAGGTCTCGATGACCCCGCAACTGATCCTCGCCTTCGTGCTGTTCGCCTTCGCCACCGCCGGCACGCCCGGTCCCAACAACATGATGCTGCTGGCCTCGGGCGCGAACTTCGGGTTCCGCCGCACGATCCTGCACATCCTGGGGATCAGCCTGGGCCTGGGGGCGATGGTGCTGGCCATGGGCTTTGGGCTGTCGGGCGTGTTCAAGGCCTGGCCGGTGCTGCACGAGATCCTGCGCTGGGTCGGGGCGGGCTACATGCTGTGGCTGGCCTGGAAGATCGGCACGGCCAAAGGCGTGTCCGAGCGCGAGGCCGGCGGGCGGCCGATGGGCTTCTGGGCGGCGGCGGCCTTCCAGTGGGTCAATCCCAAGGCCTGGGCCATGGCGCTGGGCGCGGTGACCACCTATGCGCCGGAGGGCGGATCGATCCTGGTCGTGCCGATGCTGGCGGGCCTGTTCATGCTGGTCGGCGCGCCGTGCAGCGCCGCCTGGGCCGGCTTCGGCATGGCCCTGCGCCGGTTCCTCGACCGGCCGGCGGTGCTGCGCGGCTTCAACATCACCATGGCCGTGCTGCTGGTCGTGTCGCTCTACCCCACGATCTTCGGCGGCGGCCACGCGCCCAAGACCGCGCCGCGCGACCTGGCGTTCGCCTTCAGGCCGCTGGTCTTCGACTGGCGGGGGTGAGGCTTCTTGCTACTGGACTCGGCGACGACCGTCTTCCAAGCTTGGCCTCTCAAGGGGGAGGGCTGCATGCCAGACGTTGGCGAGAGGATTTTTCGAAGATTCGCCAAGCTCTTCGGGGCGCTGTGCTTCGTCTATGCGGCGGTGTGCGCGTTCAGGACGACAGCGCACACGCTGGACCCGAGCCGGTTTCCTGATGAAGGAGGTTTGGACAAGTTCCTGATCTTCATCGCCCTGGGTTATGGCCTGCGCCTGCTGGCGCGGATCGACCAGAAGCTCGACGAGCGTCTTGCAGCGCCGTCGAACTGCAAGACGGACTGACTTGCGCCGGCGCGCCGCGCGAGATCACATCGTCGGGTCCTTTGGAGTTTCCTCGATGCGTCTCGCCGCCGCCCTCGCCGCAACCGTCCTGGCGCTCGCCCACGCCGCCTTCGCGCCTTCGGCCTGGGCCCAGGACATCAAGGTGACCGTGCAGGGCCGCGACAGCATCGTGCTGACCCCGGCCGACTTCGCCGCCCTGCCGCGCGGCAAGGCGACCATGGTCGAGGGCGGCAAGAGCGCGGTCTACGAGGGCGTGCTGCTGAACGCCGCCCTGGTCCAGGCCGGCGTGGTGCACGGCGACCGGCTGATGGGCCGCTACCTGAACCAGGTGGTGATCGTGAAGGCGGCCGACGGCTACACCTCGATCCTGTCGCTGGCCGAGACCGACCCGTTCTACCGCGACAATCCGGTGGTCATCGCCGACCGCAAGAACGGCCAGCCGCTGGACGCCCGTGAGGGTCCCTACCGGGTGGTGGTGGACGGCGACAGGAAGCCCTCGCGCTCGGCCAGGCAGGTGAGCGCCATCGAGGTGCGGCCGGCCTACTGAGGCTCGACACTCAGCGTGCATCCGGTCCAGGCTGCGCGTCTTGAGTGTGGAGGGGGATTCCCATGATGATCGATCGTCGCGCCCTGTTGCTGGGCGCCGGCTCCCTGGCTGCCGCGCCGCTGCTCGGGGCGGCCTCGGGGACCGCGAAGGTCGAGACCATCACCCTGAAGGTCCAGGATCGCGCGCTGCCCGTCCTGCTGGCGCGCCCCGAGAAGCCCAAGGGGCTATTGCTTTTCTCGCACGGCGCCGGCGGCCAGCCGTCCAACTATCAGGCGCTGTTCGACGTCTGGAGCGCGGCTGGCTTCCTCGTGGTCGCGCCGACCCACGTCGACTCCAAGGCCAGTCCCGACAGCGGCAAATACACCCTGCGCCAGGCCTTCGGCCTGCGCCTGCTGGACCTGGCGGCCGCCTCCCTGGAGATCACCGCAGACCTCCCCAGCCTGCCCGTGGCGGCCGCAGGGCACTCCTATGGCAGCCTGATGGCCCTGATGATGGGCGGGGCGCTGGAGACGGTGATCCCGGCGCGCAATCCGGACGTCAAGGCCGTGCTGTGCTTCTCCAGTCCCGGCGTCATCAAGGGCCTGATCGGCCCGACCGCCTACCAGGGCGTCAATGGACCGATGATGATGATCACCGGCGACAAGGACGTGCTGCCCGGCGTGATCGAGGACTGGCATGAGCACCTCTATCCGTTCGACACCAGCGCGGCCGGGGGCAAGTACCTGTGGGTCGGCAAGGGCGTCGGCCACAGCATGTCCTACCAGCCTCAGGCGCTCGGTTTTCCCGAGGCCTCGGCGCTGAGCGTGGCCTTCCTGAAGGCCAAGGTGCTGGGCGACGCGGCCGCCGAGGCCGCGCTGGCGGCGCAGGCCTCGACGCCCCTGGCCGACTGGAAGACGCGATAAGGCGGTCGGGCGGCTCTAGGCCGCCCGCACCCGTTCCGCGCCGAGGTTCAGGTAGTCGCGCTTGCCCAGGGGCACGCCGTGATGGCGCAGGATGTCGTAGGCGGTCACGACGTGGAACTGGAAGTTCGGCAGGGCGAACTCCAGCAGGTAGTCCAGCCCGGAAAAGCCCAGGGTGAGCGGGCCGGCGGGGAACACCACCTCGCGGGTCTCGGCCCCTTCGAAGGCTTCGGCCGGAACGCTTTGCACATAGACGAGGCTGCGGGCCACGCGATCCTGCAGCTGGGCGAAGGTGGTCTCGTCGTCGCTCATGGGCGGGGCGACGCCGCCGCTTAAGCGGGCCATGGCGCCGCGGGCCGCGTCGGAAGCGCGCTGGATCTGGCCGGCCAGCGGCAGCATGTCTTCGAAAAGGCGGGCCTGGACGAAGGCGTCCGGGTCGGCGCAGGCGGCTTCCGCATAAGCTTTCGCCTTGTCGAGCAGGTTCGACAGCGTGGTCAGGCCGCGCGTGAAGGCGGTGGCCGTGACGTGGTGGATCGAAAAGGACATGGGCGTTTCCCTGGGCAGGCCGCGTCGCGCGGCCGGCTCTTCACCTAGCTAATCCCAGTCCGGTAAGTTTTCAAACGATACTGATGACGGTGGGCGTCAGCAGCCGACGGCTTGGCCGCGCCTCCATTCCCTTCCCTCTGGAAAGGGCCTAGAGAAGCCGGCCCCATCCTTCAGCCGTGCGATCTCTTCCCTTGCGACTGCCCCAGGCCCGCCTCGACCAGGTTCTCGACCGTTTCCGCGAAGTGGAGGCCCGCATGGGCGCGGCCACCGACGGCGGCGAGATCGTCAAGCTCTCCAAGGAGCACGCCGAGTTGCGGCCGGTGGCCGAGGCCGTCGAACGCCTGGCCAAGCTGAGCGCCGAGCGCGCCGAGCTGGACGAGATGGCCGCCGATCCCGAGATGGCCGCCATGGTCCGCGACGAGATCGAGGCCCTCGACGAGCGCCTGCCGATCCTGGAGCGCGAGCTGGCCCTGATGCTGGCCCCCAAGGACAAGGACGAGAACGCTTCGGCCATTCTCGAAGTCCGCGCCGGCACCGGCGGCGACGAGGCGGCGCTGTTCGCCGGCGACCTCTTCCGCATGTACCAGCGCTACGCCGTCACCCAGGGCTGGCGGGTCGAGGTCGACAGCGTCTCCGAAGGCGAGATGGGCGGCTACAAGGAAATCATCGCCTCGATCACCGGCGACGGCGTGTTCGGCCGGCTGAAGTTCGAGAGCGGCGTGCACCGTGTGCAGCGCGTGCCCGAGACCGAGGCGCAGGGGCGCATCCACACCTCGGCCGCCACGGTGGCCGTGCTGCCGGAAGCCGAGGACGTCGAGATCGACATCAAGGAAAGCGATCTGCGGATCGACACCTACCGCTCGTCCGGCGCCGGCGGCCAGCACGTCAACAAGACCGACTCGGCCGTGCGCATCACCCACTTGCCGACCGGCGTGGTGGTGACGTCGTCGGAAAAGAGCCAGCACCAGAACCGCGCCAAGGCGATGAAGAACCTGAAGGCCAGGCTCTACGACATGCAGCGCCAGGCCCTGGACGACGCCCGCTCCGACGCCCGCAAGAGCCAGGTCGGCAGCGGCGACCGCTCCGAGCGCATCCGCACCTACAACTTCCCGCAGGGCCGGGTCACCGACCACCGGATCAACCTGACCCTCTACAACCTGGCCAAGGTGATCGAGGGCGAGTCCCTGGACGACGTCATCAACCCGCTGATCGCCGAGGATCAGGCTGCGCGCCTGGCGAGCCTGGAGGATTAATTGCAGATCCTCCCCCTCTGGGGGAGGTGGCCCGGAGGGCCGGAGGGGGGACGTTTTCAGCTTCCGCTGACGTCCTCCGCCTCGCAGCCACACCCCCCTCCGTCGGCTGCGCCGACACCTCCCCCAGAGGGGGAGGATTTAAAGCGCCTTCTCCATCACCACGAAGCTCAGATCATCCCGCAGCGGCTTGCCGAAGCGGTCGTCGCCGTGGGGGAAGGGGCGGGTTTCGCCGGTGAGGGCGTAGCCGCGGCGTTCGTACCAGGCGATCAGGGTGTCGCGGATGTGGACCACGGTCATCTGCATGCGGGTCGCGCCGCGCTCGCGGGCGAAGGCCTCGCCGGCCGCCAGCAGGGTGCGGCCCAACTGCCGGTCCTGCAGGTCGGGGCGGATGGTCAGCATGCCCAGATACCAGACGCTTGGCTCGGCGGGCTCCAGCCAGACCGAGCCGAGGATCGGACCTTCCGCGTCATCGCGGGCGGTCAGGATCACCGCTTGCGGCGAAGCGGCCAGATCGGCCTGAAGGCTTTCCAGGTCGATCCGCTGGCCGTCGATATAGCCGGCCTCGGTGGTCCAGCCGGCCTGGGCGCCCTGGCCGCGATAGGCGGAATTGACCAGGGCGACGAGGGCGTCGTGTTCGGCGGGGAGCGCGGGGGCGAAGATCATGGCCGCGAGCTAAGCCATGGGTCCGCCCCGGCGCCAAGCCTCAGGCTTCCGGAGGCGGCGGTTCCTTGCGGCCCATCCGCGTCGCATGCCCCCAGTAGCGGCCGCCGATGCGTTTGACCGTGCCGGCCTCGCGCTTGATCATCTCCCAGGGATGGAAAGCCAGGCCGACGGTGTCGGCCATGGCGGCGCCGCGCGCGCCCATCGGCTTTTCGGGGCCGGTGGTGGAGTCGTGGGCGGTCTGGTGCTCGATCTCGGCGTTGAGCTCGGCCCCGATCAGCACGGTCATGATCGAAAACCACACCCAGACCATGAAGGCGATCACCGCGCCCAGCGGGCCGTAGGTGGCGTCGTAATGGGCGATGCGGTTGACGTAGAGCGAGAAGCCCAGCGAGCCGATCAGCCAGGCGGCCGCCCCGAACAGCGCGCCCAGCACCACCCAGCGCCAGCGCGGACGGGCCCGGCAGGGGGCGAAGCGGTAGAGCATAGCGAAGGCCAGGGCGGTGACCAGCCATACCGTCAGCCAGCGCAGCGGGATCCACAGGGCGGCGATCGCGCCCAGGCCCAGGCGTTCGAAGGCGATCGGCAGGGCGATCAGCACCGCGGCGATGAACACCGCATAGACCAGGGCGCACAGGGTGAAGCCGTAGGTCAGCAGGGTCTTGCCGACGAAATGGCGCTTCTCGTCCTCGTCATAGGCGACGTTCAGCCCGTCGAAGAGCGCCTTCATGCTGGCGTTGGCGCTCCAGATCGACAGCAGCAGGCTGACCACGAAGGCCAGGCCCAGCTTGCTTCCCTCCTGGCTGGCCAGGCGCAGCATCTGCTCGCCGACGATCTGGACGACGCTGGCGGGGAAGACGGTGGCCATCTCCTGCAACTGCTTCTCCACCGCCCCGACGTCGGCGAACAGGCCGTAGAGCGAGACGAAGGCGCCGATGGCCGGGAACAGGGCCAGCAGGGTGTAGAAGGTCACGCCGCCGGCGACAGAGGGCAGCTTGTCGACGCTGATCTCGCGGGCGGTGCGCCAGAGGATGTCGCGCCAGCCGAGCAGGGGAATGCCATGGGGATGCCGGGCGGCGCGGCCGCGCCGGGGCTCGGCGGCGTCGAACTCGTCGGGCGGCATGGTCCGGTCTTCCGACAAGCCGGGCGGAGGGGCGTGGGGCTCCTCGACCGGCTCCAGCCGCTTGGGGAAGGCGAACGGCGCGACCGCCAGCAGCAGGATCCAGGGCGCGAGGTGATAGGGCCGCGTGGCCAGCCACGACCGGATGGGGCGTCGCGGCGCGGTGTCGGTCATGAACGGGTCTCCCGGGCTTGGGAAATTCGCGAGCGGGCGCTGCGTTCCTTGATCTTGCCAAGCCCCAGTTGCGCGACCACCTTGCCGCCATGCAAGCCCAGGTCGCCTCGCTCTATCGTCATCCCGTCAAGGGCTTTACGCCCGAGCGCCTGGAGGCGGCGACGCTGAGCGCGGGCGCCTGCTTCCCGTGCGACCGGCTCTATGCGGTCGAGGACGGTCCCAGCGGCTTCGACGCGGCCGCGCCGGGCCATCTGTCGAAGATGAAGTTCACCGTACTGGCCAAGATCCCGCAGGTGGCTAAGGCGCGCACGGCCTATGACGAGGAAAGCGGCGTGCTGACCGCCTCGGCCGAGGGGCTGGACGCCTTCGCCGGCGACCTGCGCGGCGCGGAAGGCCGGCGCGGTTTCGAGGCCTGGCTCGCGGCCCTGCTGGGCGACGAGGCGAGAGGTCCGCTGCGGGTGCTGGAGGGGCCGGGCGCGCACCGGTTCATGGACAGCAAGTCGGGCTTCGTCTCGATCGTGAACCTGGCCAGCGTGCGCGACCTCGCCGAAAAGGTCGGCCGCCCGGTCGACCCTCTGCGCTTCCGCGCCAACCTCTATGTCGAGGGCTGGCCGGCCTGGGCCGAGAACGACTGGACGGGGAAGGCGGTGAGCGTCGGCGCGGCGACCGCCCAGGTGCTCAAGCCCATCGTCCGCTGCGCGGCCACCCACGTCGACCCGATCACCGCCGAGCGCGACATCGAGGTGGTGAAGGCCCTGTTCGACAACTACGGCCACACCTTCTGCGGCATCTACCTGAACGTCATCGAAGGCGGCGCGGTGGGGCAGGGGGATGCCGTGGTGGTCGAGGCCTAGAGGTGGGACGAGGGGTCCATCTGCTGGTGCAGGATGCGAACGATCAGCGCCATTTGTCGGTCGGCCCTGTAGAAGACAACGTGCGAGCCCACCGTGTGACGCCGGTAGGCTGAAGAGATGCGGTCATCCCGGCGGCCGGCCTCGGGATGCAGGCCGACAAGGTCGAGCGCCTGCTTGATTTCGCGCAGATAGGCTGCGGCTTGGCGGGCGCCCCACTGGCTTTTGGAATAGGCCCGGATGTCGTCGATATCGCGTCGCGCTTTGAACGACAGCCGATAGCCGCTCATTTCTCCTGCTTGGCCTCGGCTTCCAACTCGGCGATGAAGCCCTCGAAGTCGAACGGTTCTTCCATGAACCCGCTAGCCTCGCCCTCGGCGAGGGCGGCGCGGAGCGCTTCCAGCTTGGCTTCGTGCTCTTCCAACATCCGCAACCCCGCGCGGATGACGTCGCTGGCCGAGCCGTAACGGCCTTCGGCCACCTGGCTTTCGATGAAGGTCTGGAAGTGCGTGCCGAGGCTGACCGAGGTGTTTTTGCTCATCAAGAACCTCCAAGACCGAGAATACCAAAAACTGGTATCGCGCTCAATCTCGCCCTCGCCGCCGCGACGCGCTATTGGAGCCGCCATGACCCTCACTCTCGTCAAAGCCTGGAACGGCGCCAAGGAGCGCCTGAAGGAAGCCGGCATCGATCAGCCCGCCATCGACGCGCGCCTGATGCTGGAAGTCGCCGCCGGCGTCAGCCGCACCGACATCATCACC
>PJUL01000675.1_pt1 | contig 20971 bp, 21 predicted proteins | sample 1512221 | NCBI WGS metagenome assembly PJUL01 (sample SAMN08177667, study PRJNA422409) | Feces metagenome, whole genome shotgun sequencing project.
CAAGCTCAGGCCCGAGGCGGCCGACTTGGCCCCTTCGGCGTCCAGGAACTGGTTGCAACCCCAGCCGACGAGCACCCCCAGCACCATCGCGCCGACGATCAGATAGGCGAAGCGTTTGTTCATAGGGTCTTCCGTTCCCCCTCGGCCGCGTGGCGACCGGGCCTGCTGAAGCGCCCTCCCAGCAGGCGCATTCGTTTCATGGACGCCCCAAGAGGGGGCATGTGGCGCCCCTTTTGGCCGAGCGTGGCGGCTTCGTCCATGCCCGGGGCGTCACAAAGGCGCAGGCTGGGGGCGCTATGCTCGCCCCAGGGCCGGGCCGCGCCCCGCTCTGGTCAGGCTGCGGCAAGGCTGATATAGGACGCCATGTCTAACCAAGAAAAAGCGATCGCCGTCGTCGAACGGCTCAACTCCGAATACGAACGCGCCGTCGAGGCGCTGCGCACCGCCCTTCGGGCCTATCTCGAAAATGGAACCCGCCCCGACCCGCAGATGCGGTTCGACGGCTCGTTCACCTATCCCGAGCTGCGCCTCACCTACGACCCCGAGGCCCTGCCGCCGAAGCTGGCGCGCTCGTTCGCCCGGGTCAGCCGTCCCGGCGTCTACTCGACCACGGTCACCAAGCCGGCCCAGTTCAAGGACTATCTGGTCGAGCAGCTTTCCCTGCTGATGGACGACTTCGACGTCGAGATCGAGGTCGCCCGCTCCGAGCAGGAGATCCCCTATCCCTACGTGCTGGACGCCAGCATCGATCTGAACCAGGCCGACGTGCGCAGCGAGGACATCGCCCGCTTCTTCCCGACCACGGACCTGGCCTTCATCGGTGACGAGATCGCCGACGGCGTCTGGAGCCCGGTGCTGGAAGACACCCGGCCGCTGGCCCTGTTCGACGGCCTGCGCACCGACTTCTCGCTGGCCCGCCTGCGCCACTACACCGGCGCTCCGGCCGAGCACGTGCAGCCGTTCATCCTGTTCACCAACTACCACCGCTACGTGGACGAGTTCGTCCGCTGGGGCGTGGAGCAGCTGAAGAAGCCCGATAGTCCGTACACGGCGCTGTCGTGCTCGGGCGGCGTGGTGGTCACGGCCGAGACGCCGAACGCCGAGCAGGCGATCGCCGACGGGGCCTGGCGCAAGCACCAGATGCCGGCCTACCACCTGATCGCCCCCAACGGTCAGGGCGTCAGCCTGGTCAACATCGGCGTCGGCCCGTCCAACGCCAAGACCATCTGCGACCACCTGGCCGTGCTGCGCCCGCAGGCCTGGCTGATGATCGGCCACTGCGGCGGCCTGCGCGACACCCAGACCATCGGCGACTACGTGCTGGCCCACGCCTATCTGCGCGACGACCACGTGCTGGACGTGGTGCTGCCGCCCGAGATCCCGGTGCCGTCGATCGCCGAGGTGCAGCGCGCCCTCTACGACGCGGCCAAGGCGATCAGCGGCGACACCGGCCAGGAGCTGAAGAAGCGCCTGCGCACCGGCACCGTGGTCACCACCGACGACCGCAACTGGGAACTGCGCCACAGCCTGTCGGCCCTGCGCTTCAACCAGAGCCGCGCGGTCGCCATCGACATGGAAAGCGCCACCATCGCCGCCCAGGGCTATCGCTTCCGGGTGCCGTACGGGACGCTGCTGTGCGTGTCGGACAAGCCGCTACACGGCGAGATCAAGCTGCCGGGCCAGGCCAACGCCTTCTACGAGCGGGCGATCAGCCAGCACCTGCAGATCGGCATCCTGACCTGCAAGCTGCTGCACGAGGAAGGTCCCAACCTGCACTCGCGCAAGCTGCGCGCCTTCGACGAGCCGCCTTTCCGGTAAGGAATTGGCCGCTAAGGATTGGCGTCAGTCAGAAAACGACGAAGGGGCGGTGGTCATCCACCGCCCCTTTTTCTTGGTTTTCGCCCGAACCTACTGCGGGACGGAGAAGAGGATCGGGATCGTCACCTGGCCGCCGGCGGTGGGCTGGCCGTCCAGGGTCTTGGGCTGCATGCGGAAGATCTGGCTGAGCCGCATCGCCGCCTCGCCGAAGGCGTAGGGGCTGTCGCTCTGCCCCAGGACCCGGCAGTTCTCGAGATTGCCGGCGATGGCGACGGTGCAGGTGATGGTCGCCCGGCCGCCGGCCTTGGCCGTCACGGCGTCGGCCGGGTAGAAGCGGGCCAGGTCGTTGGCGTCGGGCTTCTGGGCCCAGTCGGGGCGGGTGATCACGGCCGGCTCCAGGGCGGGGGCGGCGGGATTGGCGGCCCAGACCGCGCCGGCGGCCGTGGAGGCCAGCAGGGCGACGAGGGCCAGGCCCGCCTTGCGGCGCAGAGGGGTGACGGAGGCGGCGTTCAGCATGGTCAGTCTCTCCTTCAGGGGATGGGGCCCCGTCGCCGGCCAGTGGCAGCCGAGCGGGGCGGTGTCGGCCGTCAGCACGGTGCTGAGCAGCGTTTCGGCATAGAGGCGGCGGGCGTGCGGATGGCGCTCGATCACCGCCGCGTCGCAGGCGATCTCCTGGTCGACCCGCAGGGCGCGGGCGGCCATGTGAACCAGCGGGTTGAACCAGCACAGGCATTGCAGGGCCACGGCCAGGCCGTTGATCGTGGCGTCGCCGCGCCGCAGGTGGACGTCCTCGTGAGCCAGGACCAGGGCGCGGGCCTCGCCTTCGAAACGGTCGGCGAAGTCGGCCGGCACGACGATGCGCGGCCGCAGCCAGCCCAGCACCAGCGGGCCTGCGTCGACATGCTGGCCGCGCAGCACCGAGGGGCTTTCATCGAGCGGCGTCAGTCGACCGACGGCGCGCACGAAGCGGGCCTGGCGCACGGCGAACAGGCCGAGCGTCAAGGCCACGCCGATCTCCCAGGCGACGATGCCGATGGTGGTCAGGGCGGGGGCCTTGGCGGCCATCGGCGCGACGGCCCTGCCGGCGGTCGCGGCGAACGCCACCGCCGGCGCCATCGCCGTGGTCGGCGCGGGGATCGGGACCAGGCTGACCAGGGCGCACAGCGGTGCGGCCAGCCACAGGGCGTAGGCCGCCAGCGGTCCGAAACGGCGGCGGACCGGCCTGCGCAGCAGCATGATCGCGACGATCGCCACGGCCAGGGCGAGGTTGGCGCGCAGGAGCGCCTCCAGGATCGCGCCGCTCATTTGGCGATCCTTTCGACCAGCGCCTTCAGTTCGGCGATGTCCTCGTCGGTCAGCTTGCCGGCGTCGGAGAACTGGGTGACCAGCGGCGCCAGGCGGCCCTCGAACAGCCGGTCGAGCAGGCCCTGGCTCTCGGCCTCGACATAGGCCCCGCGCGCGACCAGCGGCGCGTACTGGTAGCGGCGGCCCTCGGGCGTGGCGCCCACGGCCTTCTTCTTCACCAGGCGGCTGAGCAGTTGCTTGACCGTGCCTTCGGTCCAGCCGTTCGGCTCGCCGACCTCGGCGATGATCGCCTCGGAGGTCAGCGGGTTCTTCCGCCACAACGCCTCCATGATGACGCTCTCGGCCGTGCTGATCTTCATGGCGTCGCCCCCTCCTTGCGGTCGATGACATCTGTCAACGTCGCAATCGTTGACAGATGTCATCGATGTGGTCAACCGGCGTTTTTCGAGGGGCTAGAGTGCGCTCGCGGTGGACAGGGCCAGCATCAGGACCGGCAGCGCGACGCAGACAAGGAACCGCAGATCGTGCACGCCGAATTGATGCGCGCATAACGGGGTTACGCCAAGGGCGCTCGCGTGGCGGGAAGCGTTCGGAGCCGCGCCGGAGCCCTGCCTAGCGCGACACGCGATCCAGGAAGCCGACGATCCCCGCCGCCAAGCTCGGCTCCATCACCGCGCTCATGTGGTCGCCGGGCACGCGCTGGGCGCGGCCGTTCGCGAGCATGCCGGCCAGGGCCTCGGCCGAGCCGTTGTCGTCGTCGCGCTGGCCGGCGATGACCAGGGTCGGAACCGCGATGCGGGCGATGTCTTCCGCCGAGGTCGGGACGAAGGCGTTGAGCACGCCCAGCATCGCCTCGGGCTTGAGGTCGCCGGCGGCCATCATCGCCCGCACGCGACGGCCGGCGCGGGGGTCCTTGGCCTGGTCGCCGTTGCGGATGGCGTCCTCGAACATCGCCGCCCGCTCGTCCGCGCCCATCAAGCCCGAGGCGCCCATCCCCGCCAGGACGAGCCGTTCGGGCCGGGCGCCGCGCACCATCATCCGCACCGCCGTGCGCGCGCCCAGCGAATAGCCGACCAGGTCGTAGTCGGTCAGGTGCAGGTGGGAGACCAGGGCCTGCTGGTCCATGGCCAGCACGTCGGCGGGCCAGGCGGCCGGATCGGTCGGCGCGTCCGAGCGGCCGTGGCCGCGCAGGTCGGGGGCGATCACCTTGCGGCCGGCGCCGACCAGGGCCTGGACGATGCCGGGCAGGAACCAGTTGCTCTCGGCGCTGGCCAGGAAGCCGTGCAGCAGCAGGGTCGGCCAGCCCTCGCCCAGGGTGCGGTAGGCGATGGAGACGCCGTCGAAACTCTGGAATCGCTGGACCGCAAGCATGGCGGCACAATCTGCGCGGATGCACGATCCGTCCAGAGTCTCGATTTCGTCGCCGTTGGCGACTACATGCACGCCATGACCCGTCACATCCCCCTGCAAGGCGTCGAGAACTTCCGTGATTACGGCGACTACGCCGCCGGGGCGGGACGGTTGAAGCGAGGTTTGCTGTTCCGCGCCGCCCACCAGGCCGACGCCACCGACGAGGATCTGGCGGCGATGAGCGCCTTGGGCATCGTCACCATCGTCGACCTGCGCCGCGCGCCCGAGCGCCAGCGCGAGCCGTCGCGGCGCTGGAGCGGTTTCTCGGCCCAGGTGATCGACAACGACCTGGGCGGCGAGGGAGACGACCCCTGGCAGACCTTCCTGCGCGGCTGGGACCATTCGGAAGGCCCGCTGCGCGGCTACATGGTCGAGTCCTATCGCAGGAAGCCGTTCACCCCGCGCCACGTCGACCTCTTCAGGCGCTACTTCGCGACACTGGCCGAAGCCAAGGGGCCGGTGCTGATCCACTGCGCGGCCGGCAAGGACCGCACGGGCCTGCTGGCCGCCCTGACCCACCACCTGGCCGGCGTGTCGCGCGACGACCTGGTCGAGGACTATCTGGCCACCAACGATCCCGAACGCTACGCCCGCATCGGCGAGCGGATCGGCCGCTATCTGGCCGGCTACACCGGCTCGGTCCCGCCCGAGGCGGCGATCCGCGCGGCCCTGGCGGTGGAGGCCGAGTACATCCTGGCCTCGATCGAGGCCATCGAGGCCGCCCATGGCGGCATCGACGCCTATCTGGAGACCGTGCTGGGCGTGGATGCGGCGGCCCGCGAGGCGATCCTGGCCCACATCCTGGCCTGAGGCTTGGCGCCTCGCGCGATCTGGGATTTCGTGCCGGGATGCGCATCGAAACCCTGATCGACGGGCTGATCGCGGCCGCGCCGGAACTGGCGCCGAGGTTGGCCCTGCACTACGCCGACTACGACCAACTTCTGGCCTACGTCTTCTTCTCCCACGACGTCGTTGCGCAGGCGATCGCCCTGCGCCGAGGCTCGGAAAAGGACCGGGTTCGGCTGGCCGCCATGCTGGCGCTGATGGAGCAGGCCTGGACGGAGGAAGGCGTCAGCCACGTCGACGCCGAGACGGTCGCGGTCATCGCGTTGTCGTTCCTGGAAAGCCTGGGTGATGAAGAACTGCAGGCCCTGAGGCCGATGCTCGGGCCCGAGATGGGGCGGGCGGCGGATCGCTATTACCTGCCGCAGCCCCCGCCCACCCTGCGCCAGCGGGGTGTGATGCTCCTGCATCGGATGTTCCCGGGGTTTTCCAAGAGGGCGTGACAAACGCTCGTTCGCGAGCGAGGCTCCGCTTCAGGGCTGCGTCAGACGGCCCGCAGCAGGGCGGACACCATGAGCGAGGTCTTGGACGGCGCGCCCGCGCGCCTGGGCGTCGAGTCGAAACCGGCGCGAAAACCGCTGACCCGGGGCGGGTGGTCCTGGGTGCTGCACCAGGGCTCGCGCGACGTCTATGTGGTGCTGGTCACCATCTACATCTTCGCCCCTTACTTTTCCGGCGTGCTGGTCGGCGACCCGGTGAGGGGCCAGGCCATGATGGCCCAGATCGCCACCACCTACGGCCTGATCGTCGCCCTGACCGCCCCGATCCTCGGCGCGGCGGTCGAGAAGTACGGACCGCGCAAGCCGCTGGCCGCGGCCCTGCTGACCCTGATGCTGCCCATGCTGATCGTGCTGTGGTGGGCGACGCCGGTCGGGGGACTGCCGCTGGCGGCGACGGCGGGGGCGCTGATCGTGCTGGGCGTGGCCTACAACTGGGGCGACGTGGCCGCCAACTCCCTGCTGCCCCGCGCCGCCGCCGAGCCCGGCCAGGCCTCGCTGCTGTCGGGGCTGGGCTATGTGTTATCCAACGGCCTGTCGGTGCTGATGCTGATCTTCATGCTGTGGGGCTTCGTGCTGCCGGGGCAGGTCGACTGGCCGGGGATCCCCCAGGCGCCGCTGCTGGGGCTTTCGACCGGCCACCATGAGCCCAGCCGCCTGTCGGGGCCGCTGTCGGCGCTGATCATGGCGCTGGGGGCGATCCCGTTCCTGCTGTGGACGCCGGACGCGCCGCGCACCGGGCTTGGCGTCGGCGCGGCCTTCAAGGCGGGCCTTGCCCTGCTGCGCGACACCTTCGCCAACCTGCGCGGCCATCGCGACGTGGCGACCTTCCTGGCCGCGCGGATGCTCTATTGCGACGGCATGACGGCGCTTCTGGTGTTCGGCGGCCTGTTCGCGGCCGGGGTGATGGGCTGGGGCGCGCTGGAGATGCTGGTCTACGGCGTGTCGCTGAGCCTGGTCGGCGCGTTGGGCGGCTTTCTGGCGCCCAGGCTCGATCGCGTGCTGGGGCCCAAGCGCGCCGTGCAGATCGAGATCGCCGGCTGCCTGGCGGCGCTGATCTGCCTGTTGGGCATGCGGCCCGACCGCATCCTCTACGTCTTCGCCTATGATCCGGCGGGCCCCGCAGCGTGGGACGGACCGATCTATCGCACCTTGCCCGAGCTCTTCTATGTGGGCCTGGGCCTGATCATCGCCGTCTGCGTCACCGCCCAGTACGCGTCGAGCCGCACCCTGCTGGTGCGCCTGGCGCCGGCCGATCGCACGGCGGCCTTCTTCGGCCTCTACGCCCTGTCGGGCACGGCGACGGTGTGGCTGGGCTCGGCCCTGGTGGCGGCGGCGACGACGCTGTTCCACAGCCAGGTGGCGGGCTTCGTGCCGATCGTCGCGCTGATGGCCCTGGGCGCCCTTGGCCTGTTCGCCGTCCGCGGCGGCGGGCGCGAGGCTTGAGGCGGGCCACGGACGCGCCTATCACCCCGCGATGCGCGACGTCGCCCTCATCGCCGCTCCCTGGCGCGACCCCCTGTGGGCCGCGGCTCCCTTTCGGGATGAGCCGTTCGCCTGCGCCCTGCTGTCGGGCGGTCCGGGCGAGCGGTGGTCCTACCTGCTGCGCGCGCCCGACCAGACCCTGGTCCTGGAGGCGTCCGATCGGCGCGATCCGTTCGCGGCCCTGGCCGACATGGTCGGACCCGCCCTGCCGGCCGATCCGGAAGGCCCGCCGTTCCAGGGCGGCGCCGTGGGCCTGGCCGCCTATGAGCTGGGCGACCGGGTCGAGGCCCTGAACCTGGCGCGGGGCGACTGGCCCGACCTGGTCTGCGCCCGCTATCCGGCTCTGCTGGCCTTCGATCACCTGCAGCGCACGGTCGTGGCCGTCGGTCGCGGCGAGGGAAGGGCGCAGGCGCAGGGCCGCGCCCGCGAGGCGCTGGCCTGGCTGGACGCGCCGGCCCGCGACCCGTTCGAGGGGCGTCTGTGTCAGGCGCTGGAGGCCGAGCCTCCGGCCGACTACGAGGCGGCGGTGGCCCAGGTGGTCGAGCGGATCCTGGACGGCGAGATCTTCCAGGCCAACATCGCCCGGGCCTGGCGCGGCCGCCTGGCGGGCGAGGCCGATCCCTTCGACCTGTTCGCCCGCCTGCGCGGCGCCAGCCCCGCGCCGTTCTCGGCCTATCTGCGCCTGCCGGGCCGGGCGATGGTGTCCAATTCGCCCGAGCGGTTCCTGAAAGTGCGCGGCGGCGAGATCGAGACCCGCCCGATCAAGGGCACCCGGCCGCGCGGCACCAGTCCCGCCGAGGATCGCGCCCTGGCGTTCGAGCTGTCGGCCAGCGCCAAGGACCGGGCCGAGAACCTGATGATCGTCGACCTGATGCGCAACGACCTGGCCAGGGTCAGCCCGCCGGGCAGCGTGCGCACGCCGCAGCTCTTCAAGGTCGAGACCTTCGCCAACGTCCATCACCTGGTCTCGACGGTGGAGGGGCGGCTGAAGCCGGGTCTGGGCGTTTCCGACCTGCTGCGGGCGACCTTTCCGCCGGGCTCGATCACCGGCGCGCCCAAGGTGCAGGCGATGAAGGTGATCGCCCAGCTGGAGGGGCCGCGCGGCCCCTATTGCGGCTCGCTGTTCTGGGCCGGGTTCGACGGCGCCTTCGAGTCCAGCGTGCTGATCCGCACCGTCGCCCTGGCGCAGGACGACCAGGGCTGGCGGCTGGAGGCCAAGGCCGGGGCCGGCATCGTCGCCGACAGCGATCCGTTGTCCGAGCGGCTGGAGACCGAGGCCAAGATCGACGCCCTGCGCCGGGCGCTGACGGGGGAGGGGGCATGATCGCGCTGACCGACCGGGGCCTGCTGCTGGGCGATGGCCTGTTCGAGACCCTGCTGGCGGTCGACGGTCAGGTCCGTCACCTGGAGGCGCATCTGGACCGCATGGCGGCGGGCTGCGCCGTGCTGGGCCTGCCGGCTCTGGATCGCGCGCAGGCCCGCGACCTGGTCCTCGCCGCGCCGGACAAGGCCGGACTGACCGCCGGACGCGCCGCCGTGCGCCTGACCCTGACCGCCGGCTCGGGCGGGCGCGGGCTGGATCGGCCCGAGGCGCCGGCCTGCGTGCTGTTCGCCGCCGCCGCGCCCGCGCCGCCGGCCGGCGCGCCGGCGTCGGCCATCCTCGCGTCCGTGCGCCGCAACGAGGGCTCGCCGGCCTCGCGGCTGAAGACGCTGGCCTATCTCGACAACGTGCTGGCCCGGGCCCAGGCGCGCGACGCCGGCGTCGACGAGGCCTTGATGCTGGATAACCAGGGCCGCCTGGCCTGCGCCTCGGCGGGCAATCTGTTCTGGCTGGACGGGGATGTGCTGGCGACGCCGGCGTTGGACTGCGGCGTGCTGGCGGGGCTGGCGCGCGGCCGGGTGATGGACGCGGCCGCTCGCCTGGGGCTGCAGGTGCGCGAGGTCCACGCCGGGATCGAGGCCCTGGCCGGCGCCGATGCGGCCTTCCTGACCAACAGCCTGACGGGCGTGCGGCCCCTGGTGTCGCTGGACGGTCGCGCCCTGGGCGTCGATCCGCGCGTGGCGGCCCTGGCCGCCGCGCTGGCCTAGGTCTTGAGCCACTCCACCGTTTCGGTGCGGCGCGGGCGCAGGAAGTAGGTCCGCCGGAAGGTGAACGAGGCTTTGTTCAGACTGGTGGCCGGCGTGTAGTTGTAGCTGGTGGTGCTGACGATGACGCTGCTGCCGGCGGGCAGCACGCTGTCGGGGACGTTGGTCACCACGGCGGCGGCGGCCGGGCAGTCGGTCGGGCTGTTCTTGGGCGCGACCCAGGCCACGGTGTCCTTGCCCTTGCTGTCGGACACCACGCTGTAGAGGCACAGGCGCATGGGCGAGGCCGGGAACGGCTTCATCACCGCCAGGCTGATGTTGTAGATGTCGTTGACCCGGGTCTGGTTGATCTGGCCGTTCTGGGCGGCCATGTCGCCGATCAGCGAGGTGGCGTGGAACAGGCGTCGCTGGGCCATCATCGCCTGGGTCAGCTCGGCCATGCCGAAGTAGAACAGCAGCAGCAGCGGGGCCAGCAGGGCGAACTCGACGGCGACCGCGCCACGGACGTCGCGGGTGAAGCGGGGGCGGCGCGGGGTCATGTGGGGCAGCTCACGGCGACGACGGCTTCGTTGTTGAACGGCTCGTTGGCGAAGGCGGTGGTGAAGCCGAGCGTCTTCTTGCCCTTCGAGGTCTCGATGACCGAGGCCAGCAGCGGCGTGATCACCGGCCAGTCGTAATAGGCGCGCACGACGACCAGCGAGCTGGCGCCGCCGGGATCCCAGCACATGGTGTTGGGCGTCGTCAGGCTGCTGGTCGAGGTGAAGGTCGACACCGTGCGCACGTCGACGCGCAGGCGGTTGCTGCAGTTGTCCTGCAGCCAGTTCATGCGCTCGCAGACCTTGGTCTTGAAGGCGGCGGCGGAATTGTTGTTCGAGGTCTGGACCTGGCCCGTGCGGATCTCGCGGCCGGCGTCGATGACCGCGTTCTCCAGCATCATCGACACGAAGAACACCAGCGCCAGTTCGATCAGGCCGAAGAACAGCAGCAGGAACGGCGCCAGCAGCAGGGCGAACTCGACGGCGGTCGCGCCGTCCTGCGCGCGCGCGAACCGGTGCAGCCGGCGGCGGACGGCCTGCCTCAGGCGGGCGTTGAGCGTGGCGGGAGGCTTCCCCATGGAGCGGTCCGAGTTTGCGACGAGGCCGACCATAGCGGCCGCTCCCTAACCGCGTCCTAAGCCGCTCCACGCGCGCTCATGCGTGCGTGGAGTCGTTTGATAGGGGTTCAGGGCTGGCCGGGCGCCGGGGCCGGCGCCGGCTCGGCGGCGGTCAGGGCGGTGCAGCGGCCGTCGCAGGCGTAGGCCGAGGCGTTCACGCCGCGCTGGACGGTCACGGCGTCGGCGGTGACGTCGGTCACCAGCACCTGGCCGCCGGCCAGCGGGCGGCCCTGGGCGTCGAAGGCGAACAGGGTGGTCACGCCCACGCGCTTGCCCAGGATCACCAGGGTGCGGTCGTTGATGACGCTGACGTCGGCGATCTGCGGGTCGCCCACCACGATCTCGCGGGCGGGCCCGCCGAGGGGCACCGTCGTCGCCTGGCCGGCGGCCACGGTCATGGTGCGCGTGGGCGCGGAGGCGGTCGGAGCGGCCGCCTGGGCCGCCACGGCGGCGCCGAAAAGGCTGAAAAAGGCGGCGATGGCGAGCGAGAGGCGGCGCATGGCGGTCCTGTCGGAGCGAAATCTATGACTTCACCCTGACGAAGAATGGTCAATAAAAACCTAAGATCGGCCAGGGTGCGACAAGCTGCACATCTGCGAATTCCTTGAGAATCAACGGGTTTCTGCGTTCGAATGGCGGCGTGGTTAAGAGTTGATAATGGTAAACTTGAATAAACCAAAAGAAAAATCAGCTGAATGTCTCGGTGTTTACTGCAGATTAATCGAGGTGGGCGAAATTGATCGTGTTTTCGGGGGTGAACAAGTCGCCATGGCTTGCAGGCCCAGCCAAGTTTTCTCAGCAGGAGATCAAGTCATGTCGAAGTTTGTCACGCGCTTCCTGAAGGACGAGTCGGGCGCCACGGCCATCGAATACGGCCTCATCATCGCTCTGATCGCCGTCGTCATCGTCGCCGCTTTCGGCGTCCTGCGTCCGGCCATCCAAGGCGCCTTCGACCGCACCGCCGGTCAGCTGGACGCCGCCCAGTAAGGCTAGGACCGTTCAAGGGAGACGGCCGATGGTCGCCTTTATCGATCGTTTTCTGAATGACGAACGAGGCGCAACGGCCATCGAGTACGGCCTGATCGCGGCTCTGATGAGCCTGATCGTGGTCGCCGCCGTCCCCGTGCTTCGCGAACCCCTCCTCGGCGCTTTCGACCGGGTGCGGGGCCACCTCGACGCCGCAGGCAACTAGCGGCGAAGAGGCGGGAAGCCCAAAGGTCTTGAAGGGCCGCGACGTTCCGACGTCGCGGCCCTTCTTCTTTTCTGGTCTCGAATACAGAGAACACTGCGGCCAAGCCCGGCAACGATTGCTTCATCGGCGCCGGGATAGATTGGCGCAAGTCGAGGTTAGAGGCCCTGCCATGCAGACCCTGCAGATCCTTCCGCTGATCGTCTTCGCCGGCCTCGCCGTCGTCGCGGGCCTGAAGGACGTCACCAGCTACACCATTCCCAACTGGATCTCGCTGGCGCTGATCGCGGCCTTTCCGCTGGGCGCGGCGATGGGCGGGATCGGCTGGGCCTCGGCGGGCCTGTCGCTGGCCGTGGGCTTCGGCCTGCTGGTGGTCGGCATGATCATGTTCGCCCTGCGCTGGGTCGGCGGCGGCGACGCCAAGTTCCTGGCCGCCTGCGCGCTGTGGATGGGCGTGCCCGGCATCGCGCCGTTCCTGCTGACCACGGCCCTGGCCGGCGGCGCGCTGACCGTGGGCCTGATGAGCCTGCGCTCGGGCTGGCTGGCGCCGGTGATCGCCGGCGGTCCGGCCTGGGTGCGCCGTCTGGGCGACAAGAAGGGCGATGTTCCCTACGGCGTGGCGATCGCCGCCGGGGCCCTGGCGGCCCTGCCGCAAAGCGTCATCGGCCAAGCTTTGCTCAACTAGCTGCGGGCCGCTCCCGGCTTTCGGGAGTCCGCGTCAGGCTGTCGCGGCTCGAAACGCCGTGGCGGCCTGCTTCCTTTAGTGGCTGTTAACCATGGGCGCCGCAGTTTGCGATGCGGCCAGAACGGCTGTTCGATCCTTGCGTCCGGCGGAGTGAAGCTCTCCAGGCGCGCCGAACCCGTCCTGCCGACGCCAGAGCTCCGCCGCGCATGAACCCTGTCAGAATCATCATCGTGCTGGTCGCCGCCGTTTCGGCGATCGGCCTGGCCGTGCTGATGCAGAAAGCCCTGGGCGGCAAACCCGCCAAGTCAGAGGCGGTGGCTTCGGCGCCCGCGCCCACTCTCGACGCCAAGCCGATGACCCTCGTCCTGGTCGCCAAGCGCGACCTGGCGATCGGCACGCGCCTGACCAAGGACGACATGGAGTGGAAGGCCTGGCCGGCCGACGCCGTCAGCCCCGTCTATCTCACCAACGGCGCGGCCCCGGTCGAACCGGCCAATGGCGCGGCCAAGGCGGTCAAGACCGTCGGCGAGGCCGCCGGCGTGCTGGGCGGCGGACCGCCCGAAGCCAGCGTCGAGGGCGCGATCGTTCGCGACCCGCTGCTGGCCGGCGAGCCCATCGTGGCCCGCAAGATCGTTCGCGGCGGCGAGGGCGGCTACCTCTCCGTCGTGCTGTCGCCCGGCGCCCGCGCCATGGCCGTTCCCGTCACCTCCGAAACCGCGGCCGGCGGCTTCATCCTGCCCGGCGACCGCGTCGACGTGCTGATGAGCCGCGACGCGCCCAACGCCGACACCAACGGCGGCGGCAAGCAGGTGGTCGCCGAGACCGTGCTGCAGAACATCCGCGTCCTCGCCCTCGACCAGGCCACCGCCGCCGAGAAGGACGCCAAGACCATCGTCGCCGCGACCGCCACCCTCGAGGTGCGCCCGGCCGAGGCCGAGGCCCTGACCCGCGCCAAGGCGTCGGGCCCCGTCACCCTGGCGCTGCGCGCCTACACCGACCTGGGCGGCCCCTCCGGCGTCGCCGCCCCCACCCAGGACTCCACGGTCATCCGCATCAATCGCGGCGGACAGACCTCCAGCATCGCGGTGCGCCAATGATCCGCCGATCCGCCCTCGTCTCCCTCGCCGTCCTGGCGGCCCTGGCCCCGGCGGCCGCGGCTCATGCCGACGGCTATGCCGGCAACCGGGTCTACCGTCCGGCCCGCGCCGCGCCGCGCGCGCCGGCCCCGGTCGTCACCTATGCGCCGCAGCCGGTCGCCGACCAGGTGCTGCGCGTCGACCTGACCGCCGGCCCTGACGCCCGCGTCCTGAACCTGCCGCGCGGCAAGTCGGCGATCATCGAGCTGCCGGTCGACGTGCGCGACATGCTGGTCACCAATCCGCAGGTGGCCGACGCGGTCCTGCGCAATCCGCGCCGCATCTACGTGCTGGGCGTGGGCAAGGGCTCGACCGACGCGGTGTTCTTCGACGCCGCCGGCCGCCGCCTGCTGTCGCTGGCCATCCGGGTCGACGAGGACTCCGGCCTGCTGCAGGACACCCTGCGCAAGGTGCTGCCGGACGCCCGCATCGAGGTGCAGCCGGTGCGCGACAGCGTGATCCTGACCGGTACGGTGGCCAACGCCTCTGACTCCAGCAAGGCCGTGCTGGTCGCCCAGCAGTTCGTCTCCAAGCCCGAGCAGGTGGTCAACATGCTCAGCATCGCCGGCAAGGACCAGGTGATGCTCAAGGTGCGGGTCGTCGAGGTCCAGCGCAACATCATCAAGCAGCTGGGCGTGTCGACCAGCAACCTGCTCAACGATGGCTTCAAGACCTATGGCCTGGGCCGCGAGAACACCTTCGCGGTCAACGGCGGCATGGTCGGCGGCGCCGACCTCTGCTACGGCCGCAACAACGTCCGCACGACGAACTACACCAACAACGCCTCGCTGACGAACAACGGCAGCGTGACGAGCGGCTCGACCGGGTCGACGACCGCCACCACCTCGACCAGCGTCAGCGTCACCGATCCGGTGACCGGCGCGGTCACCACCACGACCACCTCGTCGGGCAACAGCGGAAGCTCGGGCAGCAGCAATTCGCTGACCGGCCTGGTCTCCAGCGCCGCCAGCACCGCCTACAGCATGGCCACCGGCAACAACCTCAACGCCTGTCTGCAGGCGTTCGAGCGGGTGGGCCTGATCCGCACCCTGGCCGAGCCGAACCTGACGGTCGTCTCCGGCGAGGCCGGCAAGTTCCTGGCCGGCGGCGAGTTCCCGGTGCCCACGGGCAGCGACGAGAACGGCCGCGTGACCATCGAGTTCAAGCCCTACGGCGTGGGCCTGGGCTACACCCCGGTTGTGATGTCGGGCGGCCGCATCTCGCTGAAGCTGTCGACCGAGGTCTCGGAGCTGTCGAGCCTGGGGGCCTTCACCGTCTCCACCGGCACCAGCTCGACCCTGGTGGTTCCGGGCCTGTCGGTGCGCCGCGCCGAGACCACCGTGGAGCTGCCGTCGGGCGGCGCCCTGATGATCGCGGGCCTGCTGCACCAGCAGACCAAGGAGAACATCGACTCCCTGCCGGGCATGACCTCGCTGCCGATCCTGGGCTCGCTGTTCCGCTCGCGCGACTACCTGAACGGCGAGACCGAGCTGGTGGTGATCATCACCCCCTACATCGTCGACCCCACCCGGCCGCAGGATCAGCAGACGCCGGCCGACGGCCTGCAGATCGCCGGCGACATGAGCACCGTGCTGCTGGGCCGCCTGAACAAGGTGGTCAAGGCCCCCGCGGGCGCCAACGTCGAGCGGACCTACCAGGGTCCGGTCGGCTACGTGATCGAATAAGGACGCGGACCATGACGCGAGCCAAAACCTTCCGCGCCATCCTCGCCGGCGCCGGCCTTGCGGCCCTGGCCGCCTGCGCGTCGACCGAACGCGCGCCGCCGCCGGCCGCGGTGGCGATCACCCCGACCGAGCAATGGACCGACAAGGTCAAGGTCAGCGCGGCGCCGGACGAGGTGCTGCTGGCCGTGCACCCCGAGGGCCTGTCGCCGACCCAGGTGCGGGCGCTGGACTCGTTGCTGGCCCGGTTCACCGAGGCCGAGGCCAAGGAGCTGGTGGTGCTGGCGCCGGTGGGCGGACCCGAGGCCCCGGCCGCCGGCCGCATGGCCGCCGCCGCCCGCGCCTACCTGATCGACGCCGGCGCGCCGCGCTTCGCCGTCCGCATCGACTCCTACCCGTCCGACGGCGACAAGGCGCCGCCGCTGCGCGTGGGCTACCTGCGCCATGAGGTCGAGGTCCCGCGCTGCGGCTCCTGGGGCAACCTGACGGCCACGCAGAGCAACCAGGCCTACGCCAACTTCGGCTGCGCCGTGACCGCCAACATCGCCTCGCAGGTGGCCAATCCCGCCGATCTTCAGGGCCCGCGCCGCGAGGACTCGGCCGACGCCATGCGCCGCGGCGTGATCATGGGCAAGTATCGCGCCGGCGAGCCGACCGCGTCGCAAAAGGACACCCAGTCCGACGGCGCCGTTTCTCGGGTGGTGAAATGACGACCTTCCGGACCACCGATCCCGATCCCTTCGACCTGGGCTTCGAGGCCGACGACGAGTTCGCGCCGGTCGGCGGCGACCCGTGGCGCACGGCGCCCGCCCCGGCGGCGGCGGCCAGCGACCCGTTCGCCGACTTCCCGCCCGCCCGGCCCCGGCCGGAGAGCCGGCCCGAGCCCGCCCCGGGCCTCGCCAGCCTGGCGTCCAACCCGTTCGCCGACCTGGCCCCGCCGGTCCAGGAGGCGCCGCGCCCGGCGCCCGTGGCCGCGCCCGAGCCGGCCGCGATGGACTGGGGCGTCTCGGCGCATGACGAGATCCTGCCCGGCGTCGAGGCCGGCGTCGGCGAGGCCAGCGTGCCGCGCATCGCCATCCACGCCTTCGGCGTCCGCGCCGAGACCCTGGCGGTGATCGAGGCCGCGGCCGCCGATCGCCGGATGAACCGCGCCTCGGTCGTCACCCGCTCGGGCGGCCTGGAGGCGGCGGTCGACTTCTATCAGAACCAGCCGACCCCCTCGCTGGTGCTGGTCGAGACCATGGACTCGGCCCAGCGCATGCTGGCGCTGCTGGACGGCCTGGCCCAGGTCTGCGACCCCGGCACCAAGGTCGTGGTCATCGGCCAGACCAACGACATCGCCCTCTATCGCGAGCTGATGCGCCGCGGGGTCAGCGAGTACCTGACCCAGCCCAAGAGCCCGCTGCAGGTGATCCGCGCGGTCACCGCGCTCTATTCCGACCCGTCGGCGCCGTTCGTCGGCCGCCAGGTGGCCTTCGTCGGGGCCAAGGGCGGCGTTGGCTCCTCGACCCTGGCTCACAACTTCGCCTGGTCGATGGCCGAGCGGATGGAGGCGGCCACGGTCATCGTCGACCTGGACCTGCCGTTCGGCACCGCGGGCCTCGACTTCAACCAGGATCCGCTGCAGGGCGTGCTCGACGCGCTCAGCCAGCCCGAGCGCCTGGACCCGGTGCTGATGGACCGGATGATGGTCCGCTGCGGCGACCGCCTGTCGCTGCTGGCGGCCCCGGCCACGCTGGAGCAGGACTACGACATCGGCGCCGAGGCCTACGAGGAGGTGACGCAGAAGATGCGCGGCGCCGCCCCGTTCGTGGTGCTGGACCTGCCGCACAGCTGGGCGCCCTGGACCCGCAAGGTGCTGGTCGGCAGCGACGATCTGGTCATCGTCGCCACGCCGGACCTGGCCAGCCTGCGCAACGCCAAGAACATCGTCGACCTGGTGCGCCAGGCGCGCCCCAACGACATCCCGCCGCGGCTGGTGCTGAACCAGGTCGGCGTGCCGGGGCGTCCGGAGATCCCGGTCAAGGACTTCGGCGAGGCGCTGGGCGTGACGCCGTCGCTGGTGCTGCCGTTCGATCCCAAGCTGTTCGGCCAGGCCGCCAACAACGGCCAGATGGTCGCCGAGGTGGCCCCCAAGTCGAAGGCGGCCGAGGGCGTCGATCACCTGGCGCGGCTGATCAGCCGTCGCGAGGCGCCGGCGGCCGCCAAGTCGGCGTCGATCCTGTCGGGTCTGTTCAAGAAGAAGTAGGGGCGAATGTTCGGCAAGCGCGATCAGGCCACCGTCACCGAGCGCCAGGCGCCGCCTCCCGCCCCCACCGGCGGGACGGCCATCGCCACGCGCCCGCAGCGCGTCGATCCCGCCGCGGCGCCGGCCGCCGCGCCCGCCAAGCCGTCCGCCGCGCCCAAGGCCACCCAGGGCCTGGAGCAGCTGCGCGCCGCCCAGGGGCAGCAGCAGACCACCACGATCGTCCGTGAGCAGAGCGACTACTACCACGCCACCAAGACGACGATCTTCAACGCCCTGCTCAACACCATCGACCTGTCGCAACTGGCCCAGCTGGACCAGAAGGCGGCGGCCGAGGAGATCCGCGACATCGTCGCCGAGCTGGTGGCGATCAAGAACGTCTCGATGTCGGTGTCCGAGCAGGAGCACCTGGTCCAGGACATCATCAACGACGTCCTCGGCTACGGCCCGCTGGAGCCGCTGCTGGCCCGCGACGACATCGCCGACATCATGGTCAACGGCGCCCACCGGGTGTTCATCGAAGTCGCCGGCAAGGTTCAGCTGACCAACGTCCGTTTCCGCGACAACCTGCAGCTGATGAACATCTGCCAGCGGATCGTCAGCCAGGTCGGCCGCCGGGTCGACGAAAGCTCGCCGATCTGCGACGCGCGCCTTCCCGACGGCAGCCGCGTCAACGTCATCGCGCCCCCCTTGGCGCTGGATGGTCCCACCCTGACCATCCGGAAGTTCAAGAAGGACAAGCTGACGATGAAGAACCTGGTGGAGTTCCTCTCCATCAGCCCCGAGGGCGCGCGCGTCCTCGGCGTCATCGGCGCCTGCCGCTGCAACGTCATCATCTCGGGCGGCACCGGCTCGGGCAAGACCACCTTGCTCAACACCATGACCGCCTTCATCGACCCCACCGAGCGGGTCGTGACCTGCGAGGACGCGGCCGAACTGCAGCTGCAGCAGCCGCACGTGGTGCGCCTGGAAACCCGTCCGCCCAACCTGGAAGGCCAGGGCGCGGTGACGATGCGCGATCTGGTCAAGAACTGCCTGCGGATGCGTCCCGAGCGGATCATCGTCGGCGAAGTCCGCGGCCCCGAGGCGTTCGACCTGCTGCAGGCAATGAACACCGGCCACGACGGCTCGATGGGCACGCTGCACGCCAACAGCCCGCGCGAGGCCATCAGCCGCGTCGAGAGCATGATCACCATGGGCGGCTACGGCCTGCCGTCGAAGACCATCAAGGAGATGATCGTCGGCTCGGTCGACGTGATCATCCAGGCCGCCCGCCTGCGCGACGGCAGCCGCCGCATCACCCACGTCACCGAGGTCGTCGGCCTGGAAGGCGACGTCATCGTCACCCAGGACCTGTTCGTCTACGAGATCACCGGCGAGGACGAGAACGGCAAGGTGCTGGGCAAGCACCGCTCGACCGGCATCGCCCGGCCGCGCTTCTGGGACCGCGCCCGCTATTACGGCCTCGAGCGCGAGCTGGCCGAAGCGCTGGACGCGGCGGAGTAGGGCGCGGCGATGTTCATCCTGATCGCCGTCCTCGGCTTCATCACCATCGCCGGGCTCGGCTTCGTGCTGACCGGCGGGGGCGAGAGCGCGGGCGCCAAGGCGGCCAAGCGCGCCCAGGTGATCGTCGGCGGCGGCGAGCGCCAGGCCGCGGCGCGGGCCAAGGTCGCGGCCAACACCCCCGACGCCCGCCGCAAGCAGATCCTCAAGACGCTCAAGGAGCAGGATCGCAAGCAGAAGAAGGCGACGCTGACGATCGCCGCCCGCCTGCGGGCCGCCGGCCTGGGCGAGAACGCCAAGATGTTCTGGATCATCAGCGGCGGGCTGGGGCTGTTCGTCACCCTGTTCCTGCTGATGCTGCGCCAGATGCCCCTGGTCGCCCTGGGCGCCGGCTTCGCCGCGGGCTTTGGCCTGCCGCGCTGGGTGATCGGCTTCATGGGCAAGCAGCGCACCAAGAAGTTCATCGACGCCTTCGCCGACGCCATCGACATCATCGTGCGCGGTATCAAGTCGGGCCTGCCGGTGCACGACTGCCTGAAGATCATCGGCAAGGAGAGCCCCGAGCCCCTGGCCGGCGAGTTCCGCACCCTGACCGAGAACATCGCCATGGGCATGCCCCTGGATACGGCGCTGGAGCGGCTTTACGAGCGCATGCCCACCGCCGAGGTGCGGTTCTTCGCGATCGTGCTCAACATCCAGCAGAAGACCGGCGGCAACCTGGCCGAGGCCCTGGGCAACCTGTCGACCGTGCTGCGCTCGCGCAAGCTGATGGCCGAGAAGATCAAGGCGCTGTCGGCCGAAGCCGTGGCCTCGGCCTTCATCATCGGCTGCCTGCCGCCCGGCGTGATGATCCTGATCACGGTCATCGCCCCCGAATATATGAGCACCCTGTTCACCGACCTGCGCGGCCGCCTGATGCTGCTGGCCGCGGCGATCTGGATGAGCATGGGCATCTTCATCATGCGCCGCATGATCAACTTCAAGTTCTAGGGAGGCGCGCGCATGGTCCAGATGCTGACGGATCCCTCCAACCTGCTGACCGCCTTCGTGGCGGTGGTGGTGTTCGCCACCATCATCACCCTGGCCGCGCCGGTGATGAACAGCAACGGCCTGGAAAGCCGCCTGAAGTCGGTGGCCAACCGTCGCGAGGAGCTGCGCCGCCGCTCGCGCGCGGCCATGGCCCAGAAGGGCGCCTCCGGCTCCAGCCTGCGCCACACCGACGAGGGCCTCTACAAGACCATCGTCGACCGCCTGCAGCTGTCGAAGCTGCTGGAGGACCCGAAGGTCGTCGACAAGCTGGCCCAGGCCGGCTTCCGCGGTCCCAAGCCGGTGTCGACCTTCTACTTCTTCCGCTTCGTGATGCCGTTCGTCTTCGCGCTGTTCGCGGCGGTCTACCTGTTCGGCATGAACGGGCTGGGCCTGCAGACGATCCAGAAGGTGGCGATCTGCGTCGGCGCGCTGACCGTCGGCTACTACGCGCCCAACCTCTACATCCAGAACGCCGCCCAGAAGCGGCGCGAGTCGATCGTCGCGGCCTTTCCCGACGCGCTGGACCTGCTGCTGATCTGCGTCGAGAGCGGCATGTCGATCGAGGCGGCCATCCAGAAGGTCAGCAACGAGGTCGGCGCCAGCTCGATGGAGCTGGCCGAGGAGCTTTCCCTGCTCACCGCCGAACTGTCCTACCTGCCCGACCGGCGCCTGGCCTACGAGGGCCTGGCCCGGCGCACCAACCATCCGGGCATCAAGTCGGTGGCCACGGCCATGATCCAGGCCGAGCGCTACGGCACGCCCCTGGGCGCGGCCTTGCGGGTGATGGCCAAGGAAAACCGCGAACTGCGCCTGTCGGCCGCCGAGAAGAAGGCCGCCAGCCTGCCGCCGAAGCTGACCGTGCCGATGATCGTGTTCTTCCTGCCGGTGCTGTTCATCGTCATCCTC
>PJUL01000678.1_pt1 | contig 20850 bp, 22 predicted proteins | sample 1512221 | NCBI WGS metagenome assembly PJUL01 (sample SAMN08177667, study PRJNA422409) | Feces metagenome, whole genome shotgun sequencing project.
GTGGCAACCCGCGCCTGCGCGCATCTTGTCCCTGTCGAGCGGGGACATTCAGGCGCCGGCAGAGACGCGCGGCGACGATCGCTGGGATCAGATCGACCGCGAGATCGAGAATATCAGCCTCGACCAGAGCCTGCACCGCTACAACCGGTTCTGGACCGAAAAGGGCGAGCTGATCGTTCGGACGGCTTGTCCCCGGCAACCGCTCCCGAATGTCTGGCTTGGCGTGTCGGTCGAGGATCAGCGCTCGGCCGACGAGCGCATTCCTGACCTGCTGAATACGCCGGCGGCGGTGCGCTTCCTCTCGTGCGAACCTCTGATCGGCCCCGTCGAGCTTTCGCGTATCTGTATCGCGCCACAGGTCGAGGGCTCGGATCGAGCCGGCATCCACCTCGACGCTTTGCGCGGCCGCTATGCCGAAAGCGGTTGTGAGTATGTCGGCGATTGGGACGTGAATGGTCCGTATCCGGCGGGTGCGCCGGTCCTGGCGATTGATTGGGTGATCGCTGGCGGCGAAAGCGGGGGCAAGCGCACGCGGCTGATGGAGGCCGAGTGGGCGCGCGGCCTGCGCGATCATTGCGCGTCGGCCCGCGTGCCGTTCTTCTTCAAGCAGTGGGGCAACCGCCTGCCGGCAGGCCAGACCATGGCTGACGGCCGGGTCTGGACTGGCGGCGGCGATGGTCGAGCCCTGCTCACCACCAAGCGCTATGCGGGCCGCCTGCTCGATGGCGTCGAGCACAACGGGATGCCGGCATGACGGAACGCCCGACCGGCCCCGAGCTGCGCGCCGAAATCGACGCCTATCGCGAGCTGACCGGCATGTCGGCCGAGGACTTCGGCCTGCATATCGGCAAGGGAAAGACCTTCGTGACGATGCTCCGGTTCACGGCGCAGCCGCGTGCCGCGACGGTTGACATCGTGCGCACCTTCATCGCGGCGTACCCGGCCGGGATCGGCCCGAAGGAGGACGCCGCCCTGTTGCTCGCGCCTGATTTGCGCGCGGGGCTGGTGTTGCACGCCCGGCGGCGCAACATCACGGTCAACCAGATCGCCACCCGCCTTCTGTCGACGATCGTCAGCGACAAGATGGTCGACGCGGTGCTCGACGATGGGTGACAAGTACACCGCCCTTTCGTGGATGATGCCGCAGCTCGCGCGCTCGGGCCTCGTGGTCAACGAGGGCTGGGTCGAGCGGCAGGCCACGGCCGCTTGCGCGCTATATGCCGACGAAACCCTGCATTCGCTGGCGATGCTGCTGGCCGTGATGCACGAGCATGCGCTCGATTATCTGCGGCAAGCGCCCGTGCTCGTGCTGGGCGTTCGCGGCCGGCAAGAGGCCGGGCGCCGGCTGCCGGCGGCGCGGTGCCAGTTCCTCGCCTATCGCTTCGGGCCGTTGATCCGGAAGGGCACCAAGCTCAAGAGCCTGATGCGCGAGTTCGGGCTTCCGCTGCCGATGCGCCAGCTGGTGGCGCCGGAGATCACCAGCCTGCGCGCCAGCCTGTTCCTTGACCGGCTGGCGTTGATGCTGACCCCGTCCGAGCTGGCGCAGGCGATCCCCGAGGGCGAGGCCGAGCAGCTGGCCTGGCTGCGGGCGCTCGACAGTTTCGATCATCGCGCCCGTATCCGCGTGCAGATGCGCGCCATGGGCCGCGATGCCTATGCGCAGCGGTTCGCATGGGCGGCGCCGGCGATGGCGCGCGCCATCGCGGCCGGCGAGCGGATCGACGACGCCGGCGACATGATCGACTTCCTGATCTCGCCCGGTCGGCCGTTCAATCCGCGGTGGAGCTGGCTCAACGCGCGGGAGCGGTCGCAGAACTGGCACCGCGACCAGATCGCCGAGGCCGGCGATAACATGCGCATGGGCTTCGCGCCGGACAAGCTGTTCGACTTCGCGCCCTTCCCCCTCGAGGCGAATGTGATGGGGCTCGACTTCGTCGCGCTGCGATCCGTACTTGAGCTGCGCGAGGAAGGCCGGCGCATGCGGCATTGCGTCGGCGACTATCACGCCGAGCTGAAGGCAGGGCACCGCTTCTATTCGATCCGTCGCGAGGGCCAGCGCATCGCGACGGCGCAGCTGGTCGATTTCACCGCCGTCCAGGTGAAGGGGCCGCAGAACGCCAAGCCCAAGGCCGAGGTGATGCGCGCGCTTGGCAAGTTCCTCGGCGAGGCCGCTGGGCATGAAGTCTCGGTCAACCTGCCCGCAGAGGATGATGCCGCCGACCTTCCGGGGGAGGAAGGCGAATGATCACGGTTCAGCCGAAATTCGGACGCAGGTCGATCACGCGGCCGTGTTCGGTGTCTTTCGCCGTCTCGGCTGAGGCGAGCTTTTCCAACTCGGCGAGAGCGCCTTCCTCGTTCTCGGGGTCGGGGCCTTCGAGGTTCATCGTGTCGACCATGGCGCCGTATTCGTCGTCGTCGATCAGCACGACCAGGTCACCGGCTGCGTCGCGGCCGCGTACCCTGAACACTCGGTTGGCGACACCGCGATCCTCGGGGTCGCGGCTCAATGTGACGTGCGCCATGTCGGGAATCCTCTCGCTTGTTGTGGGGGGGAAAGTGATGCGCCCGATGCCTCTGCGCAAGGTCGCGCTTGGGGGGGGGGCAGGCGTGAGCGGTCCTCATCGTCCCCTGCTGCGCTATCTCGGCAGCAAATGGCGCCTCGCCCCTTGGGTGATAGGGCACTTCCCCGCGCACGACATATATGTCGAGCCGTGCGGCGGTGCCGCCGCAGTGCTGCTCCAGAAAGAGCGGTGCCGGACCGAGGTCTATAACGATATCGACGGCGATCTCGTGAACCTGTTCGCGGTGCTGCGGTCGCCTGCAGGCGCGGAGCTGGTGCGACAGGTCGCGCTGACACCTTACGCGCGCGCCGAATACCTGGCCGCGCATCTGCCGTCCGACGATCCGGTCGAGCGTGCCCGCCGGCTGCTGGTCCGCTCGCACATGGGACATGGCACGCGCGGGACGCGCGTCGATCGCGCTGCCGGCTTCCGGAGCGATGGGAAGACGGGCGGAACGCGCGTTGCCGGCGAGTGGGCGAATTTCCCGGTCGCGCTGTCGTCGATCATCGACCGGCTTCGCGGAGTCAGCCTCGACAATCGCCCGGCGGTCGACCTGATCGCCTATTGGGATGACCCCAAGGTGCTGGTCTATCTCGATCCGCCGTACCTGCCCGAGACGCGTAGCGACAAGGCGAAGCAGGCCGAGGGCTATCACACCTACGCGTGCGAAATGCGCCTCGAGGATCATGTCGAGCTGCTCGACATCGCCCGCGCCTCGCGGAGCATGGTGCTGATCTCCGGCTACGACAGCCCGCTCTACGACGACGCGCTACGCGGCTGGCGCCGGGTGACCACGCGGGCGCGCGCCCATCGCAACGCCGAGCGCCTCGAGGTGCTCTGGATCAACCCGCTTGCCGTCGACCAGCTCGAGGCAGGCCCACTTTTTGGAGCTGCTGCATGACCGACCTCGAACAGCAAGCGCGCGAGCTATTTGCCCAGCATGCGGAGCAGGCCGGATACCCGCTCTGCGCAGCGGGAATCCGCAAAGGTGACGACCCCTTTTATGATCGGGTGGCTCTCGGAGCCATGCTCGCCTTCCGCGCAGCGCCGCCAAGGGAAGCAAAGACAATAGCAGCGGCGGTTGTGCAATCGGCCTGCGAAACCGACCCAGCGGACCCAGAGCACCCCGACACGATCCTGATAGCCTGCGCTGACCTGGAAAGCCTCGTCCGCATGCATGTCGAGTCTGCTGATGAGAAGGTGCCTCGGCCGGCGCCGCCGGACGCAACCGTCCCCGCCTCGCCGGGCTGAGCGGCCCGAACGTCGCAACCTAGATTGATTAGCCCGATTTCCGGGGGGATTACGTGTCGCCAAATACCACCGCACCGCGCCTCGGCGCCCGCATGAAGCGGGAGCCGTAGGGCGTGGCGCTATCTCAACATTTCCTCGACGATCTCAAGTCGCGCGTCATCCTCTCGTCGGTGATCAGCAAGACGCTGAAGCTCGACAAGGCGGGGCGCGAGTTCAAGGCGTGCTGCCCGTTCCACCAGGAGAAGACGCCGAGCTTCACCGTGGTCGACGAAAAGGGCTTCTACCATTGCCACGGCTGCGGCGCGCATGGCGACGCGATCCGCTGGCTGATGGACGGGCGCGGGCTCGGCTTCATGGATGCCGTGCGCGAGTTGGCCGGATCGGTGGGCATGGAAGTGCCGGCGCGCTCGCCCGAGGATGCGCGGCGCGAGGACGATCGCGCGCGGATCGACCAGGTGATCGACGCGGCCGCGAAGTGGTTCGCGGGCCAGCTCGTGCAGGCGCCGAAGATCCTCGAGCAGCTGCACGCGCGCGGAATCACCGACGCGTCGATCGCGAAGTTCGGGCTGGGCTATGCGCCGCCGCGTCTCTCGGTTTCCGGCTGCGGCGTCCCGCCGGCGGAACTGGCCAGGGCCGGGCTGATGCTGGAGGCGCAGGAAGGCCGCGATGCCGGCCTGTGGCGCGATTTCTTCCGCCAGCGGATCATGATCCCGATCCACGATGCCCGCGGCCGCGCGATCGGCTTCGCGGGGCGATCGGCGGACGGCAGCGAGCCCAAGTACAAAAACAGCGCCGAGGCCGACCACTTCCACAAGGGCGAGGTGCTGTTCAACCTACACCGCGCCGCTGCGGCCGCGCGCGGGGCGCGCCGGCTCGTCCTGGTCGAGGGGCAGCTCGACACGATTGCGATGGACCAGGTGGGCATCGCCGAGACGGCGGCGCCGATGGGCACGGCGATCACCGAACGCCACCTCGAGCGCGCATGGCGCCTCAACGAATGCCCGATCCTGCTGCTCGACGGCGACGCCGCCGGCGCCGGCGCGGCGCTGCGGGCCTGCGAGCGCGCCCTCCCCGCCGTGGGGCCGGGCCGCAGCCTGAAAATCGCGATCCTTCCATCGGACGAAGATCCTGACAGCCTGATCCAGAAGGCCGACGATGCCGAGAGCGGCCGCGCCGTGATCGAGGCGGTGCTCGCGACCGCGAAGCCCATGTCGGCCTGGCTGTGGGAGACGATGCTCGCCGAGGCCGACCGCGCGAGCCCCGAGGGCCGTGCGGCGCTGTGGGCTCGCCTTGCCGAGCAGGCGGCACGCATTGCCGATGCGGAGACGCGGAACCTTTATCTCGCGGATTGGCGAAGCCGCTTCGACGCGCAATTCCCCCCGCCGCCCCTGGGGGTTTCCTTCGCGGAAATGGTTCCAGATGGAAGGGTGCGCGATATCTCCGACCTGCCGGAGGTGGAGCAGGCGCGGCTCAGGAGCGTGAGCGCGGCATGGCTGGCGCGGACCATTGCCCATGCATCGGCGAGCGCGGATGCGGCCGGAAATTGGGCCTGGCAGCTCGGCCGCCGCACCGGCGCCGGCATGATCGCCGAGGATGCGGCCGAGCGCGCGATGGGCGAGCTGCGCGACGCGATGACCGGCGTAGAGCCCGACGAGCTGACGAAGTCGTTCGAGGCCGGGCATGCGCGCGGCTTCGATCCTGAGCCGCTGCTGCTCGACATGCGGTGCGCCGGCTTCCCGCGCACCGACATGGGCAATGCCGAGCGCTGGAACGCGCGTTTCGGCCGCGATTACCTCTACACCACGGCCAAGGGCTGGCTGGGCTGGGACGGGCGGCGATATCGCGTGCTCAACCAGGAGAAAGACGTGCTGCCCGCCGAGGTGATGGCGAGCGTGTTCCTCACCGTGCGGGCGATCGGCAACGAAGGCCGGTTCGTCGAGGATACGGGGGCGCTGCCCGACGAGGATGCCGATCCGCTCGCGATCGAGACGCCGCCGCCGCTCGGCGCCATGGATGCGTGGATCAAGACGGGCAAGAAACCGCAGCGGCTGTCGGCCGCCCTAGCGGCGTGGGCGCTGACCTCGGAGGGCGCCGGCAAGCTGATGTGCATCGCCAACCTGGCCAAGCGCTGGGTGACGGTGGAGCTGTCGACCTTTGACACCGATCCGATGGTGCTCAACTGCCTGAACGGCACGCTGCGCTTCCATAAGCGGCAGGGCGACAAGGCGGCGTGGGTGGAGCTGCGGCCGCACGATCGCGACGATCGGCTGACGAAGGTGACGGCGTGCGAATATCACGCGGATGCCGAGGCGCCGATCTACCTCAAGACGGTGCGATGGGCACAGCCGGATACGGCGCGGCGCCGCTATATCCGCCAATGGCTCGGCTACAACCTGACCGGCGATATGGGCGAGCAGATATTCCATATCTGGTACGGGCCGCTCGCCGCGAACGGCAAGTCGACGGTGGGCAACGCCTGTCGTGACGCCGCCGGCGACTATGGCGACACCACCAATGTGGAGACCTTCCTCGACGAAGGGCCGAAGAAGCGCGGCGACGCGGCCACGCCGGACATTGTGCGCCTGCCCGGCGTGCGCTTCCTCACCGCCGGCGAGCCGCCCAAGGGCGCGAAGATCAACGAGCCGCTGATCAACAGCGTCACGGGCGGCGATCCGATGCTCGCCCGCGACAATTTCCGCAGCTTCTTCAGGTTCGTGCCGAGCTTCAAGTTCACCCTGTGGTGCAACGACCTGCCCGCGATCCCGCAGGGCACGGCGGGCATCTGGCGGCGTGTGAAGGTGGTTCCATGGGAACAGCACCTCACCCGCGAGGAACGCGACCACACGCTGCCCGACAGGCTGAAGACCGAATATGCGGGCATCCTGGCATGGATGGTCGGCGGGCTGCTCGACTATCTCGATCACGGCTTCGTCGAGCCGGAGAGCGTCCAGCTCGCATCCGCCGACTACAAGCAGGACAGCGACCCGCTGACCAGCTTCCTCAACACCTGCGTCCAGATGGAGCCCGAGGGGCGCGTGCAGTCGTCGGTCCTCTACGCGACCTTCTGCGCATGGGCGAAAGCCGCCGGCGAGCGGGAGTGGACGCAGAAGGGCTTCAGCCAGGCGCTCAAGGCCAAGGGGCTCGCGAGCAAGGCATCGAACGGCATGCACTGGCTCGGGCTCAAGCTGATCCGGGAGGCGGGCGACTTCGTCGACCACGAGGGGAAGGTGCGCACGCTCGACGCCCTGGCGCCGGGTGAGGGCGATCATGTGCGCCCGCCGCCCGAGGCCGACGACGGCCCGCTGCCGGGCTGGGACGACGACATCGTGCCTTGACGATCCTTCCACATGGAAGGGTGCCGGAAGGGTCAGCGGAAGGGGAAAGGCGCGGATTTCTGCGGCTTTGGAAGGATTGGAAGCTTTGTCGAGAAAGTAGAGCGGGTGTGCGTGTGCGGGCGGGCGTGCGCGCACAATGGCATGAACATCATTCCAATCCTTCCAATGGTTCCACGTAGGTAAAAGAATAAAGGTATTACAATGGGTTCGAGGCAATCAGAGAGCGGAAGGGTTGCACAGGAAGCTTCCGAGGCCGGAAGGATCGCGGATAGCGCGGTCGAGCAGCTCGGTCGCGACCTTGCGACCTTCGCGCTGGTCGAGGAACGGCTCGTCGAGGCATGGGGCTACCTGCTGCGCATGCCCGATCGCGAGCGCGGCTTTCACCGCGTCGCCGCGTCCTGGCCGGACGTCCGCCGCCACACCGCGTTCGGTGATTATGGCGACATGGATGCCGACGCGCGGCCGAAGAAGCCCGGCCTGCGCACCGCCGAGGTCGACAGCATGGAGGAGGCGTTGGGCTGGGTCGAGTGGGTGCCGGAGCGCCACCGCGCTTTGATCGGCCTAGTGCTCGGCATGCTCCAGCGGATCGACGATCCCGATTGGGTGTGGGTGGCGAGCCGCCTCGACGGTCGGCCTCAGCCGGACGCGTGCCGCATGCGGTACAACCGCGCAATCACCCGCATCTGCGAGCGCCTGAACGGGGCAGAAATCCGTGGGGTAGAGGGTGTCAAGGGGTAGAATGTCGATGCCGATGCACCGCCAGATGTTCGCGAAAGCCCCGTTTTGGGCTATCCAGCCGATAGCCTTGGGGCACCTGCGCGCCGCCGAGGGTCGGGGCCGTCTCGACCCGGCGCGCCGGTGCCCGCCCGAGGGGTCGCGGGTCCTTCCTGGGGTCCGAGGCTATACGGGGGCCGAAGGCGTGTACGTCGCGAGTTTGCCGAATTTTCTGTCGGCTTCCTCTTGTTCTTTCGGTTTCGGTTGTGATGCGCGGTAATCTTGCCGATCTCGCCGCCACCGGCCTGGCGTCAGAACCGACGCTGCGGAAGTGGATCTCGGCTCAGCCCGACCAGCCTTGGATCATCAAGCGCGGGTCGAACGGTGACGCCTATGAGATCGACATTGCGGGCGCGATCGAGGCGTGGCGATCCGAGGAACAGCGCAAGACAGACGAGGCCCGCCAGCGAGCGACCGATCTTCGCCAGCTTGGCCTGGATCTCGGGCTCGGTGTCGCCACCGACGGTCCCGCCGGCTTCTCGATCGCCGAACGCAAGCAGCTGCTGGAAGAGGAGCTGATTGCGACGAAGCTGATGGAGAAGCGTCGCGAACTGGTGCCGCTGGCAACAGTGGTCGCGACCATGGCCGATATTCTTTCACGCTTCTCGCAGCGCGGCGCCACGTTCTCGGCCCGCCTCGCGAAGAAGATCGACATGACGCGCGATCAGCTGAACGCGATCGACCGTCAGATGCACGCCGACCAGCTGGCGCTGGCGGACATGATGGAGAAATGGGGGAAAGAGCTTGGCGTTGGCGGAGATGAACATCCCGGCGCCGAAGTGGACGATCCCGCCGTGGCCGACGCAGACTGAAATTCTGCGCCGCGTGGCGCACTTCTACAAGCCGCGCGAGAAGCTCGACCTCATCCAGTGGTCGATCAAGCACCGGGGATACGACCCCGAGACGCTGCCCTGGCAGAGCGAGATCCGGGTCGCGCTGGGAGCGGCCGAGACTTCAGAAGTCGGTATCATCAAGCCGGTGCAGTGCGGCGCCACTACGATCGGGGTCGATTGGGCGGGTTGGATTATCGATACCGATCCGTCGGACATGCTGATCTCTCAGCCAGACCGGCTGATGGCAGAAAAGTTCGTGAAAGGCCGGCTCGACCCGCTGATTACCGAGACCCCCGCGGTTCAGATGAAGCTGCGGCCGCTCGAAAACGCGAACAACCAGTGGATCAAGCTCTTTCAGGGCATGATGCTCACCACGGTGTGGCCGTCGCCCGCGCAGTTCACGCAGCTGACTATCCGCTATGGCTGGCTGGATGATTTCGATCAGTATCCGGACAATATCGGCCAGACCAAGGGAGAAGGCGGCCAGGGCGCCGGTGCTGGCCTGCTCGACGGGCGCTTCACCGCCCACGAGGGCAGGGAGAAGATGTACCTGTCCTCGTCCCCGGCGAAGGACGAAAAGACGGGGATCGAGGCCTTCGTCGCAAGTGGCACCGACGAGCGCCTCTGGCCGGAATGCCCGAGCTGCGAAGAGCGCTTCGAGATCGACTTGCTTCGCGACCTGCGATTCGATCGCAGCGGGTCCGCCGAGCTGGCAGAGCAGACGGCGCATGTGGTCTGCCCGCAGGGGTGCGTCCTCGAACCGAGCGATCGGCGGAAGCTGCACGAGAGCTGCATGCGTCTTCCGCACCATGGCTTCGTGCAGACCAATATGGCGGCGTCGCGGAGTCGGCGAACCTTTCGAATTGACGGCCTCATGGCACTCCCCACGTGGCCGCGCCTGGCAAAGCGCTGGCGTGAGGCCGAGATCGCCTGGGAACTCAGCCAGGATGAAACCGGGCTGCGCACCTTCGTGCAAACCCGTGCCGGCAAGAATTATCGATCGAAGCACTCCGGCGAAAAGCCCGTCGACACCGATGTGCTGAAACTGCGCCGCGAGCAGGGCCTGCACCTGGGCGAGATGCCCCGTGGCGCGAAAGTGTGGGTGATCCTAACCGACGTCCAGGCAAACTCGCTCGAACACATGGCATTCGCCTTCGGCGAAGGGCTCGAAGGTTGGATTATCGACCGCTGGTCGACCGACGTGCTGGAAGACGGTCTGACGACGGTCGATCCTTTCACTCACCCGGAGCATTGCCGGGTTCTGCTGCCGCTCTTCGACAAGCGATATCCGCTGGCGGATGGGTCGGGGCTGTCTCCCCCGCCACTGACCGTGCAGCTCGATATCGGCGGCGGCGGCAAGAAGGGTGAGGGTGCAGCCGAGTTTGCCAAAGCCTTCTGGGAGGCGGCGCGGGCGATCGGCATCAAGAAGACTCGGATCACCCTTACCAAGGGGCGGAGCGGCGCGGACGGCGACATGATGCCGCGCGCGAAGTTCGCCGAGCAGAAGCGTAGCGGCGGCGCCAAGCGCACCTCGGCCGAGCTGTGGTTGCCCAACGTGCATCGCATCAAGGGCGTTATTGACGCTCGCTTGCGCCGAAATGATCCGGGGCCAGGCTTCATCCATCTGCCAGGCGGAAAGACAGGCGGCGGAGAGCTGAAGCCCGGCGACGATGAAGGGGCGACGGGCCGGTTGCTCGATCAGCATGTCGAGGAGATCACGGCCGAGGAGCTGAAGAAAGGCAAATGGGAAAAGATCCGGCCTCGCAACGAGACCTGGGATCTTCTTGTCTACGCCTATGCGGCGATCCTGCGGCCGCCTTTCGCCCAGGCGCGTACCCACATGCGTTGGGTGCCCTTCGCTCACCGCGTCCCGACGCAGGCGAAGGCTAATGCCGCTGAACCAGCTAGGCCGGCGCAGCCCGCAAAGCCGGGGCCACCGCCCGCGACCGTGACCACTACGACGATGGCGAAGCCAATCAGCTCCGCCGCAAACGGCCAGGCCAAGGCTCGGCCGAGCAAAGCGCAATGGGTGCAGAAGCCTCGCGGCGACTGGCTCCAAAGGAGAAGATAATGGCTTGGACTCAAGCGGATCTCGACCGGCTCGACGCCGCGATCGCGAGCAACGTCCGAAAGGTGACATTCGCCGATGGTCGCTCGACCGAGTACCAGACGGCAGGCGAGATGCTCAAAGTTCGCAATACGATCAAGGCCGAGCTGCTCGCCGCGTCGACCCGCACGAGTGAACGTCCGCGCGCAACCCGCGCGACGATGAGCCGCTCGTGAACTATCTGGATCGCGCGATCTTAGCGGTCGCCCCTCGAATGGCGGTCAAGCGGGCGGTGGCGCGCGTTCAGCATCGTCAGATCGAGAAGATCAAGCCGCGCCGTCACAACCGACGTGGCGGCGACGCGTGGCGGCTGAACGATCCAGCCTCGCGCCGCTGGGAAGCGCAGCAGGGCAAGCCGATGAACCGCCACGATCGGGCGGTGCTGCGACACACCTTCGAGACCAACCCCTTCGCGGTAAAGACCAAGTCGTCGCTGCTGAACAACCTGATCGGCTACGGCATTACCGGCACCCTTTCCGGGCCGAAGGCGGCAAAGAAGCTGTGGGCGGACTGGATCGAGCTTTGCGACTTCGACGGGGTCTATGATCTCTACGGCCTCGAGCAGCTCTGCGCAGAGAACTGGCTCGATGACGGAGAGGTTTTCATCGTCCTCCGGCTTATTGCCGGCGCCGCTGTTCATCCGCTTCGCCTGCAAGTGCTAGACGTCGACCAGCTCGACACCACGGCCGCCCTCGCGAACGCACGTATTCGGGATGGGATCGAATACGGCGCGGACGGTCGCCCAGCTGCATACCACTTCAAGCGCAGCCGGGAGATCGAGAGCTTTGGCGATCCGGTGCGGGTGCCCGCGGATCAGGTGATCCACCTGTTCCATCGCAGGCGCGCGGGGCAGTGGCGGGGGCGCCCTCACTTCGAGTCCGTGCTCGATGTCCTGACGGACGTTGACGACTATCTCGAAGCCGAGGGCATTCGGAAAAAGATCTCCGCCTGTTTCGTCGGCTTCCGGGCCCCGTCAGAGAATGACGACGACCCAACCATGGGAGAGATCAATCCGGACGGGGCGCCGGCTGATCCCGATATGCCCCCCGAGGAATCCTTCTTTCCGGGCATGATCATCAACGGACGCCCGGGCGAGAGCATGACGTTCGGCGACCCGAAGGCTGACGCGGGTATCAGCGACTTCATGCGCTGGGCAGGGCTCCGCGTCGCCGCCGGCTCGCAGTCAACATACGAACGGGCCACCGGTGACCTGTCGAATGTCAACTATTCGAGCTATCGCGCCGGGGATCTGGAGTTCCAGCGGTTCATCGGTCGCCTGCAATGGCTGCTGTTCATCCCGCGCCTGCTCAAGCCCATCGAGCGCGCCTGGACGGATGCGGCGTTCCGCACCGGCCTGATCGCGAGGCAGCCCAAGTTTAAGTGGACGCCCCCGCCCTTCGGGTCCGTTGATCCGGGGAAGGACATCAAGGCCAAGCGCGAGGAAATGGCGGCCATGGTCGAGAGTCCGCGGAACGTCGCGGCCGAGCGCGGTTACGATTTTGACGAGCTGACCGACGAGATCGCTGAGGATCTGCAGATGCTGAAGGACAAATTGGAGGCCAAGGGCCTGCTCGGTCTCTTCGGCGCCCTGATGGGGAAACTTACCAGCACAGGAGGAAACGATGCCGGCAGCAAGCCCGCAGACGACTGAGCGCACGCTCACCGCCCCGAAGATGCAGCGAGCCGCCGAAGTGCGGCTCGCTTCGTTTCAGGAGGAAGATAATTCGATCGAGATCGTGTGGACCACCGGCGCTGCCGGGCTCCGTTACGACTGGTGGGACGGCGAATATTACGAGGAAGAGCTTTCGCTCGAACCCGGCGCAGTCCGCCTCGATCGGCTCAACGCGGGGGCATGTTTCGTCGACAGCCACAAGACCCGTGATCTCTCGAACGTGCTGGGCTCCGTTATTCCTGGGACGGCCAAGATCGAGAACGGTGAGGGTACCGCTCGCGTACGTCTCGCCACAACGCCTGATGTTGCGGACCGCGTCGCGAAGATCGTCGCGGGCCACGTTCGCGGCATCAGCGTGGGCTACATGGTCCACACCTATGTTCGCACCGAGGAGGCCGGAAAAACACCGCGTCTGCTCGCCACGGACTGGGAGCCGACCGAACTTACGAGCTGCGTCGAGCCGTTCGACGCAGGCAGCCAGGTTCGCGCATGCGATCCCCAGCAGGGAGGGCATCCCTGCACCATTCGCGGCGCGGCCGCGCAAATGAAGGAACGTGAAATGTCCACTCCGACGCCGACCCCGGCGCCGGCGCCCGCGCCGACGCCCACTCCCGCACCGGCCCCTGCGCCGACTCCTACCCCCGCACCGGCTGCCGCCGAGGGCGAAGTGGATGCCGACCGATCCGGCGTCATCACGATCAAGCGCATCCGTGAGGTCTGCTCGCGCGGTCTCGGTGACACGATCGCCGTTGGCCTGATCGAGCGGCATCTCGACAAGCCGATGACCGAAGCGGATCTCAATGCCGCGCTGGTCGAGGCCTATGCCCAAAATCGCTCGGCGGATCCGATCGACAATTCGATCACGATCACCGCAGACGAGCGGGACAAGTATCGTGCCGCGCTCACCGGAGCCCTTCTCGTCCGCATGACCGACAGCCCCGACGCGCCGAAGGACGGCGGGGAGATCTTCGGCCACATGACCACCCGTGAAATCGCACGAGATTACCTCGTGCGGTCCGGGATCAAGGGTCATGCCAGCATGGGGCCGCACGAGCTGGTCAACGCATCGCTCGGCCTGCAGCGTCACGGCGCGCAGACTTCGAGCGATTTCGCGATTGCTCTCCAGCAGGCCGGCAACATCGCGATCATGGACAGCTATCAGGCCGACGACGACGAACAGTGGCGACAGCTGTCCGTCGAGAAGAGTGCGAACGATTTCCGGCCCAACCCGATCGTAGGGCTGGTTGGCACGCCCGAGTTCCTCGTGGTCGAGGAGAACGGCGAGTATACCTACGCATCGTTCGGCGACATCGGCGACAGCTACAAGCTGTGGACCGCTGGCCGCATCATCTCGCTTTCGCGCCAGTTGATCATCAACGACCAGCTCGGCCTGTTCGGCGATATGGCGGGCCATCTCGGTCGCGGCGCGGCGCTGCACGAAGCCAACGCGGCATGGGCCAATCTCCTGGGCAACCCGACCCTCGGCGACAATGTGCCGCTGTTCCATGCCAGCCACGGCAATCTGGCCAGCAGCGGTAGCTTCATCTCGCAGGCCGGTCTCAGCGCTGGGCGTGCGGCGATGCGCAAGCAGAAGGATCGGGATGGAACGACCTATCTCAACCTGCCCCCGAAGTTTCTCATCTTCGGGCCGGACAGCGAAACCGCGGTCGATCAGCTGCTCGCCACCTTCCTGGCGGCCAAGTCGAGCGACGTGGTGGCCTCGTTCGTGCGCAGCCTCGTTCCGATCTGCACGCCGCGAATCACCGATTACAGCTGGTATCTGCAGGCGGACCCGAAGAAGGCGGCGACGCTGCAGCACGCCTATCTGCGCGGCCAGAAGGGTATCTATACCGACACCCGTGTCGGCTTCGAGGTCGACGGCGTCGAGTACAAGGGGCGTACCGACTTCAACGCCAAGGCCGTCGATTTCCGGGGTGCCTACAAGAACCCCGGCTCCGCCCCGGCCTAAACCACCAGCATCGTTGCTCGCTAGCGGGGCGGTCCTTCTCGGGCCGCCCCGCTGCGTTTCAGGAGAATGAACATGACCAAGTTGGTCGCAATCACCCTGCTGCAGACCTGCATCATCGCTGGCCTGCCCCGCAGCCCGGTCGAGGGCAATCAGACCGTTCCCGAAGACGATGCCAAGCGGCTCGTGGAGGCGGGGATGGCCGTCTATTTCGAGGATGGCGAGGAGCAGGTCGAAGACGACGGGCTCGACAAGCTCGGCGTGACCGCCCTGCGCAAGATCGTGAAGGACGAGGGCGTGACCGTGCCCGAGTTCACCAGGGAAACCGAGAAGGCGGTCACGATCGATGCCATCCGCGCCAAGCGCGAGAATCCGGGCGACCGGCTCGACGCGATGACGCCGGAGAAGCTGCGCGAAACCGCCACGGCCGAGGGCGTCGAGTTCGCCGCCGATGCCGAGGACGATGCGATCATCGCCGGGATCGTGGCGAAGCGTGAGGACGTGGCCAAGGCCGCCGCCGGAAACTCCTAACCTCCACCTGCCCGTGAACAGCGGGGGACGGGCTCCCCGCATATCAGGAGCCAATCCATGAAGAACCTTATCCAGCAGAGCGGGCGCAACATCACTGTTACTGCGCCCTATGATCTCGCCCCGGGCGACGGTTGTCTTGTCGGCAGCCTGTTCGGCATAGCGTCGAACACGGTGCTGGCCGGCGCCCAGGTCCCGATCGATACCGGCGGCGTCTACGCCATCAAGAAGACTGCCGCGCAGACCTTCGCCCAGGGCGCCAAGGTCTACTGGGACAACACCGCGAAGAGCGTCACCAGCGTCACCACCAGCAACACGCTGATCGGTGTCGCCACCAAGGCCGCAGCCGGCGGCGATGCTTCCGCCAGCGTCCGGCTCGGCAACGTCGCCTAAGTTCGTCGGCGATCCCTCTCCCGTCGACCCCTGAGCGGGCGGCCCGGCTTCGGCTTGGCCGCCCGTTCCGTTTTGGAGCCAGAACATGCTCAAGAAGATCGTGCTGCACACTGCAGCGCTCGACAATCTCGGCGGCTACCACGATGCCGGCGCCGAGCTGGTGGTTGGCGATGACGCGGCCGCCGGCTTCCTCAACTCCGATCGTGCCAAGGATCTGATCGAAGGCCATCGCGCCGTGTCGGCAACGGCCGAGCAGGCGGCGAACGATGACGGCCTCGGTGCGCTGGGGATCGCCCAGCTCAAGGAACTGGCGACCCGTGAGGGCGTCGTGTTCGGCGAGAAGCCCACCAAGCATTCGCTGCTGGATCTGATCCGCGCGGATCGGGTCGCCAAGGCGGCCGCCGCCGCGACGCAGACGCTGGGATCGGGTGCCGGCGAAGGCAGCGAGACGGCCTGATGCTTCCGCACGAGGCTGCAGCCCTTGCGGCGATCGAGGCCGTCTATCGCGCTCCGGTCGCCTATACCGGCGCCGGCCTGGACGGCGACGCGATCGACGCCATCCGCACGGATTGGCGGGCGGCATCGTTCCAGGGATTCGAGGGAAAATCGTCTTCGCTGAGCTTCGAGATCCGCAAGGCGCTGCTGCCCGAGCGTCCCGACAAGACCGACGTCGTCGTGGAAGCGAGCGGCGCGCGCTGGTCGCCGATCGATATCGATGAGCGCGACGACGTCGACGCCTGGGTGCTGTTCGTGGAAGAGGCGCAGCCGTGACCGCGCTCGGCCAGATCTTCGCCGAGGTGGATCGCCGCCTTGGCGTCGATCAGATCACCGGGCTGCAGAGCTATGAGCGGATGCCCTCGGGTGATCCGGCCAGGTTCAACGCGCTCGTGGTTTACGACGAAGGCGACGAGCCGATCGAGCACGAGGCGGGGACCACCCGCAACAGCCTGCGCATCACCGTCGAAGGTTATGTCATCGGCCATGGGGGCGCTGCCACCCACGACGAGATGACCAAGCTCCATGCCCAGGCCGTGTTCGCGCTGTGCGGCGACGCCGGCACGAACCTTGGTGGTCTGGTCGAGAATATCGAGGTGGTCGGCACCCGCCGCGTCGCCGTGACCACCCTCGCCGAAAAACGACGTCTCGGCTTCGCCCAGGACTTCGAAATCACCTTCTCAACCCCACGGGGCAACCCGTCCATTCTGAACTAGGAGATCCGAAATGGATGAAGTCATTCGTCCCGAACACGGCGTATTGCTGATTGCGATCCAGTCCGGCCCCGGCGTGCCCGCTTCCCTCGATCCGACCCTGCACGCCGTGCCCTTCGAGGCCGGCAGCTTCACCTATGGCTCGCCCTTCACGTTCGAGGCGTCGAACGAAGCGAACGGCAGCTATGTCGGCGGCGCCCCGCTGATCATCGGCCAGGAAGTGCCGCTGAACTTCCGCAGCCGCATCAAGGGTGCGGGCGCAGGTCTTACCTACAGCTCGACGGTGAAACCGCCGCTGCATGCCGCCTTCCAGGGCTGTGGCTGGCGCGGGTTCTTCCAGGCGGCGATCGCGGCCGCCGCGCTCAGCGCCGGTTCCACGACCACGGCCACGCTGGGCACCGGCTTTACCGGCACCGCGCAGGTCTATGCCGGGATGCCGCTGGTGCTGTCGGGTGGCATCGGCGCCGGGCAGGTTCCGTTCATCACCGATTTCACCGCGGCCAAGGTGGCAACGCTTTCCGATGCCATGGGCACCGCCCTGGACAACACCACGCTCGCCGCGATCCCGGCGCACTGGACCTATGCCGGCACGTCGCCGGCTGACGCGGCCGCGCGCGTGACCGATCATCCCCTGCTCACCGTCGGCTGGTACGAGGATGGCAACTTCTACCAGTGGCAGGACGTGCGCGGCGTCGTGAACCTCGACGGCGAAACGGCGAAGCCTGGCTATGCAGCCTTTACGATGTCCGGCACCTATATGGGCTCCTCGGTCCAGGCCGTGCCGACCAATGCCGTAATCGCGAGCCACTCCGCTCCGGTGCTAACGAAGGGCGCGGGCGTGCCGTCGGCGGCCGTCATCAACCGGAAGGAGCTGCCGATCAGCCGGTGGTCGCTGCAGAATGGCGGCAATCTGGAAAGCGTCGCCGATCCGAATACGCCCTATGGCTTCGGCCCCGGCCAAATCGCGGGTCGCGTGCCGATGTTCGAGGCGGACCCGCTGCGCACGCTGGTCAGCACCCGCGACGCGATTGCAGAGATCGCGGCGGCGGCCACCTATCCGATCGCGCTGCGCTTCGGCCAGGTCGCTGGCAACCGCTGGGGCCTCCTGCTTTCGCAGGCGCAGCCGGTGAAGGCCGATCCGGAAATGCGCGGCAAGCTGCGCTCGGACGCGATGGGCTGGCAGGGCCTCAACCCGGGCCGAGACACGCAGGGCCGCGATCGCGATCGTGTCCTGATCTTCTACTGAGGGGGTAGGCTATGGTCTCCACTACTACCAAGCCTTCGGCCTGGCCGCTGCCCTGGAACAAGGATGTGAAGTTCAGCATCCGTGCCGGGGACGTGATCGAGCGGGATATGTTCGAAGCCGAACTCGCCGGCCTCGATGCGGACCGCGTGTACGACTTCCAGCTCACCGAGGCGTTCCTCGCGGGTGTGGAGGTGCTGCTCGATGGCCATCCCGAGGATATAGCCCGTATTCGTGAGGCGGTGGCGGCCACGGACGCCCTGGCCGAGAATGAGCAGCTTCCGGCAAGCGAGCGAGCGTTGCTGGAAGGTGCCCGACAGGCGGTCAAGACGGCCTGGCCGCCCTACCGCACGCTGCTGGCGCAGGCGGATCGGCGCAACAAGCTGCTCTCCACGCTGGCGTTCCGCAACTTCGTCACGGGCTGGGAGGGGAAGGACCTTCCAGCCTATGAGAAGGATATCGAGGGGAAGGTCACCCTTGCGGCCATGAAGGCGATCCCGCCGCCAATTCTCCGTATCGTCGGCCAGCGCGCCTATGTGCTCCTCTGGGCGACGGGCGAGCTGGGAAACTTCGAGCCGCTCTTGCAGTCCGACAAGAGCCGGCAGCGTTCCAAGGGCACGCGGAAAAAGGCTGGATCATCGGTGAGACGGTCTGGCGCGAAAACCCCCTCATCACCGTCCCGCGCCAAATCTTCGCCGTCGTAGACCTGTTCCTGGCCTGCAACGCGATGCGTGGCTTCAGCGTGATCACTGGCCTGTCGGGCAACACCGTGGTTCGCGGGCCGATGGTTCTGCCGTGCCCCGGCAGTGTTGGCCAGCAGCCCGCGGCCCTGATGGACGCCTTCAGTAAGCTGGAAGAGTGGACGGCGAGGAACTGATGGCCGGTAACTATGTCTCCCTCGAAATAGATCCGGCTCAGTTCACCGCCGCGCGCGACAAGATCACCCGGCGTTATCTTAGCGCCGGCAAGCAAGCGGTGGCCGGCACCACGAAGTGGCTAGAACGGCAACTCGAGCAGGTCACGCGCGAGGCGGTGCCGGGCAAGCTGTGGCGGGCCTGGACGTCGGAGGTTTACCCGCCCGGCGACAAGATCGCCCGCAATCCTGCTGGCGAGGTCTTCCTGAACGGCCGAACCCGCACAGAAGGCGCCATGACCTTCTGGAGCACTGCGGGGCGCATCAAGGGCAAGCGCGACCAATGGCTTGCGATTCCCACTCCGGCAGCGGGTTCGCGCGGCCGCTCGCGCAACCTGACACCCGGCGAATGGGAGTCGATCACGGGGCAACGGCTGCGCTTCGTATATCGCGGCGGGCGCAGATCCGCGCTGCTGGTGGCGGACGGCACGACGAACGGCCGTACCGGTTCGTATCGGCCGATTACGCGCGCGCGGACCGCCGCCGACGAACGCCGCGGATTCGTCCGTGGCGCGCAGTCGATCATCATCTTCGTGCTCGTGCCCAGCGTGGCCTTCGGGAACCGCGTCGCGATCGAGCCGCAGATCGCGCGGGCACGGGATCGCCTGTCATCGGATTTTGTGGCCAGGGTTGGCCGGATCGGATAGCGTTTGGTCTCTGCGGAGGGATCTATGCGCTTCAAGTGGTTGGCGGCGATTGCGATGATCGGCTTTTCGGCCTCGGCCTGCACGGACGAGATCAAGGATGCCGAGAAGCAATACGAGATCGTCCAGCGGAGCGGGACGCCGCAGCAGAAGTGCGATGCCGCTCGGAAAGTTGCGGAAGCCTACCTCAGGGCCAAGGATGCGGCGGGCTACCAGCGCACAAATGTTAGCGCCGAGATTGAGTGTATGCATTCGACGTTGCCGCGAAGCTAGGCGGTCACATAGTCAAATCATCGAAGGGTCGCAGCGGAAGCTGCGGCCCTTTTCTTTTGGAGAAGCCGAACATGGGTGCCAGCACTGCTGACATTGTCGCGCGCCTGACACTGAACGGCACGCAGTTCTCTTCTGAGAATGCGCGGATCTTCGGCGAAATGGAGGTGCAGGCGCGGGATACCGCTGGCCGCACCAAGGCGGCCTTCGAAAGCAGTTTCTCAGAAATTCAGAAGATCGCTTCGCGTGCCTTGGCCATGCCGCGCAATGCCGGCGGATCGCTGGACCTCAATGTGACAGGCGCGCGCGAGGCGGCGACCGCCGCAGACGCAACCGCGATGGCGTATCGGGAAGTCGCCAACGCCGCTGAACAGGCGGCGCTCAAGACCGGCGATACTTCCGAGGCAACCCGCATATACGTCACGGCTGCGCGCGCGGCAGCCGTCGAGGCCGAGCAGTTCGCCCGCTCCGCACATCTTGAAGCGGCCGCGCTCGATGTTCTGCAGGCGGAACTGAACCAGACCCGTAGCGCGACCGAGTTGGTGGTAGAAGGCAACCGCGTGCTGGAAGCGTCCCAGCTTCGCGGCGGCCTGAGTGCCCGTGGCCATGGTACCGCGATGATGCAGGCCGGGCAGCAGGCGCAGGATTTCTTCATTCAGGTCGGTGGCGGTCAATCGATCATGGTCGCCTTCATTCAGCAAGCATCGCAGGCCGCGTTTGTCATGCAGGGCATGGAGGGCCAGGCCGGGAAATTCGCGCAGTTCCTGACCAGTGGATGGGGCACCGCTGTCATCGCTGGCCTGACCGTGCTGAGCCTGTTCATCTCCGAATTGGAGAAAATGGGCAATGAAGTCGACAAGGCCGTCGACAAGCTGAAGGATCAGGCGCACCAGACCGATGTAAATGCCGAGGCTCAGAAGCGCTTTGCGCTGACCTCGGAAGGTGTCAGTGACGCGATCCGCACCATGCACGACGAAATGGAGCGTGCCGGCAAGACGCAAAAGCAGATGGAGGAGGACGCCTATGCTCAGGCGCAAGCGCTCCTCAATCAGCAGGTTCAGATCCGTAACACGACCAGGGCTTGGCTAGAGCTGGCCAAGGCAGCGGCTCTGGCGAACAAGCCGGCAGTCTACGGTGCGGGCGGCGGCGCCA
>PJUL01000684.1_pt1 | contig 20758 bp, 17 predicted proteins | sample 1512221 | NCBI WGS metagenome assembly PJUL01 (sample SAMN08177667, study PRJNA422409) | Feces metagenome, whole genome shotgun sequencing project.
CGAACGTCCGACCCTCAGATTCGTAGTCTGATGCTCTATCCAGCTGAGCTACGGGCGCGCTGTGGAGGGGTGCCTTTAGAAGCGCTTTTCAGATCGCGCAAGCCGTTGCGTGCAGTTTTCCACAGGCATAAGGCACAAACATGCGATTTATTCTGCTGCTCAGCCTCGCCGGGCTCTCTGCCTGCACCCAAAGCACGGGGCGCTACCCCTCTTTGCTGCCTCGCCCGATCGAATCGACCAGCCTTGCCGAACCGGAGCGGCCCACCCCGGTCGCGACCCCCGACGCGGCGCTCGACAAGAGAATCGCCGAGATTCGCGCCACGCTGGCCGAGGGCATCAGGGCCTTCAATGCGGGGGCACAGGATGCCGAGGCGAAGATCGCCGTCTCGCGGGGCCTTGCACCGGGCTCCGAGCCGTGGCTGCAGGCACAGGTGGCGATGGGCCAGCTTGGCGAGCTTCGCCGCCCCTCGGTCTCCGCGCTGTCCGAGCTGGAAGAAATGGCGACGCAGCGCGGCGTGGACGGGCTGATCCCCTACCCCGCGCTCGACGCCGCCGTGACCGAGGCAGAGCAGGCCGCCGATTCGCAGCAGGCGAAGATCGACTCGCTCGACGCAGCCCTGGGCGGCTCCGCCCGCAATTAAACGCTCAATCGTCGGCCAGGTCCGGGTGCAGCGCGCGCAGCACCGGGATCACCGATGCATAATCGTCCGTCCAGGGCTGGAAATCCGGCCAGCTCTGCAGCTGCCGCCAGCCGCCGCCGCGCGCCACCAGCCGGTTCAGCACTGCCGGATCATGGCTGAGCGCGATCCACTCGGATGCCGATTCGGCCTCGGGCTCGACCTGCTCCACCTTGGTGCCGCCGCCGGGCAGCGGCTGGGCGACGAAATGCGGGGCGGGCTCATAGGACAGGCGAATCGCCTTCCAGCCCCCATCGCGCGCGGCCGCAGACACTACAGGCGCCAGCGCCATGAAGCGGTTGGAGATATGGACCAGCAATAGCCCGTTGGGTGCCAGTACCCGGCCATAGGTGGCGAAGGCCTGGCGCGTCAGCAGGTGCATCGGCACCGTATCCGAGGAAAAGGCATCGAGCGCGAGCAGATCGAGGCTGGCGCTCGGCGATTCGGTGAGCCGCACCCGCGCGTCGCCGATCGAGATCCGCGTCTGCGGCGCGCATTGGCGCAGAAACGTGAACTTGCCCGAATCGCGGGCGAGATGGACGATCGCCGGATCGATCTCGAAGAAGCGCCAGTCCTGGCCGGGCCGCGCGTAACAGGCCAGCGTGCCGGTGCCGAGGCCGACCACGCCGACTCGCGCCGCCGGACCATAGAGATCGGGCAATGCCTGCATCGCCTGCCCCACCCCCGAGCCGGGCACGTAATAGGTGGTCGGCCGCGTCGACAGCGCGCCCTTTAGCTGCACCCCATGCAGGGTAGTGCCATGGGCCAGCTGGCGCTCGTTGCGATAGTCGGTGACCGTGTAGACGCCGAAATAGCTGCGGGTTCGCGCATCGGTGAGCGAGAGCTGGATCGCCCGATAGCCCCCGAACAGGATCAGACCGCCCGCCAGCGCCGCCAGATAGGCCGGGCGGCGCCCCACCGCGATCAGGCCGAGCGCGGCGACCAGCACGAAGGCGACCTGCTCGTGCATCTCCCCGAGCAGCTGGCCGGGATTGGCGATGCCGAGCCAGACCAGCAGCGCAACCAGCGCACCGATCAGGATCGTCTTGCCGCTCGTGCCGTGGCGCCAGAAATCGCCAAACAGGGGCAGCAGGAAGATTTGCGGGCTGAGCGCGCCGGCGGCGAAGACCAGCAACGGATATTCATAGGTCCAGTCGAACAGCATCGGCGCGATCAGGCCGGCGAACACGCCGCCGAGCACCCCGCCGAACGACATGGCCAGATAAAAGCCGGTCAGCCGGTCCGGCGCCGGACGCAGCGCATACATGCGCGCGTGCAGCGTCACCGAGACAGTGAACAACAGGATCAGCCCGATGATCGCATTGACATAGGCAAGCTGCTGGTGGCCCGCGACCAGCGTCGCGCCGAACATCAGGACGATGATCGGCGCAAAGCGCGTAAGCACCTCGGGCAGCACGGCATTGTCCCGGAAGGCGACCGAGAAGCTCAGCAGATAGAGGCCGAGCGGCAGCACCCACAGCATCGGCACGGCGACGATGTCGGTAGTGAGGAAGGTCGTGGTGGCAAGCATCAGCCCCGACGGGACGAATGCCAGCGCGATCCAGTGGAGCACCCGGCGGCGCGGAGGCGCGGGCGTGTGATGCGCGACATGCGGCTCGCCTTCGGCCTGGCGGGGCAGGCGCGCAGCGCAGCCGGCCACCAGCAGCAGGACGAGGATATAGCCGGCGGTCCACAGCCAGCTCTGCCCCTTGAGCGCGAGGGCCGGCTCGACGATCAGCGGATAGGCGATCAGGCCGCCGAAGCTGCCGATATTGGACGCGGCATAGAGCGCATAGGGATCCCGCCCGTGGCTGGCGAGGCTGTACCAGCGCTGGAGCAGCGGCGCCTGGGCGGAGATGGCGAAGAAGAGTGGGCCGATCGAGGCGACAAGCAGCCAGGGCACCCAGAATGCCGGTTCGGCATCGCCGGGCAGTTCCATCGCGATCACGCCGATCGGCAGCCAGAGCGCAGCGACGAGTAGCACGCCGATATGGATGGTCGCCTGCATCCGCGGCGGAACGCGGCCCAACCAATGGGCATAGGCATAGCCCCCGAGCAGCAGCGCCTGATAGACCAGCATCGCGCTGTTCCACACCGCCGGGGCGCCACCGAGCTGCGGCAGTGCCATGCGCGCGACCATCGGCTGGACGAGGAAGAGCAGGAACGAGCCGGTGAGGATCGCGGCCACGAACAGCCAGCGCGTCGGGCGCGTGCCCGCCTGCGGCGTCACGTCATCGATGCTGTTATCCATTCTCTCAGCGCCCCGCGCCGTTCTGGTCGGGATGCGCCTTCGCCGGAAAGTGCAACGGGCGGAGCGGGAAGGACTGCGAAGGGTACGGCCAGAACATGGCGCGGAGGCAAGCAGAGGAACTCCCGCTAGTAAAGAGGCAGGATGTTTCCGTCTGCTTTTGGCCCGGGCGCGCGATCAGGGCTTCGGGCGGTCGATCCGATAGGTGATGTGCGGGTTGAGCCCGTCCGGCGCATTGGGGTGGATGAAGTCCTCTTCCGGTACACGGTGCATTCCGAGACGCTCCATCAGACCCCAGCTGCGCGTATTGGCGAGGACGGTCATCGCCGCGACCTGTGGTGCGTCGAGATGGGACCATGCCCAGGCGAGGCTGGCCTGCGCGGCCTCCTTGGCATAGCCTTTCCCCCAGCCGGCAGGCGCAAGGCGCCAGCCGATCTCGACCCCACCGAACAGGGGCGTGCCCTCCGGCCCCGGCTTGAGGCCACAAAAGCCGAGGAACGCGCCGTCCTCCCTGCGCTCGATCGCCCAGAAGCAATAGCCATGCGCGTCCAGCAGCGCATTTTGCCGGGCCATCGCCGCATCCGCGGCCTCGGCGCTGAGCGGCGGGCCGAGAAACTCCATCACGGCGGGATCCTGGCCCATGGCGTGCCAGGCCGGCCGGTCGCTGTCCTGCCAGCGGCGCAGGATCAGGCGGGGTGTCTCGATCATCGGGAGCGCTCCAGCAGATATACGATCATCGCGCCTACCGGGTCTTCGGCGGGATAGCCATCGAGGCGGAAATCGAGATCGGGGCGACGCCGCATGCCCAGACGCTCCATCAGGCCCCAGCTCCGGCTGTTTCCGATCGTGGTCCAGGCGCCGATCGCAGGCGCGTCGAGATTGGTCCGTCCCCAGGCGATGCTGGCCTCGGCCGCTTCGCGGGCATAGCCCTTGCCCCAATGCGCCTCACTCACCCGCCAGCCGATCTCCGGAATCCCCGCGATCGGCGCCTCCGGGACGTAGTTGCTGGCGATGCGGATACCGCAGCTACCGATCAGCGCGCCGGTGTCCCGCAGCTCGGTCGCCCAATAGGTGCAGCCGTGCCTGGCCTGATCGTTCAACCGCTTCTCGAACATTTCATCAATGCCTGCGGGTGTCCTGAGGCCGCCAAGCCGCGCCATCATCGCGGGCGTGTTGACCAGCGCCCCGAACGCATCCCGGTCCTCGCGCAGCCAGGGGCGCAGGCGAAGGCGAGCCGTCTCGATCATGCCGGACGGTCGATCGCGTAGACGACCATCGCGCCGAAGGGATCGCCCTCGGCATAGTCCGGATGCCGGAAGTCGAGATCGGCGCGGCGTCGCATGCCGAGACGCTCCATCAGCCCCCAACTGCGCGTGTTGCCGATCACCGTCCAGGCGGCGATGCGCGGTCGATCGGTATTGGCCCAGCCCCAGGCGATGCTGGCCTGCGCCGCCTCCCGGGCGACGCCCTGCCCCCAGAATTTCTCGCCGATCCGCCAGCCGATCTCGAGCTCTTCGGGCACCGGCGTGTTTGGATAGCCGCCGATGCGCAGGCCGCAGACGCCGGCCATTTCCCCGGTCTCGCGCAACTCGACAGCCCACATGCAATGGCCATTGCGGGCTTGCTGGTCGATCATCCTGTCGATGATCGCGTCATGCTTCGCCTGCGGTACCGGGCCGCCGAAATGCGCCATCATCGCCGGGGTATTGGCGAGCGCATGGAAAACCGGCTTGTCGGCCTCGCGCCACGGGCGGAGGAGCAAGCGTTCCGTGGTGATCATATTCCCTCTCCCGCCCCCTCTGCCCTGAGGGGAGAAGGCATTTCGTTACCCCAGCAGCTTCGCCGCCAGCGGCGCGTGATAGGTCAGCACGCCCGAGCAGCCGGCGCGGCGGAAGGCCATCAGCGTCTCGAGCACCAGCGCCTCGCGGTCGCCGGCTCCCACCGCAGCAGCGGCCTCGATCATCGCATACTCGCCGCTCACCTGATAGGCGAAGACCGGCAGCTGGAACTCGCTCTTCACCCGCAGGATGATGTCGAGATAGGGCAGGCCCGGCTTGACCATCACGCTGTCCGCGCCCTCGGCAATGTCGAGGGCTACTTCGCGGAGCGCTTCCTCGGCATTGGCCGGGTCCATCTGATAGGTCTTCTTGTCGCCCTTCAGCAGCCCCCGCGAGCCGACCGCGTCGCGGAACGGGCCATAGAATGCCGAGGCATATTTCGCGGCATAGGCCATGATCTGGACGTTTACGTGCCCATTGGCTTCCAGCGCGGCGCGGATCGCGCCGACGCGGCCATCCATCATGTCCGACGGCGCGACGATGTCCGCCCCCGCCTCGGCCTGGACCAGCGCCTGGTCGACGAGCACGGCACTGGTCTCGTCGTTGAGGACATAACCACTGGCGTCGACGATGCCGTCATGGCCGTGCGCGGTATAGGGATCGAGCGCGACGTCGGTGAGCACGCCGATCTCGGGCACCGCGTCCTTGATCGTCTTGATCGCGCGGCACATCAGATTGTCCGGATTGAGCGCCTCGCGTCCGTCGTCGGTGCGCAGTTCGCGCGGGGTGTTCGGGAACAGCGCCAGGCACGGGATGCCCAGGTCGCGGGCCTCGCGGGCCCGGTCCGCAATGCCGTTCAGCCCCCAGCGCGACACGCCGGGAAGCGAGGCGATCGGCTCCTCTTCCGTACCTTCGGTGACGAAGAGCGGCCAGATCAGATTGGCCGGGGTGAGCACGGTTTCCGCGTGCATCCGGCGGCTCCATTCGGAGGCGCGGGTGCGGCGGAGGCGAAGCGCGGGATACTGACTCATGCTGGCGCTGATGCGCCCTCAGCAATTGGGTTGCAAGCGCCCCGCAGGCTCTGTGGTGGCAAGGGTTTCCTCCTCGACCTTCTCGGGCTCGGGCGGCACCTCCAGCACCTGGGTGCGCCAGCGGCCGTGGCGATAGTAGAGCCCGGCGAACAGCAGCGAGAAGGCCGATCCGATCGGGAAGGACAGCCACAGCGCATCGCTGCCGAACCAGCGCTGGCCGAAGAGCGCGAAGCCGAAGCGGATCGGGAACAGCGTGATCGCCAGGATGACGAGCGGCGGCACGGTGGCGCCATTGGCGCGCACGGTGGAGAACAGCACCATGGTCGCGCCGAACATCACGAAGGTCCAGCTGGCGAGCAACTGGATATGCCGGGCAATCGGGATTGCGGGGCTTTCCGAGCCGACGAACAGCGCCATGACCGGGCGATCGAACAGGATGATCGCGACGATCACCACCAGCGTGATGACGGTGTTGAAGACCAGGCCCGAGCGGGTGATCGCGCCGACCCGCTCCCATTTGCCGGCGCCGATATTCTGCGCGGCCATGCTCGAGACCGCGACGCCGATCGCCATCGCGGGCATCTGGATATAGGTCCAGAGCTGCTGCGAGACGGCATAGGCGGCGGCGGTGTCGACGCCGAGCCGGTTGACCAGCCCGATCATCGTCAGGCCCGCGGTCGACATCACCAGCATCTGCGCGCCCATCGGCAGGCCCTTGGCGACGATGGTGCGGACGAGCGCGCCTTCCGGGATCAGATAGCGCAGCTCGGGGCCGCGCAGTCGCACCGGCAAGTCGCGTGCATAGACATAGATGAGCAGGCCGAGCGACGAGACGATGCCTGCGATCAGCGTGGCGGTGGCCGATCCGGCGATGCCCATGCGCGGAAACGGGCCGATGCCCTCGATCAGCAGCGGGTTCAGGCCCGCATCGATGACCACGCTCAGCATCATGAACCAGAGCGGCGTGATCGAGTCGCCGGTGCCGCGCAGGCTCATCTGGATGAGCACGCCAAGCATGCTGAAAGGTAGCCCCAGGAAGATCACGCGCAGATAGGCGAGCGCCATCGCCTGCGCCTCGCCCGGGGTGGCGAGCAAATGGAGGATCTGCGGGGCGAACAGCCAGCCCAAAATCGCGATGAGGATCGCGCCGCCCATCACCAGCCCGATCGCGGAGCCGAAGGCGCGGCGCGCGGCCTCCACGTCGCGGCGGCCCATCGACTGGCCGATCAGGATGGTCGCGGCCATGCCGAAGCCGAACACCGCCGAGAACATCAGGAACATGATGATGTTGGCGTTCGACGTCGCCGCCAGCGCCTGCTCTCCCAGGAAGCGACCGACCCAGATCGAGTTGATCGAGCCGTTCAGCGACTGGAGGATGTTCGAGCCGAGCGTCGGTAGCGCGAACAGCAAGAGCGTCTTGCCGATCGGGCCCTGGGTCAGATCGTGGCGTTGGGTAGGACCGGCCATGTTGCTCGCTTCGGTTGGGCGGGAAGCATGCCTTCCCGCCTGCCCTTCACCAGCATCCGGCGGCGGTCAGGTCAAGCTGCCCGAATGCGCCGGCGCCGTGTTGCCCACAGGCCGATCGCGCCCAATGCGAACAGGCCGACCGCTTCGCCCGGGATCGGGCTGGGGCCGCCACCGCCAGGGTTGCCGGTGCTCGGCGGGTTGTAGGTGCCGGTATAGGTGCCGAGGTGGAACTCGCCATTCTGGGTCAGGCTGCCGAACACCGCCGAGCCTTGGATGTAGTTGCCCGTGGTCGCCGCCGCATTGGGCGCGAGCACCGAGCCGCCCCAGGCGGTGCTGGCGTCGAGCTTGGTCGCGTCGGGGAAGTTCCAGATGACATGCTCACCCAGCCCCTGGGTGCCGCCGAGGAAATTGTCGTTCAGGTTGATATTCGCACCGCTGACATTGACGATCGCGGTGTCGGCGCCGTTGAGGTTGAACTGGATCTCGCCGATCTTGTCGAGATCGGCCGCGCTGATGTTGAAAACTGCGACGCCGTCCGCATTCGGCACGGCGTTGAAGGTGCCGCGATTGCCGGCGATGACCAGGTTGCTGTTCGCATCGAGCCCGCCCAGCGTCTTCGACAGGTCGGTCAGGCTCGAGCTGAGCAGGCTGCCCTGCTGCTTCAGATTGACCGAGAAACTCGGGTCGCTGGCGGCGAGGCCCGACTGGACGGTGTTCTGGTTGACGTTGGTGTTGGCGATCGTGCCGCCGACCTTCACCGTCTGCGCCGCGCCGTTCAGGTTGAACCCGCTGTTGACGTTGCCGCCGATCACCGCGCCCGAACCGTTGTTGAGGTTCTTGGTGGATCCGTTGACGTCACCGACCACCGTGAGACCGGGAATGCCGAGCGGGCTCGGGGTCGGGTTGGCGATCTGATAGTTGGACGAATTGCCGTTGAGGTTGCCGCCAACAAAGGTGCGCCCCTCGACTTCCGACGAGGAGGTCAGGTCGCCGAGCACCACCAGGTTCCAGGTGCGCAGGGCATCGAGCCCGGCGACGGACTGGGCGGAAGCGGGCATGGCAGCGAACAGCGCCGCTGCCGCGATACCGGCGGAAAGCAGGAAGCGGTTCATGGGAACTCCCGAGGGGTTTAACGACACATGAGATCGTTAACGGCCCGGGAGGTCCGACGGGTATGGACAAACTTGGTTAACGGCGTCCCGTTTCGGGAGTTTCGTCAAAACATGTAACGTCATCCCGGCTGTCGCCGGGATGACGCTTGTAGCTTATCCCAGCCGCGAGAGCGCAGCGCCCAGCCGCTCGGCCTCGGCGGCCTTTTCGGCATGGTCGGCGCGAGCCTTCTCGACCGCCTCGGGCTTGGCCTTCTCGACGAAGCTGGGGTTGCCCAGGCGGCCAGCGAGACCGTCGCGCTCCTTCTCGGCCGCGGCGATAGCCTTGGCGAGACGAGTCTTCTCGGCTTCGATGTCGACCACGTCGCCGAGCGGGATCACGAAGGTCGCCTCGTCGACGACGATCTGCAGCGAACCGCCGGCGGGCACTTCACCCGAAGCCTGGTCGACACGAGCAAGACGCGCGAGCGCCGCATCCTGACGGCCAAGGCGCGCACTGGTTTCGCCCGAAGCATCGCGCACGAAGACCGGCAGGCGTGCGCCCGGCGGCACATTCAGCTCGGTGCGCGCAGCGCGGATGTCGCTGACCAGGCGGATCAGCCAGTCGATCTCCTGCGCGGCCGAAGGATCGAGCGCGCGGGCATCGGCCATCGGCCACTTCGCCACGATCAGTTCGTACTCGCGCGGGCCCATCTTCGACCACAGCTCTTCGGTGATGAAAGGCATGAACGGATGGAGCATGACCAGGATCTGGCCGAGGACCCAGCCGGCGACAGCCCGGGTCTCTTCGGCGCCCTCGGCACCTTCGCCCTGCAGCACCGGCTTGATCAGCTCGAGATACCAGTCGCAGAAGCGGCTCCAGACGAACTGGTAGATCGTGTTCGCCGCTTCGTCGAAGCGCAGGTCGGCCAGCGCCAGATCGAGCGCCTGCACGGTGGCGACCGTCTCGGCGATGATCCAGCGGTTGACCGCCAGGTTCGCCTCAGGCGCCTCGATCGTGGTCGAGGCCGAGATGCCGTTCGACTGGGCGAAGCGCGCAGCGTTCCAGAGCTTGGTCGCGAAGTTGCGATAGCCCTCGATCCGGCGCTCATCCATCTTGATGTCGCGGCCCTGGCTTTCCATCGCTGCCATGAAGAAGCGCAGCGCATCGGCGCCGTAATTGTCGATCAGCCCGAGCGGATTGACGACATTGCCCTTAGACTTGGACATCTTCTGCCCGTCCGCCGCGCGGACCAGACCGTGCAGGTACAGAGTCTTGAAGGGCACCGCCTTCATGAACTGCAGGCCCTGCATCATCATCCGGGCATCCCAGAAGAACAGGATGTCGAAGCCCGAGATCAGCACGTCGTTCGGATAGCGCCCGCCGAGCGTGGGATCGGGGTTCTCCGGCCAGCCCATCGTTGCGAAGGGCCATAGCGCGGAGGAGAACCAGGTGTCGAGTACGTCCGGATCGCGGGTGAGCGCAACGCCATCGCCTGCCTGCGCCTGAGCTTCCGCTTCGGTCTCGGCGACATAGGCGGTGCCGTCGGCATCGAACCATGCGGGAATCTGGTGTCCCCACCAGAGCTGGCGCGAGACGCACCAGGGCTGGATGTTCTCCATCCAGTTGAAATAGGTCTTTTCCCAGCTCTTCGGCACGACCTTGGTCGCGCCCGAGCGGACCGCCTCGATCGCCGGCTTGGCGAGCGTCGCGGCATCGACATACCATTGGTCGGTCAGCCAGGGCTCGATCACGTCGCCGGAGCGATCGCCGAACGGAGTCGCGATCGTGCGCGGCTCGGCGTCGTGCTCTTCGCCGTCCTTGTCGATGTGCGGGATCAGGAAGCCTTCTTCCTTCAGCCGCGCGACGACGAGCTTGCGCGCCTCGAACCGGTCGATGCCGAGCAGTTCCTCGGGGATGAGACCATCCGAGGTCTGGGTGATACGCGCCTTGGCGTCGAGCATGTTGAGCATGTCGCGCGCCTCGATCCCGGCGCGGCGGCCGACTTCGAAGTCGTTGAAGTCATGCCCCGGCGTGATCTTAACCGCGCCCGAGCCGAGCTCGGGATCGGCATGCTCGTCGGTGACGATCGGGATCAGGCGGCCGGTGATCGGCAGCTTGACCATCTTGCCGACCAGCGCGGTGTAGCGCGTATCCTCGGCGTTCACCGCCACGGCCATGTCGGCGAGCATCGTCTCGGGGCGCGTAGTTGCGACCTCGATGAAGCCTGAGCCGTCGGCGAGCGGGTATTTCAGGTGCCAGAAGCTGCCCTTGACGTCCTTGGTCTCGACTTCGAGATCGCTGATCGCGGTGCCGAGGCCCGGATCCCAGTTCACCAGGCGCTTGTCGCGGTACAGCAGCTTCTGCTTGTGCAGCTCGACGAAGACCTTGAGGACGGCCTTGGAGAAGCCCTCGTCCATGGTAAAGCGCTCTTCGGACCAGTCCATCGAGCAGCCGAGGCGGCGGAGCTGCTGCGTGATCTCGCCGCCGCTCTCTTCCTTCCACTCCCAGACCTTTGCGACGAACTCCTCGCGCGTGAAGTCGGTGCGCTTCTGCTGCTTGAGATTCATCTGGCGCTCGACGACCATCTGGGTCGCGATGCCGGCATGATCCGTGCCGACCACCCAGCGCGCGTCCATGCCCTTCAGGCGGGCATGGCGGACCAGGATGTCCTGCAGCGTGTTGTCGAGCGCGTGGCCGATATGCAGGCTGCCCGTCACATTGGGCGGCGGGTTGACCAGCGTCCAGGGATCGGCGCCGTCGCGCTCGGGGCGGAACAGGCCGTTATTCTCCCAGTGGGTGTACCAGCGGGATTCCAGCTCGGCGGGGTCGAAGGTCTTGGGAAGCTCGGTCATGATCGAGCGGCTTTAGCGGCGAGCCGCCCCCCGGGTCGATACAAAACTCGCAGGAAATGCCGGTTGTTGATACAAATGCGCAACGATCCGGCCTTGGGGAGGGAAATCACGATGCGTCTGGAAATCGCCGTTCTGGTTTGGGGCTGCCTGCTGGCACTGGTGCACATCTTCGGCGCCGCGCAGGTAAAGACCCGGCAATATGGCACCAAATGGAACATGGGCGCCCGGGACGAGGAATTGCCGCCCCCTGCCCCGATCGTCGGGCGGATGGTCCGCGCGCAGGCCAATTTCTTCGAGACCTTCCCGTTGGCGATCGTCGCGGTGGTGGCACTCGGCTTCACCGGGACGCAGACCTTCTGGACCGAGCTTGGCGCATTGCTCTGGCTCGGCGGGCGGATCGTCTATCTGCCGCTCTACGCCGCGGGCGTGCCTGTGGTCCGGACGATCGTGTTCCTCATCAGCCTTGTCGGCATCCTGATGATGCTGTGGCCGTCGCTGGCGGCCGGTGTCGGGACCTCGATGCTGCTGGGCTAGCGCTACAGCGTCAGGTCAATATCGACGATGGCGCGGTCCGCCAGCGCGTTTGGTCCCCAGACCGGCGAATGGACGATCGTGCCGTCATTCTTGGTCCAGGACAGGCGCACGCTGATCGGCACACCCGGCGTCACGACATAGCCGCCGCTTCCAGGAAAGCGGCTGCGATCGCGCAACAGCCATTTCGCGAAACCGGTAAGCGGCCTGGCGCCAGTGATCTGCCCGGCGATCATCCAGCTGGTGACACCACCCTCGCCCGCCGTGCCGATCTCGACATCCACGGGGCCGCTCGCATCGACGCGGCGATGCTCCACCGCAATCCACGCATCGAGCGGCTGCGGCACCGGGTTGCGTTCGGCGACCGGGTCGACCGGGCGGATGCCCAAGTTGCGCAGCAGCCGGTTCACCCCCGCGCTGCCGCCCGCGAGCACCAGCGACTCGATCAGCCGACAGAGGAAATGCGCGTCGGCGCCGCCGGTGTCGTAGCCATAATTCGCGAACAGATCGATCAGCAGCACCGACTGGAAGCCGAAGGTCACAGCCAGCGCGAACAGGCAGGAGAGGATCGGCTTGATGTTCCGCCCGTTGAAGAAGGCGGCGACGAAGCCGAGGTTGAAGAACCAGGCCAGCGCGGATTCGAGGATCGCGGCCAGCACGAACAGGACGATCAGCGCCTTGCCCGATTCGGTGATGACCTGGGGCGCAGGCGTGTCGGTCGCGTCGGTTCCGGCCTGGGGTTGAGGAGCCGGTGGCTGCGGCGCAACGACAGGCTGTGGCGTGGTGGTGTTGCCCGCGCCGCCACCTGAGACGACGGCCGGATTTTCCTGCGCCTGAGCGGGCACCGACGAAGCGGCACCCATGGTGAGCAGGAGCAGAATGGCGAACAGGCTGCGCATCGATCGTCTCCCCCAAAGACAAGGGAGAAGCGTAATCGATGTACAGCCTGTCAGCTAACAGGCTTTAGCCCATTTCCGAGCGAAGTTACTTCTCCGCCTTGCCCGTATACTTGTCGATCCAGTTGAGCACCGTGCGGTACCACTGCAGCGAATTCTTCGGCTTGAGCACCCAGTGGTTCTCGTCCGGGAACACCAGCAGCTCGGACGGGACTTCGCGGCGCTGGAGCGCGGTGAAGGCGGCCAGACCCTGCGTATAGGGAATACGGAAGTCCTTTTCGCTGGTGATCACCAGCTGCGGGGTCTTCCATTTGTCGACATAGTTGACCGGGTTCCACTTCTCGAATGCGGCGGGGTCCTCGAAATAGGCCTTGCCGCCATGTTCCCACTCGTCGAACCACAGCTCCTCGGTCTCATAGGCCATGGCGCGGGCGTCGAACACGCCGTCATGCTGGACGATGCACTTGAACCGGTCGGGCCAGTTCCCCTCGATCCAGTTCATCATGTACCCGCCGTACGAGGCGCCGAGCGCGCAGGCATTGTCGGCATCAAGGTACGCGAACTTGTCCGTCGCGGCCTTGAGCCCCTTTTGCAGGTCCTCGAGCGGCCAGCCGCCCCAATTGTTGCGGATCGCGTCGGTGAAGGCCTGACCATAGCCGGTCGAGCCATGGAAATCGACTGCGACCACCGCATAGCCGGCGCCGGCGAACACCGCCGGGTTCCAGCGATAGGACCAGCTGTTGTTGCTGCTGCCCTGCGGACCGCCATGGACGATGAAGGCGATCGGCGCCTTCTTGCCCTCAGTCAGGCTGGCGGGCTTCACCGAATAGCCCCAGACGGTGTCGTTGTTCGCGCCGGTGAAGCTGAACCGCTCTACCTTGGGCAGGTCGATGCCGGCGAGCTTCTCGGCGTTCACCGAGGTGAGCCGCGTGCTGACCTTGCCCTTGAGCTGATAGAAGTCGTCCGGCGCGATGAGGCTGTTCATCGAATAGACGACGCCGCCCCTGGTCGGCACGACGGCCGAGACGTTGCCGAGCTGGGTAAGCCGGGTGACCTTGCCGCTGGCCGGATCGACCGACCAGATCGGGTTCTCCTGCGTGTCCTCGGCGGTAACGTAGATCATCTTCGAGTCCGGCGCCCAGGCGATCGAGCCGACCGATCGGTCCCAGGCCTGGGTCAGCGCCTTCGTCTCCCCGGTGGCGAGGTTGCGCAGCTGGAGTACCTGACGATCCGCTTCATAGGTGGCGCGCGCCATCGAGAAATAGGCGAGCCACTTGCCGTCGGGCGAGACGGTGGGGAGATTGTCCATCCCCTCGTTTGCCTTGGTCAGGTTCACCGGCGCCGCAGAGCCGTCCGCGGGCGCGGAGAAGATGTCGAGATTGGTCGACTTGGACTCGATCCGGCCCGCCTCGCGCAGCGCGAAATAGACGGTCTTGCCATCCGCGCTCCACGACACCTCTTCGCCACCACCGAACGGCTTGGAGGGCGTGTCGCCGATCAGCTTGCCGACGATCGGCGTGCCGTTGCCGGTGGCGCCGGTCGGGCCGAAGGGCAGCACGAAGAGCTGCGAGCGCTCACCGTTGCTCCACGTATCCCAGTGGCGGACGAACAGCTGGTCATAGGTGCGGCCCGAACCGGCATTGGCGTCCTTCTTGACCATCGCCGGCTCGAGGCTCGGCGCGCCGGGACGGCGATCCGCCCAGACGAGCAGCTTCGAGCCATCGGGCGAAACCTTGAAGCCGCTGAACCCGCCCGGGATATGGGTAAGCTGGGTCGGCGTGCCGCCGGTGACGGCGACGCCCCACACGGCATCCTCTCCGCCCTTGTCCGACTGGAACCAGACGGTCTTGCCGTCGGCGGAGAATTGCGGGCTGGTCTCGTTGACGTCGGCTTCGGCGACCAGCTTCTCGGGCTTGGCGCCCTTCACGGTCAGGTCGAGCCGCCACAGGTCATAGCGACCCTTGTTGGCGGCGAGATCGGTCTCGCGCTGCTGCCAGACGAGCCAGTGCCCGTCGGACGACACCGTGGGGGCGCCGACGCGCGACAGGGTGGCGACGTCCTGGATGGTGAGGTCACGCGCCAGCGCGGGCGCAGCGGTGGAAGCGAGCGCAACGCCCGCGAGCAGGATGTGCTTCATGGGCGGGACGATAGCCGCAAGGTTGCGGGCGTTACAATCGGTCGCGCGCAACAAAACATCGTCATTCCGGCGAAAGCCGGAAGCTCAGGCGAAGGCGAGAAAATAAGCCGCACGAAATCCCGGCTTTCGCCGGGATGACGGATTGGGCTCGAAATTGGGAAGGGCTTATTGCCGCCCGGTAATCCGCGAGATTTCCTTCGCGACCATCTCTTCGACCAGACGCGGCAGATTGGCGTCGAGCCAGTCGCGCAGCATCGGCTTGAGAAGTTCGCGAACCATGCCCTCAAGCGTGTCCGAACCGGTCACCTCGGGCTTCACCACCATGCGCGACAACGCTTCGAGCGGGCCGCGAGTCGCCTGGAGCGCGCTTTCGGAGACGATCGGCTCAGCCGGCATTTCGGTTGCAGGAGCAGCGGCGGCTCGCGCCGTCTTCGCGGGCGCTTCGGGCTGTGCAGGGGCACCCATCGACATCGGGGTCGGCGTCTCCAGTCTGTCCTCGTCGACCGGCTGGCTCAGTTCGAGGATTTCGTCAACAGTGGCGGGCTTGTCCGCCACCGTCGTCGCCGAACGTCCGCCGCGGCGCGTACGCGTCGCGATGGCAGCATCGCCTTCCTCGGCGATGATGCGTTTGATGGAGGAAAGGATTTCCTCCATCGACGGCTCGCTACTGATGTCCCCCATCAACCGGCTACTCCAAAAAGCCCCGGAGGCGGGTAATCACGGTTTTTTACGGTTAATGTCAACAGGGCGCGTGGCGTCATTGCGCTGAAGCACCGGATCGAGCGCCGTTCCGCTGACGTCGGGCGTCTGCACCGGCGTCTGATTGGTGCGGGTGCCGATCGTCTGCGGCTCGGGATCGTCGTTGCGGTCCGACCAGCGATTCTTGACGCGCTTGTAGTTGAGATCGGGGTCGTAGAGCGGCCCGCCATCAAGGTTAAGGTCGCGCGCCTCGGCCCGGCCCATCGCCGCCAGCAGCTGGAAGCCGGCGACATAGGCGTCGCGCTCCGCAGTGACGTAATTGACCTGGCTGTTGAGCAGTTCCTGCTCGGCATTCAGGATATCGAGGATGGTGCGGGTGCCAACACTGTTCTCCGCACGGACGCCCTCGAGGCTGAGCTTGTTCGCATCCACCGCGACGCGAGTCGATTCGATGACCCGCAGCGACGACTGGTAGTTGGCATAGGCCGAGCGGACCTGGGCGATCACGCCGCGCTCGGTAAGCGTCACCGTCTCCATGGCCGCCGCACGGCGAGCCTGGGCCTGGCGGACCTGCGCGGCCGGACGACCGCCCTGGAACACCGGCAGCGTGACCTGCGCGCCGACGGTGTTGGCCACGCCATTGGCGTTGATCCCGCCCAGCGTATGGGCCTGGTCGCTCAGCGAGCCGAGATAGTTGTAATAGCTGGTCCCGGCGGTGAGGCTCACCTGCGGCGAGCGCGTCGCCTGGGCGGCCTTGATGTCGAACGCAGTTGCATCGCGCTGCTTCTGCGCCGCTTCGAGATCCGGATTGCTGGCGATGGCGGCCTGCTCCGCGTCCTGCACGTCGCCCGGCAGGTTCGGCAGTGCCGGCGGCTGGGCGAGCACGCCCGGCGGGGTGCCGATGATACGGATATAGTTTTCGCGCGACCCGATCAGCCCGGCTTCGGCGGTGCGAAGCTGGCTCTGGGCGAGCGCCAGACGCGCTTCCGACTGCGCCACGTCGGTGCGGGTCAGATCGCCCACCTCGAACCGGTCGCGAGTCGCCTGAAGGTTGACCTCGAGCACATGGACGTTCTGCTGGTTGAGGCGAACGATCGCCTCGAAGCGCAGCACGTCGACATAGGAGGTCACGGCATCGGTGAAGAGCTGCGCCTCCGAGCCACGGAGGCTCGCCTGGCCGGCATCGACGCGCGTTTCCGCCGCGCGAACCGAGTTGCGCACCGCGCCACCCGAATAGACCGGCACCGAGAGATTGAGGCCCAGCCGGCCCTGACGGGTCGGCCCGGCGAGCGGGCCCGACTGGGCGTCGCTGTCATAGATGCTGTCGCTTAGCGAGCCGGTGCCGTTCACGCCGGGTCGGCCAGAGGCTCGTGCGATCGGGACGTTCTCGTCGTTGGCGCGCTGGTTCGCGCGGTCCGACTGAAGGCCCGGATTGGTATTGTACGCCTGAACCAGTGCATCGCGCAGCGTCGTCGTCGGCTGCGCGGCCTCGGCCGGAGCAGCCGTGCCGACTTCGACACGCACGGGCGTACTGGTGCCCGACCGCGTCGTCGTGGTCTGCGCGGCGGCAGGCACGGCAATGGCGACCAGGCTGACGCCCAGGAACAGAGAGGAAATTCGCATGAGCCTCTTCTTCAGATCAGAATTGAAAGGTTCGTAGGCGTTCGAAACCAGGAAGCACTGCACATTCGATGTCGGCGAAATCGGTGAGACCGAAGCCCCCCTCGGTGCGACGGCCCGCCGCGAGACGGGTGACGCCACGATCGACCAGACCGGTGACCACGCGGCCTTCCGGCTTGAGCTGGGCGAGCAGCGCCTCGGAGAGCTGTTCGACCGCGCCATCGACGACGATCAGATCATAAGGGCCTTCGGCGGCATGGCCGGCGGCCAGCGGGCCTTCGACCAGCTCGACATTGGCGAATGCGGAAAGCGCAGTGCGGGCGAGTGCGGCGAGCGAGGGCTCCTCTTCCACCGCAACCACAGCATTGGCGAGATCGGCCAGCAGCGCTGCCGTATAGCCGCCGGCAGCACCGATCAGCAGCACCTTGTCGGTGACGCGGACGTCCGCGACGGTCAGCAGGCGGCCCGTGGCAAGCGGCAGATTCTGGCGGCGGCCACCGGCGAGCGGCAGCAGCGTATCGCGATAGGCGATCGCGCGATTCTCTTCCGGCAGGAAGTCCTCACGCGGCACGCGCGCCATCACTTCGACCACGCGAACGTCGTTGACCGCATTGGTGCGCAGCTGACTGGCAACCATTGCGTGGCGCATCACTTCGAAGCGGTTTGCCTCGACAGGCGCGGTATCGACCGAAAGAGCCATCATCACTCCGGAATATCTGGCACAACCGTATTAGTTGTGCAATACACTGTTTCTGTAGGCGGCTTGTATCCCCTTCCCTCCCCTTCGCCAAGCAAGGTGCGAAGCTATTTTTGCACTGCAATGTTGACAGCGAGCCAAGCACCTGCGCATTGCCGCCGCTCGCTCCGAGGCCCGATGGCGGAGTGGTGACGCAGAGGACTGCAAATCCTTGCACGCCGGTTCGATTCCGGCTCGGGCCTCCACTTTCCAGCCCCCGATTCGCCAACCGTTTTTGTCACCAATTCGGTGGCGGTTGCCGCTTGGCTGACGCGCTTCGGATACCGGCGATGTGTGACCCAAACGCAACTCATCTACAGATTCGAACCGTCTATCGATGCCGCGTGGATCATTTTGCGGAACAAATCGCGACTCGATGCCGTTAACCCTGAGATTATCGGGAGACGAAGCATGTACGATTTCGGCATCCGAAACGCGCTGACCGGCTATCGTGTCGCCTATCGTCCGCAGCAGCAGAATTATTGTCCTGGCTGCGGCGGATCGCATTGGGTGATCGGCCGGTTGACCGCTGAATGTGCCTTTTGCGCAACCGCACTGCCGCTGGTGGCAGGGGGAAATTCCGGCAATGGATTGATCCGGCAGCGCGGCGAACCCGCCCTCGCCGCCTGAACCAACTGCCGGCACGCGCATTTCCGCGGACCTGAACTCCGCGAACGGGAACGTGTATGTCCGATATTTCCGTGACCTCGCCCGTAGAACGGATTACGCGGGTGATTGCTGCCGAGATGCTGCGACGCCTTTGAGGAGCCGGTCGAGGCCGGGATCGCAGCTGGCAGCGATCCCGCGGCGACCTGGAACGCCATGGTACGCGCCGCACTGGAGAGCGCACCCGACACGGTGGCACAGCCAGCCTGAGGCTTGCAGCCCGGGCACGAGTCGCTAATGCCTCGGGAATGACCGGCGCCCAACTCACGCTCTACAATTCGCTCACCCGTAGCCTGGAAGCTTTCCAGCCGCTCGATCCTGCGCAAGGCGTGCGCGTCTACTCGTGCGGGCCGACGGTCTATAACTATGCCCATCTCGGCAATCTGCGCGCCTATGTCTTCACCGACACGCTGAGCCGCGTGCTGACCTGGAAGGGCCATGCCCTCACCCATGTCATCAACATCACCGATGTCGGCCACCTGACCAGCGACGCCGATGCCGGCGACGACAAGATGGAGGCGGCGGCCAAGGCCCAGGCGAAGAGCATCTGGGATATCGCCGCGCACTATACCGCGGCATTCAAGCAGAACATTTCCGATCTCAACATCCGCCAGCCGACGCGCTGGTCGGTGGCAACCGATCACATCGCCGAGATGATCGACTTCGCCGAGAAGATCGCGCCCGAACATTGCTACGAGCTCGAGTCGGGTCTGTATTTCGACACGACCAGCGTGCCCGATTATGGCCGCCTGGCCGGCAATCAGGATGACGCGGCCGAAGGGCGGATCGATCCGGTGGCGGGCAAGCGCCATCCGCAGGACTTCGCGATCTGGCGCAAGTCTCCGCAAGGCGAGCAGCGCCAGATGGAATGGGACAGCCCCTGGGGCAAGGGCGCCCCGGGCTGGCACCTCGAATGCTCGGTGATGAGCATCAAATATCTCGGGGCACCGTTCGACATTCACACCGGCGGCATCGATCACCGAGAGATCCACCACCCGAACGAGATTGCGCAGAATCAGGCGTTCTGCGGCTGCTCGGATACCGGCTCGCATTTCTGGATGCACAACAACTTCCTGGTCGATCGCCAGGGCAAGATGTCCAAGTCCAAGGGCGGCTTCACCACGCTCCAGTCGCTGATCGACGCGGGCGTGCATCCGCTCGCCTATCGCCTGATGTGCCTTTCCGCCCAGTATCGCAGCGAGCTGGAATTCTCGGCCGAGAACCTTGCCGCCGCCCTCACCCGGCTCAAGCGGCTGGTGATGACGGTAAGCGCGCTCAAGGCGCGCGCCGAAGGTGAAGGCGCCGCGCCGGCAAACTGGCTCGAGCGACTCGACGAAGCAGTGTCGGACGATCTCAACACGCCCAGGGCGCTGCCTGCACTCGACGAGATGCTCGCCGAGAAGAAGCTCTCGCCCGCCGACCGGCTCGCCGGCCTTGCCGCGTTCGACGCCGTGCTCGGCCTGCGCCTGATCGAGCTGACCCGCGAGGAACTGCGCGTCCGCCCGGCCAATGCGACGATCACCGCGGAGGAGATCGAGGACCGGTTGGTCGAGCGCAAGGAAGCGCGGCTGGTGAAGGACTTCGCCCGCTCCGACACGATCCGTGACGAACTCGCCGCCGCCGGCGTGGAAGTGATGGACGGCGATCCGCTCGGCTGGGACTGGAAGCCCGCGCTCTGATGGGCAAACAAGTCTCGATTTGAAAGCGGGCGGGACGCGCGCTAGCCTTTCGCCCATGAAGGCCGTGCTCCCCGCCCTCGCCCGCCCGCTGGTGGAGCCGCAGCTCCCGGCCGGGCTCGACGTCCACTGGTTCACGAACACCGACGAAGCGGTGGCGCTGGTCGCCGACGCCGATATCGGCTGGCTCGACAACAACAGCCCGCACGAATGGGCGCGCACCGTGGCCGCGGCGGGCAAGCTGCAATGGCTCTCGACCATCTATGCCGGGCTCGACGCGCTCGACACTTCGCTGCTGCGCGAGCGCGGCACGCGGGTGACCAATGGCAGCGGGGTCAATGCCCATACCGTCGCCGAATATGCGGTGATGGGCGCATTGGTTGCCGCAAAGCGCTTCGACCAGGTCGTCCGCGCCGCCGATCGCCAGGAATGGCCGATGGATGCGCCGGGCAAGCTCGAGCTGTTCGAGAGCAAGGCGCTGGTGATCGGCTATGGCACGATCGGCAGGCTGATCGGCGAGCGACTGGCCGCCTTCGGTGTCGACGTGACCGGCGTCACGCGTTCGGGCGCCGGGGGCACGGTGGGGCCCGATGGCTGGCGGGCGTTGCTACCCCATACCGACTGGGTGTTCCTCGCCGCTCCATCGACGGGC
>PJUL01000687.1_pt1 | contig 20720 bp, 18 predicted proteins | sample 1512221 | NCBI WGS metagenome assembly PJUL01 (sample SAMN08177667, study PRJNA422409) | Feces metagenome, whole genome shotgun sequencing project.
CGAAATGCTCAAGCTGCTGCAGACCGGCCACGCCATTGCCACCATCGAGCAGCTCAAGAAGCTGGGCATGGCCAAGGGCATCTACCCGCTGCTGGACGTGGCCGTGGAACGCGCCGACAGTCCGTTCGTCAAGGCCGCCCTGATGGACACCGACCGCCGTGTGAACGAAGGCAAGCCCGTGGCGCCCAGCTTCTTGCTGGCCTGTGTGCTGTGGGAAGACGTGCGCAACGGCTGGCAAGAGCGCCTGAACCAGCGCCAGCACCCGTTGCCCGCGCTGCAAGAGGCCATCGACGAAGTGTTCGACAAGCGCATCGGCGACGTGTCGGGCCGCGGCAAGCTGGCCGCCGACATGCGCGAGATCTGGGTCATGCAGCCGCGTTTTGAAAAACGCGTGGGCAACACGCCGTTCGGCATGGTGATGCAGCCACGCTTTCGCGCCGGTTTCGACTTCATGCGCCTGCGCGCCGATGTGGGCGAGGTGAGCGAAGCGTTGGCTGAGTGGTGGCAGGACTTCCAGGCGGCCGACGACGAGCGCCGCGATGACCTGATGGACCAGGCCAAGGAAGAGCAGAAGGCCCGCCAAAAGGCGCAGCAGCCGGTGGTCAAGCGCGTGCCGCGCAGCAACCCCGCGCCACGCCCGGCACCTGTTGCGTCCACTGGCGCTAGCGCTACGGTGGATGCCGCGCCCGCCGACGGTGAAGACGTGGAACTGCCGCCCGACGGCAGTGCCCCCAAGAAGCGCCGCCGCCGTCGCCGCAAGCCCGGTGGTGGCACGGGCGGCGCAGGCGGTGCATCCCCCGGCCTGGCCACGGATGCCTGACCACACGGCGTACATCGGCCTGGGTGCCAACCTGGGCGATGCGCCCGCGGCCCTGCGCGCCGCCACCCAGGCCCTGGCTGCGCTGCCGGGCACCCGGCTGCTGCAGTGCTCGGCGCTGTACCGCAGCGCCCCACTGGACGCTGCCGGCCCCGACTTCTACAACGCCGTGGCAGCCCTGCACACCAGCCTGCCCCCGGATGAGCTGCTCGCGGCCTTGCAGTCCATCGAAGCCAACGCGGGGCGTGAGCGCCCTTACCGCAACGCTCCGCGCACGCTGGACTTGGACATCCTGCTCATCGATGAACTGGCCATTGACACCCCCTCGCTGACCGTGCCGCATCCCCGCATGCAGGAGCGGGCTTTTGTGCTGCTACCGCTGGCAGAAGTCGCACCCGCCCTGGTACGCGCCGAGTGGGTGCAGGCCGTGGGCGACCAGCGCATTGAGCGGCTGGAGTCCGTCTGAAGAGTGAGCGGGTCATGCCGCCACCCTGCGGGCGGGTGACGGTGAGCCAATGACTTCCTATCAATGACTCCTCATGAATGGTTTGCTATTGTATTAATAGCTAATAGCGCTTATTGGATATGCGCTAGAGGCCAAAATCATCGCATGGATGCACCCCTCGGCATATGCACCTTCTCTCTTCAGGCGGGTAACGCGAATTCAGGCAGGGCACGCCCTGTCTCCAGCATGGTGATGATGCGATCCATCTGACCGCGCAGGTTCTTTTCCCTTTTGAACTCCTTGATATGGAACGCCAGGTCCAGCAGGGCCTTGTCTTCAGACACCGGCGTGGATAGGTCTGCGCGACGAGCCAGCAGCGCGCCCACGGCCAGATCGCTGCCGGAGGTGACCGCCGTCCGTAACGGTGTGAGGCGCAGTGCGCTGGTATCGAGCACATTGACGTCGCGCGACAGGCGAATCAGCTCGGGCACGTAGCGGTTGTTGCCCATGCAGATGATGTGCAGTATCCGCAAGGAGTCGTCCCAGGGCGCGTCCACGTCGACCACGCCAGCGTCCAGAATGCGCTGGAACAGGGCGTCGGAGCGCGCATCCAGCTCGCGCTCATGCAGGTCCGTGAGGCGCAGCACCGGCATGTGGTCCTTGGTGGTGGAGTGGATGGCCGCCCCCAGGTCCAGCGCGGCCATCACGGCCTCATGGCACCCGGGCCGCCACAGCGCAGCCACCGTCAGCGGCTCGACCGCACCGTATCTCTTCTGCGCCATCAGGGCGTTGTGGTACAGCGGCATGCCCGCTTCGGCCAGCAGGTGCACCATCTCCAGGTCATTCCCTTCGATGGCCAGAACCATGGGGTAGGTGTCTTCCCAGCGTTCTCCTTGCCATAGGGCCCTGGTGTCCCCGCCATCCGCCAGCCAGCGGCGCACGGCCCCATAGTCTCTGGCTTGTACGGCGGCCTGCAGTGCACGTTGCGAGTTGAGCAGGGCCAGTCGTTCGTTTCTTTTCATGGTGCTGTGACGCTCTGCGATGTTGGGTGACGGATGCGGTCTGGGACAAGTCAAGGTTGCGTGAAGGATAGGGATGGGAGTCCATGCAAGGCGCGGCTTGGCTGTGGCCGTTGCTGCTGCCCTGTGCGCCTTGCGTATGTTGCCGCGCGGGCGCATGCCGGAGGTTGACAACTTGTCCACCGCAAGAGGGGCGGAGTGCGTGGGTGGGACCTTATATTTCTGTGGCTGCAGACGAGGATGCCTTCAGCGCTACCTCTGATGGGCGGGCGCATGGCGTGCTTGTCGTGGAGGTGCAGTGTGGGCTGATTTTGACGCTCTACTGAGCCATAGCAGATGCGGAACGACGACAAACAACGGACAGGAGTGATGATGGATTGGACGAGAGAGCAGCTGTGGAACCGCATGGACGCCTTGGATGCATTCGACTGGTGTGAGCCGGAGCAATATGCCGCGCTGCGTGCCATTTTTTTTGACGGGGTACTGTGGCAGGGGGACGAGTATCCGCCCACCTGGATGACATGCCGAGAACTCTTCTTTCACCCCGTGCAAACGCCTGAGCAATGGGCACACATTGTGAGTCTGCGTTCGACCTATACCGACGAGGACGGAGCCGCCCACACAAGTGAATCGACGGCGGCAAGTTACCGAGCCGAGGCGTTGTCACATTTGCTGTGCAGAGACCACCAGTACTGCGGCATGGGTGTGGCCCAGCAACTGGCAATGCTGGAGTGGCTGGGCTGGATGCAGGAAAGCCCATCCTGCGTGGCATTGGAAGCATGGGTGAACGACATCACCTTTTGGTTGAATCCTCAGCCGCGCAACAGTTGGGTGCTGGATGATTGCGACGACAGCCGCAATGCCCACGCACTGCCCTGGCTGTACCACATGCTGGAGCAGGCACCGCTGGTGATGCAGGGTCGCTGGCTGGCCGCTACGGAGAAAGGCTGGTGCTACGAGATCTTTCCGCGCACCTTTCTCCAATCGCTGCAGTCGCTGATGCGCAGGGCCGATAAAGGCAAGGTGCCCCATCGGCCAGGCCTGAACCCACAGCATCGTCAGGACTTCCTGCGGCAGCTGCGCGATGACTTGGTGTCTGGCCAAGGCGGGGCTTTGCTGCAGCAAATTTGGGCGATGACCCGACAGCCCTGACGGACATGGCTCCAAATAGGTTGCATTAGAGGCTGATTTCGATGACCAAAACTTCTCAAACTGTTGGCGGCATCCTCAAAAAAGCAGGCATCGCCTTTCAGCCCTTGCCCGAAGACTGGGATGGCTCCCACCTGGGCCAGATCTTCCATCACATGGTGCCGGGGCGGATCTGCGAATTTGACCCGAAGTGCATCGCCGAGGCGGCCGACTACGTGGGTTTGCTCCAGGAATTCGCACAGGCCACCCAGGGAGAGTTCGCCCCCGAAAGCCCGCGAGCCGAAGGGAGCGTCGGCGGCAAGATGGTGCTGGAGTTCCTGTATGCAGGGCAAGCCAACCGCTTCAAGTTCACGCAAGAAGGCCCGTGGGTGGCCGACGGCTTTTACGAGCAACTGCGCAAGTTCTGCAAGAAGCACCTCAGCGGCAGCTACCTGAGCGTGGGCAGCGATTGGGCCACCGAGGTCTACCTGCCGCACAAGGTGATCGCGCAGATCCAGAAGAAGACGCGCACCTTCGATAGCGTCGAGGCGCTGGTGCAGTTTGTGGTGGAGGGCGCATCCGAAAGCGACCTGATTTCAGTCGGGGAGAGCCTGTCTTGGCAGTTGAAGGCGGGATATACCCGCGACGGCGAAAGCCTGCTGACGGCGCTGCTCAAGTCCGAGGCCGACATGAACCGCTGCATGATTGCCTATGAGTTGCTCGGCGCTCCGGCACTGCCCAGTCGCTATGGCGAATCGCCCCTGGAATTGGCGCAGCGACTGCGGGGGGTGGACCTCCAAGGCGAGTACGGTGGCGAACCGAAAGCCACGCTGGGCTATGCCGAAATCCGAGAGAAGTGGGGCCAGCGGCTCTGGCACAGCTACCTTCCGGAGTACATGCGCATCATCGATGCGCTGAATGCGGACCTCGCATCCATGCGCTTCTCCGAAGCAGACAATTTGTACGGCATCGCCATGTGCCACGCGCCGCTGCTGGACTGCGGGTCGGAGGTCGCGCAAGTGCATTACTACGGATACCACGGCGCATACACCCTGAATTTACTCACCCAGGGGCCTGGCGGCGGCGCCTTGCACTTGCAGATTCCGCTCGACAAGGTCGACACGGTGATCGACCTGCTGCGCCGCTATTGCCGCCGTACCTTGTGGACCACGCCCGGCCATGACGGTGCGTGGCTTGTTGCGCACGAATAGCTTGCGGCCCCGGCGCAAAGCCAGGGTGTAACGAACGCGCGGGGATGTCGCGCGGCCGGTACAGGCGGCCCGCAGCTGCGGTCAATGTGCTATGCAAAAAATAGCATCTAGCGCTCTCTGGTAAAGCGCTAGAGGCAGATTTGCGTCGAAATTCTCAATCGACCTTCGCGCCAGACGCCTTCACCACCTGCTGGTACTTCGCACGTTCGGCAGCCATGAAGCTGTCGAACTGCTGCGGCGTGCTGGCCACGGGCTCGGCCAGCAGGGCGCCGAAGCGGGTCTTGGTTTCAGGCGCATTCAGGGCAGCCACGAAGGCCTTGTTGAGCTTTTCCAGCACGGGCTTGGGCGTGGCGGCCGGCGCCACCAGGCCCCACCAGGTGTCGATGGAGAAGCCCTTGAACGTGGCCGACAGCGGCGGCACACCCGGCAGCGATGGCGAGGCGTCGAGCGAGGTCACGGCCAGGGCCTTGAGCTTCCCAGCACGGATGTTGGGCGCGGCAGCGGCCAAGTTGTCGATGTTGAAGTCCACCTCGCCCGCCAGCAGTGCCAGCTGGGCGGGGTTGGCGCCGCGGTAGGGGATGTGCAGGGCGTAGATGCCTGCGCGCTGCTTGAACATCTCGCCCGCCAGGTGGCCTGCGCTGCCGTTGCCGCCGCTGCCGTAGTTCAGTTTGGCAGGGTTGGCCTTGGCGTAGGCGATGAGATCGGCCACCGAGTTGATCTTCAGTTGCTCGGCCTTGGCCGCATTGATGACCAGCACGTTGGGCACGCGCACCATCTGCGTGATGCCCGCAAAGTCCTTGGCGGCGTCGTAGGGCATGCGGCTGTAGAGCCAGGGGTTCACGGCGTGCGTGGCGGTGGCTGCGATGCCGATGGTCAGGCCGTCCGGCGCGGCCTTGGCGATGGCGTCGGCGCCGATGTTGCCGCCCGCGCCGCCCTTGTTGTCGATGATGACGGTGCCCAGTGAGTCACGCACCCGCTCTGCCAGTGCACGTGCCGTCACGTCGATGGGGCCGCCGGGGGCATACGGCACGATCAGGCGGATCGGCTGGCCGGCATCCTGGGCCCAGACGGCGGTGGAGGAGAAAACCGCTGCGGCTGCAGCGGCGCTGAGGAGGAGGTGGTTTCTGCGGTTCATGGGGTGCATTGTGCAAAAAAATCGTAAGAAAGCTTACGAAAACCTTGGAGGTGTCGTTTGGGCAGGTCTCAAGACCGCCCCAGTTCTTCGACCAGCATGCCCAGTTCATGCGACGAGCGGATGTCCAGCTTCAAAAAAATGGCCGAGCGATGTGTGTCCACCGTGCGGGGATCGATGGGGCGCTCGGGGTCACGTTGTGTGAGGGCGCGGGCCACTTCCTTGCTGCTGATTCCAGTGGCCAGCAGCGTTGCCACCTCCTGTTGCCGGGGGCTGAGCGCGTTCCAGCGTTCCCGTTGCGCGTGGTGCCTTTGGGCGCGCTGCGCCGCGTCGTACGACAGCTGTGCAGCCCTCACGACCGAGGCCAGCAGTGTTTTTTCGTCACAGGGCTTTTCCAGCCAGTCCACCGCGCCCTGCTTGACGGCGGCCACGGCCGAAGCAAGTTCGCCGTGGGCCGAAAGGAACACGGTCTTGAGCACGGTGCCGCGCCGCTGCATGTCTTCGAACACCTGCAGGCCGCTCATGCCGTCCATGCGCAGGTCCAGCAGCACGCAGCCGGGCTGCGAGAAATCGGCCTCGGCCAAAAAATCGGGGCCGCTGGCAAAACTGCGCGGCAGGTAGCCGCCTGCCAGCAGCAGGGCTGCCAGTGAATGGCGCACGCCCTCATCGTCATCCACGATGTACACGGTGGCCGTGGCAGGCGTTTCGAGGGGCTGCTGCGAAGCATCGAAGGGCGTGTTGGTAGCTTCGGTCATGGTGCTGGGGCGGCTTGCGGCAGCCGGATTTCAAAGATGGCGCCGCCGCCTTCGCGGTTGCGCGCGAGCAGTTCGCCCCCCATGCTCTCGACGATGGAGCGGCAGATGTTCAGGCCCAGTCCCAGGCCACCTTCGCGGGTGGTGAAGAAGGGCTCGAAGAGGCGTTCGGCGATTTCGGGCGGCAGGCCTGGACCGCGGTCCAGCACCTGCAGCGAGGCCTGGCCGGCGTCGGCCGTGGTGCGCAGCAACAGTTCCTGGGGCAAGGCACCGGCGCTTTGCAGTGGCATGGCCTGCATGGCCTGCAGGGCGTTGAGGCCGAGGTTCAGCACCACCTGCTCCAGCAGCACGCGGTCGGCGCTCACTTGCAGGGGCGCCGTGGTCAGGTCCAGCCGCACGGGCACGCCGTGGCGCCGTGCCTCCGCACGCAGCAGCAGGCCCAGCGACTGGTCTACCGCGGCGTTCAGGTCGCAGGGTTCGCGGGCTTCGGGATGCTGGCGCACCCAGCGGCGAATGCGCCCCACGATGTCGGCCGCACGCAGCGCCTGGGTCGATAGCGCGGACAGGCTGTCGTTCAGTGCCTCGGCCTTGCCCTGGGCGGCCAGCGAGCGTGCCGCCGCGGCGTAGTTCACCAAGGCTGCCAGCGGTTGGTTCAGCTCGTGCGCCAGGGTGGATGCCATCTCGCCCACCGTGATCACGCGTTGCACGCGCTGCAGATGGGCTTCGCGCTGCTGCTGATGCTCTTCGGCGCGCTTCTGGGCGGTGATGTCCACCACCGAGCTGATCCAGCCGATGTGCTGCCCGTCACCGTCGATCAGCCGCGCGGTGTAGAACATCGTGAACACGTCCGATCCGTTGCGGTGGCGCAAGCGGTTCTCGATCCCCTGGGGTGTGGCCTTGCCAGCCAGGGCGGTTTCGCTGTTTTCCCAGTGGCGGTCAAGGTCGTCCGAATGCCAGTACGGGTAGGGCGGCACGCAGCCGATGAGTTCATCGGCGCTGTAGCCCACCATCTCGCACATGGCGGCGTTCACGTAGACGATGCGGCCCTCCAGGTCGCGCGCGCGCATGCCCACCAGCAGCGAGTCTTCCATTGACTGGCGAAACGCCTGGGCCTGCTGCAGCGCGTGGGTGCGCTCGTGCACGCGCTGCTCCAACTCAATGCGGGCCTGGCGGTTTTCCTGAAGGCGCCGCTCGCGCAGTTGCCAGTACAGCGCACCCAGCACCAGCAGGCCCGAGGCCAGTGTGGCCAGGGCCCAGGCCTGGCGGCGGGCTTGCGTCACCACATGGCTGTCGGCGGTCAGGGTCAGCGTCCAGCCCAGGTCGGGCAGGGGTTCTTCCAGCGCCAGGTATTCCTTGCCAGTGCCGGGCAGGCGCAGCTCCACGCCGGGTTGGTCGCTGCGTTGCAGGGTCTTCCAGGGCACTGGTTCAGGCGTCCAGCGTGTGCCGTATTGCTCATCGCGCTGCACCTGCAGCACCTCGGCCTCGGGCAGGGGGCGGCTTGCCTTGTAGAGCCACGCTGGCACCGAGCCCAGAAAAAGGATGCCGCGTTCATCGGCCAGGAACACCGGGTCTCGCAGCTGGGCCCACGTGTCCACGATGGGCTGCATTTGCACCTTTACCGCCACCGCACCGATCACCACGCCGTTGTCGTACACGGGTGCTGATGCGAACAGGCCTGGCTCTCCGGTGGTCTTGCCCACGCCGTAGAAGCGCCCGGCCAAGCCCTGCAACGCATCGCGGAAGTAGGGGCGATTGCCGTAGTTCTGGTTCATGAACGAACTGGGCGTGGCCCAGTTGCTGGACGCGAGCGTGAGGCCTTCCGTGTCCATCACATACAGCGCATCAGAGCCCGCGTTGGTGTTCACCGTCTGCAGGTACGCGTTGGCGGCGTCGCGCAGGCTGCGCGCCTGGGGGTTGTGCAGCAGCGCAGCCACCAGTGGCTGCTGCGCGGCGGTAGCGGGCAGGTAGCTGTAGCGCGTGGCCACGCCACGCAGGGCCAGTGCCTGCACCTCGCCCGAGCGGCGCAGGTTGTCCCATTGGGTTTCCAACTCGTTGCGGGTGGCCCACTCGCCGGCCCCCCACACCAGTGCCACGGCGGCGGCCAGTACCACCGCCACGGGGCCTGCATTGCGCAGGCGCGAGGAGGGTGGGGTGGGCACGCCGGCGGCTTCCTGCGGTCTCAAAGGCCGTGTTTGTCGGCCTCTGAGGTGAAGGAGTCCGCGTAGAACTCTTCCTCTGGCAGGCCCCGGTGGGCGCTGTAGGCATCCCGCGCCGACTCGACCACGATGGGCGCGCCACACGCATACACCTGGTGGCCGGAGAGGTCGGCAAAGTCGTCCATGACGGCTTGGTGCACAAAGCCGGTCCGCCCTGTCCAGCCGTCTTCGGGCAACGCGTCGGACACCACCGGCACATAACGCAGGTGGGGCATCTCGGCCGTGCGGGCCAACAGCCAATCGTGCATGTACAGGTCACCCGGGCGGCGGCCGCCCCAGTAGACCACCGTAGGCCGCGTGATGGCCTTGAACTGCACGTGCTCAATGAGCGCCTTGATGGGCGCAAAGCCGGTGCCAGATGCCAGCAGCACGATGGGTTTGTCAGAGTCTTCGCGCAGGAAGAAGCTGCCAAACGGGCCCTCCACGCGCAAGATTTCCTTTTCCTTCATGGCGCCGAACACGTGGTCGGTGAACTTGCCGCCCGGCATGTGGCGGATGTGCAGCTCTACCCCAGGCGCCTCGGCCTGGGTGTGGGGGGCGTTGGCCATCGAATACGCGCGGCGTGCACCGTCGCGCAGGATGAACTCGATGTACTGGCCCGCGTGGTAGCGGAAGGTGTCGGCGGCTGGCAACTGCAGGCGCACCTGCATCACGTCGTCGGATTTTTTGGTGAGCGTGGCCACGCGCACCGGCATTTTTTTGATGGGGTAGGCGCTTTCGTCCGTCACCTGGCGCGATTCGAGGACCACGTCGGTCAGCGGCTGTGCGCAGCAGGTCAGCACCAGGCCTGCGGCCTCTTCATCGGCCGTGAGGGCCTTGGACTGGTGTTCGGTGTGGTGAACGGCGCCGCTGATTTTCTTGCACTTGCACGAGCCGCAGGCGCCGTCCTTGCAGCCATAGGGCAGGCCCACGCCGCTGCGGATGGCCGCGGCCAGAATGGCGTCGCCCGCATTGGCACTGAAAGCGCGGCCGCTGGGCTGCACGGTGATCTGAAATGCTGCGGGGGAGGCAGCCTCGGCGCTGGTCATGTTGTGGGTATCCTTGGAGCAAACATCAATGGAAAGCGGCTTTTACCGAGGCTCTGCGCCGTGGCGCCGCCCTGACGCATCAGAGGCATGGAGCCGCTTTCCAGAAAAACGGACTGATTTTGCCTTCAAACCAAAACCCCCTCGGCGCTTTGCCCGCCCGCTTCCGCCGCGAACGCCTGCTGATCGTGGGCTGTGGCGATGTCGGCCAGCGTGTGGCGCGCAACCTTCAAAACGGGCCAGGTGCAGGGCGCATGCAAGTGCTGGCGCTCACCTCCACCCCTGCACGCGTGGCGGGCCTGCGTCGCCAGGGCATGCGCCCGCTGGTTGGCAACCTGGACGATGCGGCCACACTGCGCCGCCTGGCGGGTGTGGCCACCCGGGTTCTGCACCTCGCGCCGCCGCCCGGCGAAGGCGCGGGCACCGCCTGGTGGCAAGATCCTCGAACCGTGGCGCTGGCCCGCGCATTGCGCTTGCGCAGCTTGCCGGTGTCGCTGGTGTATGCGTCCACCAGCGGGGTGTATGGCGATTGCCAGGGTGCCTTGGTGCCTGAAACGCGCGCTGTGGCCCCCGCTACGCCCCGCGCACAGCGCCGCGTGAACGCCGAGCGCGCAGTGCGCCATCTGGGCCGAGCAGGCGTGCGGGCCAGCGTGTTGCGCATTCCCGGCATCTATGCCCCGGACCGCGAAGGCGGTACGCCCGAAGCCCGCCTGCGCCGTGGTACGCCGGTGCTGTGCGCCGACGATGACGTTTTCACCAACCACATCCACGCCGATGACCTGGCGCGGGCGTGCATGGCGGCCCTGTGGCGGGGCCGCCCGCAGCGCGCCTATAACGCAAGCGATAACACGCAGATGAAGATGGGCGATTACTTTGACTTGGCGGCCGATCTGTATGGCCTGCCTCGTCCGCCCCGTTTGCCACGCGATGCGGCGAAAGACCAGCTACCGCTGATGCTGCTGAGTTTCATGAGCGAATCGCGCCGCCTGAGCAACCACCGGCTGTTACACGAGCTGGGTGTGCGCCTGCGCTATCCCACGGTGAACGAAGGCCTGGCAGCGGCTCGTCAGCAGGGCGCCTGACCGCCGTTGGAGCGGCACACGCCGCCCGGGCCAGGGAAGCGCCCCGGCCCTGTGCGCGGGTACGTGTTGCCCTGGTTGTCCGTGCAACGAAAGTCGCCGCATTGCGTCAGGCGGGGTGCGGGTTGGGGCTTGCCGATGGGTGGAAAAGGCTCTGGAAAGGTAGGCCGGTGGCGGGAGGGAACCACCACCACGCGCGGCTGGTTGGCGCGGGCTTTTTCCACCTCGGCATAGCCCTGGGGGCCCAGGCAGTCCAGATCCACCTGGCGCTGAGCGGCTTCCAGGCGAATTTCCTGCTCGTAGGTGGAACGTGCGATGCCACTGGCCACCGTGTCCAGATTGCGGCGTGATCGCGCGCATTCTGGAGAACGAGCGTAGTCCTGCGGCTGTGGGGCTGCGGCGGCTAATTGGGCAGCACGTGCGCGGCTGAGTTCGGCGTTGCGCTGTGCATCCGCCTCGGCTGCGGCGGTTTCCGCTTGCAGGCGCTGCTGCTTGCGCTCCAGTGCTTCTGCAGCCAGTTCGCGCTCCAGCCGCAATTCCTCGGGCGTCTGGCGCGGTTGCACTTCACGCGCTGAAGCGCCCCCCGCGCAGGCGCCATCGGTGTAGGTCACCTGGCCCGTGCGCGCATCGGTACAACGCACCACCTGTGCCTGGCTGGCAGATGCCCAGCCTGCCACGCACAGCATCACCACCAAAGCACGGGAGGGTGCTAAGCCAAAGCGCTTGCTGATGCGGTGGCGGTGCATGTCAAGGCTCAGGGTTTGTCGAAGCTGTTCGACTGTTGACGAGAGCGCCAGTCGTTCGGATCAGGGTTGTAGGCACCGGGGGACACTTGGCCGGGGCGGTATTGGCGACGGCGGTCGTCTTCTGCACGGCGGTCGCGCTCAGCCTGTTCGCGGCGGGCAGCATCACGGGCTTGCCGGTCGCGGCGGTCGCGTTCCGCACGGTCCCGCTCGGCCCGGTCGCGCTCTGCGCGGTCCCGGTCTCTGTCGCGATTGCTCCAGCGGTCATCGCGGTCCCGGTAGTCACGTCCGCCGTAGTAAGCGGTGGGTGGGGGTGCGCGGTAGACCGGCGGGGCCACGTAAACGGGCGCTGGGTAGTACGAGGTGGATGGCGTGCTGTAGATATAGCCCGGCTGCTCATACGCCTGGTAGCGCGGCGGGTCATAGTAGGGGTCCCCAGGCACGGTGGCGCAACCGGTGAGTGCAGCGGCACCAAGAACTGTGGCGATCGAGAGGATGCGGGCGGTGGTGTAGGTCATGGCGGTCAGACTCGGGCTGGTAGGGAGGTGTTCCGGCCGTGGGGTAAAGCCCCTGAAAAGCACGCCGGGGTGGTGTTACAACTTCGGAAACTGGTCGGCATGCACCAATTCCCTTAGCGCCCGGTATACCGCTTTGGTTGACCTGCCGTCTGTAGGCCCGCATGCCGCACATGCCTACAGGCGCCACCTGCAAACGCTCAAGCACTATCAATTAAATAGCTGCTAGCGCTTGCTGGGTAAGCGCTAGAGTCAGATTTCATTCATATTTCAGCTTGAACCCTAATGCCGAGCCGCCGCGGTCTACTTGGGCAGCACGCGGCGAATGGTCTCTGCCAAATCCTCGGCCACGAACTTGGCCACATACCCGTCGGCCCCCACGCTGCGCACATGGTCTTCGTTGGCCGAGCCGGAGAGCGACGAGTGAATCACCACCGGCAGGCCATGGAAGCGCGCATCCTGCTTGATGTTGCGGGTCAAGGTGAAGCCGTCCATCTCCGGCATTTCCAGGTCGGTCAGCACCATGGCCACGCGGTCCAGCACCGATTTGCCTTCGGCTTGGGCGCTTCTGGCAATCGCGTTGAGGCGGTCCCAGGCTTCCTTGCCCGACTTCACCATTTCGTAAGGCGCATTCAGCACCTTCAATTCTTGTTCGATGAGCGAGCGCGCCACGAACGAATCGTCGGCCGCCAGGATGATGGTGCCGGGCTTGAGCTTGAGCTTGGCGCCAACCTTTTCCTCGGTCACTTCGTGGCCATCAGATGGCGACACCATCTGCAGGATCGCCTCCACGTCCAGCACCTGGGCCAGCCGAGATTCATCGGTGTTGCCATCCAGCCGTGCAATGCTGGTGACCAGCTTGCCGGCGGCACCGCTGGTTTCGGCCGAAAGCACCTGCTTCCAGTCCAGCCGCACGATGTCTTCCACCGATTCGACTGCAAACGCCTGGGTGGTGCGCGCGTATTCGGTGACCAGCATGATGTTCAGCCCGGTCTGGGGCTTGCAGCCCACGATGGAAGGCAGATCAAGCACCGGAATTACCTGGCCGCGCAGGTTGACCACGCCCAGAGAGTGCGCCGTGGTGCCCGCGATGGGAGTGATGCTGGGCATGGCCACGATCTCGCGGATCTTGAACACGTTGATGCCAAACAGCTCGGATTTGCCCAGCGCGCTGTCTGTGCCCAGGCGAAACAGCAGCAGCTCGAACTTGTTGGTGCTGGTGAGGTTGGTCCGCTCGTCGATGTCCTGCTGGATGGCTTTCATGGTGGATCCTTTGCGCAAAAGATACGCGTTTTTACAAATTCTAGAAGTAGACGTTGCGACTGTCCGCAATTTTTGCACCCGCGATCAGCGTCCCCCGGGCCGAGCTAACGGCATTAGGGTTTGCATAGCCTTGGGGCATTGCACACCGTTGCTTGTGCGCACCGATTCCCGTCCGTCCACCAACGTCTGGGAAGAAAATATATCATATTTATCAAAGTAATCAATATTTTCAGATGTGTGCGCAGTCGCGGCCTTGGGCGGGTGTTTCAGACCCCGGATGCAGATCTCAGCACGGCACTGCACGCTGGTGCGCCAAAGTGGAGCACGGTGGGGAACGGGTCGTAAAAATGGTGCAGCAGGCGTTTCCACTCCTGGTACTGCGGGGATTGGCGAAACCCGATCTCGTGGTCTTCCAACGTGGCCCAGCGCACCAGCAACACGTAGTCCTGCGGGCGCTCCAGGCAGTGGCCCAGTTCATGGCCCAGATACCCGGGCATGGAGGCGATAAGGGTTTGGGCCTGTGCAAACGCCTGCTCAAAAGCGGCGTTTTGCCCGTCGCGGACATTGAGGTGGGCAATTTCGAGAATCATGGTGAAGTGGGGTGTTGAAACACCTGGTTTTTACCTTCACAGCCGCGGCGGTTGCCCACGGCGCGCGTTAGGGGCTGCTGTTTTGACGGCAGCCTGTGCGTTTGCGAACCGCGCCGTGGTCTGCTTTGTGAACGAGATCAATCCGAGATGCCTGGCACCTGCCGCAGATAGGTATGCAGCGCCGCAATGGCTTGGCGCACCTTGGCAGGCTGCGCATCGCGCTGGGGCGTGACGGCCCAGATGTCCAGCGTGCCAAACGACCAATCGGACAGCAGCCGCACCAGCCGGCCAGCCTGCAGGGCCTCGTGCGCGTCCATGCTGCCCACCAGTGCCAGGCCCAGGCCTGCTTCGCACATCTGCTGGATCGACAACTGATTGTTGCTGGCAATGCGCGGCTCCACCCGCAGCGCTCGTGGCTCACCGGCGGGGCTGCGCAGGTCCAGCAGCAAGCCACCGCTTTCACGTGCAAAGCCCAGCCAACTGTGGGCGAGCAGCGCATCCGGGTCGCGAGGCACTCCGTGCGTTGCTACCCATTCAGGCGATGCTGCCAGCAGCCACTGCATGCCACACAGCCGCCGCGCCGCCCAAGTGGAGTCCTGCAGCCGCCCGAACCGCACCGCCAGGTCGATGCGCGCGTTGATGAGGTCGATGGGCGAGTCGTCCACCAGCAACCGCAGGCGCAGCGCCGGGTGGGCGGCCAGCAGTTCGCCCAAAGCGGGGGCAATGTGGCGTGCAAAACCCACGGTGGCCGACAGCCGCAACTCGCCGCTGGGTTCATCGCGCGATGCGGCCAGCTCGGCCCGCGCCTGCTCGGCGGCGGCCCACATGGCGGCGCAGCGTGCGTGGTAGCGCTGGCCCGCCTCGGTGAGCGCCAGCTTGCGCGTGGAGCGGTGCAGCAGGGTGACGCCGCCATCGCTTTCCAATTTGCGCACCTGCTGGCTCACGGCCGAGGTGCTCATGCCCAGGGCCCGGGCGGCGCCGCTCATTGAACCGTGCTGCACCACGGCGGCAAAAACGGCCATGCGTTTGAGGTCTTCCATGCCGTGATTGTGAAGCAAGGCTTCAAAGACAAGGCGGTTTTAGCCATCTACCGCTCGTTTTGACAAGCTCCTATTCTTGCCCCATCGCAACCTTGACTTATGAGGACTTTATGAACATCGCCCTGATCGGTGCCACCGGCTTTGTCGGCTCGGCCGTGTTGAATGAAATGCTGCAACGCGGCCACCGCGTGACCGTGCTGGCCCGCAACCCGGCCAAGCTCACCCCCCGCGACGGCCTTACCGTGGTGACCGCCGACGCGCAAGACGCCGCCCAGGTCGCCAAGGCCGCGGCAGGCCACGATGCGGTGGTGAGTGCCTACAACCCGGGCTGGGACAACCCCAACATCCACGACGATTTCCTGAAAGGCACGCGCGCCATCATCGATGGCACCAAGCAGGCGGGCGTTCGGCGCTTTCTGATGGTGGGCGGTGCGGGCAGCCTGTTTGTGGCGCCCGGTGTGCAATTGGTGGACACCCCTCAGTTCCCCGCCGAATGGAAACAAGGCGCCCTGGCCGCCCGTGAAGCGTTGAACGGGATCCGCACCGAAAACACGCTCGACTGGACCTTCCTGTCGCCCCCCATCCTGCTGCAGCCCGGCGAGCGCACCGGCCAGTACCGCCTGGGTGACGAAGCCCCGCTGATGAACGGCGAACAGCCCGGCAGCATCAGCGTGGCCGATCTGGCCGTGGCCATCGTGGACGAGCTGGAAACGCCGCGCCATGTGCAGAAGCGGTTTACGGTGGCGAGCTGAAGGCCTTGTGTGCCCCAGCGGCTGCAAAGCAGGAGTGCTCGACCACACCCAGATGGTTACTCCTGTTTTGATAGCTGCTAGCGCTTGATGCATAAGCGCTAGCGCCAAAAAAGGCTTGAGATCTGTTTCAACCGATAAACCACTTCATCGGCACCAGCACGATCGACGGAAACAGCACCATGAGGAACATCATGGCGAACTGGGCCATCATGAACGGGATCACGCCCCGCGTCACATCATCCATGCGCATCTTGCCCACGCCGGCCACCACGTTCAGCACCGTGCCGACCGGGGGCGTGATCAGACCGATGGCGTTGTTCATGATGAACAGCACGCCGAAGTAGACCGGGTCGATGCCCGCGGCCTTCACCACGGGCATCAGTACCGGCGTGAGGATGAGGATGGTGGGCGTCATGTCCATGGCGGTGCCCACGGCCATCACCAGCACCATGATGGCGATCAGCAGCAGGGTGGGGTGTTCCATCAGCGGCTGGAGCAGGCTCACCAGCTGGCGTGGGATGTCTGCCACGGTGATGAGCCACGCGCTGACCATTGCCGCAGCCACCAGGAACATGATCACCGCCGTGGTCTTGGCCGCGCTGATGAACACGTCGGTGAGCTGGCGCCAGTGCAGTTCGCGGTAGACCAGCGTGGCCACCAGCAGGGCGTACACCGCTGCCACCGCGGCGGCTTCGGTGGGCGTGAACACACCCATCTTCAAGCCCACGATCACGATGACCGGCAGGAACAACGCCCAGGTCGACTCCTTCAGCGCCTGCAGCTTCTCGGCCGTGGACGCCTTGGGCGGCGGCGTGACGTTTTCGCGCTGCGACACCCAATACCAAGTGATCGCAATCGCCACCCCCATCAGCAGCCCCGGCACGATGCCAGCCAGGAACAACTTGCTGATCGACACGTTGGCTGCCACACCAAACACCACAAAACCGATGGAGGGCGGAATGACTGGCGCGATGATGCCGGCCGAGGCAATCAGCCCACCGGCGCGCGCCTTGTCGTGGCCCGCTTTCACCATCATGGGCAGCAGCAGGGCTGCCAGCGCGGCGGTGTCGGCCACGGCAGAGCCCGACAGCGCGGCCAGCATGCACGCCGCCAGGATGGCGACGAACCCCAGGCCACCGCGCTTGTGCCCCACCAGCGTGAGCGCCAACCGCACGATGCGCTGCGACAGCCCACCCACGTTCATGATTTCGCCGGCCAGCATGAAGAAGGGAACGGCCAGCAGCGGAAAGCTGTCTGCGCCGTTGATGACGTTCTGCGCGAGGATCTGCGCGTCGAACAGGTCCAGGTGCCACATCAGCGCGACGCCCGAGACGAGCAGCGCATAGGCAATGGGCACGCCGATGGCCATGGCGGCCAGCAGGGAGCCGAGGAAGATAAATACGGTCATGGAAGGGCGCTCCAGGTCAGGGCAACGGTTCGCAGGGGTGGGTCACTTGCGCGATGGCAGGGGCGCGGGGGCGTCGTGCGGCAGGTGGCCAGCCACCGTCGCCAGCTCTTCGGACTCGGTGATGTGCACCAGCTCCTTGTCGGGCATCTGCCCCGACACGATGCGCCACAGGTCGAGCACCAACAGCAGCCCAGCCGCTACGGCAAACACCACGCCAGACGCATAGAAGATGCCCATGGATGCGCCCGTGACCGGCGCGTCCACGTCCAGGTTGATGCGCGCCTGTGCCAGCGCACCGCTGAACAGCAGCCAGGTGCACCCAATCATCAGCGCGTAACTCAGGGCCAGGCAAATGCGCTGGCCCAACGGGGGCAGCCGGGCCAGCAGAAAGTCGGTGCCCAGGTGGCCGCGCTCGCGCACGGCGACGATGGCGCCCAGGAAGGTGATCCACACGAACAACCAGCGTGACACCTCCTCGCTGATGGCAATGCCGGAGTTGAACGCGTAGCGCAGCACCACGTTGCCGAACACCATCACCACCATCACGGCCAACGCCAGGGCGATCAGCAAATTGATCCACCGGCAGCAGCGGTCGATAAGCGCATTCAGCATGGTGTCTGTCTCCTTGTCTGTGTGGTCTTGTTCTTGGCGTCAGAGCGCGGCGCTCTGAAGCAGCCCGCGTTGCGCCAGATTGCCCATGAAGGCGCGCAGCCCATAGCGCCAGGGCGCTGCGGATTCGCTGTGCGTGACGCGGTTGTGCAGCCCGCCCAGCCACGCGCTCTGGATGGACACCAGGTCGCCCAGCTTGTGGGTGAAGCCGCCGCCCGGGTGGTCGCGGTCCTCGATGGGGGCGAACAGCGTGCCCAGGAACAGCATGAAACCGTCGGGGTACTGGTGGGCCGCCAGGGTCTGCGCCACCAGGTCGGCCGGGTCGCGGCTGATGCTGGCCATGGTGTTGATGCCGCGCAGCTCAAAGCCGTCGGCACCCGTCACGCGCAGATGCACGGTTTCGTTGCGCATTTGCGCCATTCCGAAGCTCGCATCGAACAGCCGAATGAACGGGCCCAGGGCGCACGATGCGTTGTTGTCCTTGGCCTTGCCCAGCAGCAGGGCGCTGCGGCCCTCGATGTCGCGCAGGTTCACGTCATTGCCCAGCGTGGCGCCCACGATCTGGCCGCGGCTGTTCACGGCCAGCACCACCTCGGGCTCGGGGTTGTTCCAGGCCGAGTCAGAGCGGATGCCAATGTCGTCGCCACAGCCCACGGAAGCCAGCACGGGTGCCTTGGTGAACACCTCGGCATCCGGGCCGATGCCCACCTCCAGGTACTGCGACCACAGGCCTTTGTCCTGCAGCAGTGCCTTCAGGCGCATCGCCTCCGGCGAGCCGGGGCGAATGTCGGCCAGGTTTTCGCCGATGAGGCTGATCACCTGGCTGCGCAGACCTTGGGCGCGTTGGGCGTCGCCGCGTGCCTGCTCTTCGATCACGCGCTCAATGAGGCTGGCTGCAAAGGTCACGCCAGCAGCCTTGACCACCTGCAGGTCGCATGGGGCCAGCAACCAGGGGCGCGCAGTGTCGCGCGTGCCGGGCTGGCTGTTGGTCAGCAGGTCGTCCACGCTGCACAGATACTGTCCCGTGGCTGCGCGCACGGCTTCGGCGGGTGCCAGGGTGTCGAGCAGTGTGCTCATCGTGGGGTAATGTGCGCTGAGGTCAAAAACGCCCTCGGACCGCAGCACCACCACCGCCGGGCCTGGAATGGCTGCCTGGGGCACCCACACACGGCCAACCAGCGTGCCCTGCAGACCATCGTCGGGCAGCACCTGCCAATGAATTTGGGGCGCACTCGCCCGCTCGGCAACCGCCGCCGTCATGTCGTTCATGGAGAGTCCTTCGGGAAAGAATGCGGGAGGCAGCTGTTGTGTTGCCCACCCGCTCGATGTCAGTGGTTGTGGCGTGGCGTTTTTTCAGAGATGCGCCGGTAGTCCAGCGCAAAGTCCAGCGTGGCGCCATCCGCCAATTGGCCCGTTTTCTCGCGGTACAGCGCCTCCCACGGTGACTGGCTGGCAGGCACCGGCGGGGCCGGCAGCTCGCGCTTTCGGCGCACAATTTCTTCGGGCGCCACCAGCGCATCACAGCGGCCAGTGTTCAGGTCGATGCGGATGGTGTCGCCGCTTTGCAGCCAAGAGAGCCCCCCGCCCACCGCGCTTTCGGGCGATGCGTTCAGGATGGAGGGGCTGTCTGCCGTGCCCGACTGCCGCCCGTCGCCCAGTGTGGGCAGCGTGTTGACGCCGCGCTGGATCAGTGCATCGGGCGGCTGCATGTTCACCACCTCGGCCGAGCCGGGCCAGCCGATGGGGCCTGCGCCGCGCATCACCAGGATGCAGCCTTCGTCGATGTTCAGCGCGGGGTCGTTGATGCGTGCGTGGTAGTCGTCCGCGCCCTCAAACACCACGGCCCGCGCTTCAAAGATGCCCTCGCGCCCTGGCTGGCTCAGGTAGCGCTCGCGAAACGCGGGCGAAATCACCGAGGTCTTCATGATCCCGAAGTCGAACAGGTTGCCGCTGAGCACCATGAAGCCCGCCTTCTCCATCAACGGTGCGCTGAACGGGCGAATCACTTCGCGATCACGCGTCTCGCGGCCCTGCAGGTTTTCGCCCACCGTCTTGCCGGTCACGCTGGCGCAGTCGGCGTGCAGCTTGCCCGCCTGCTGCAGCTCCCACATCAGCGCAGGCACGCCGCCCGCGCGGAAGAACCGCTCGCCCAGGAACTGGCCTGCAGGCTGCATGTTCAGCAGCAAGGGCAGGTCGTAGGCATGCTGGGTCCAGTCCTCAGGCTCCAACACCACACCTGCATGGCGGGCCATGGCCATCACATGCACCTGCGCATTGCTGCTGCCCCCGGCCACGCTGATGACCGACAGCGCATTCAAGAAACTCTCGCGCGTCAGGATGCGCGAGGGGCGCAGGTCTTCGTACGCCATCTCCACGATGCGCCGCCCGGTCTCGTACGCCATCTGGCCCCGTTCACGATACGGCGCCGGGATGGCCGCGCACCCCGGCAGCGACAGGCCCAGCGCCTCGGCCACCGCGTTCATGGTCGATGCCGTGCCCATGGTGTTGCAGTGCCCGGCGGAGGGTGCGCTGTTGCAGGCGCGCTGCAGAAACTCCTCTTCGTCGATCTCGCCCGCAGCCAGCTGTCGGCGGCTGCGCCAGATCACGGTGCCAGAACCCACCAGTTGTCCGTCGTGCCAGCCGTCCAGCATGGGCCCGCCAGACAGCACGATGGCCGGGATGTCCACCGTGCTGGCGGCCATGACCCCCGCAGGCGTGGTCTTGTCGCAGCCTGTGGTCAGCACCACCGCATCGATGGGGTAGCCGTACAGGATTTCAACGAGGCCCAGGTAAGCCAGGTTGCGGTCCAGCGCGGCCGTGGGGCGGCGGCAGTTTTCAAAGATGGGGTGGACGGGGAACTCCATCGGAATGCCGCCCGCATCGCGGATGCCGTCGCGCACGCGGCGCGCCAGGTCCACATGGATGCGGTTGCAAGGCGACAGGTCGCTGCCCGTCTGCGCGATGCCGATGATGGGC
>PJUL01000691.1_pt1 | contig 20673 bp, 17 predicted proteins | sample 1512221 | NCBI WGS metagenome assembly PJUL01 (sample SAMN08177667, study PRJNA422409) | Feces metagenome, whole genome shotgun sequencing project.
AAGCCCTCGGCACTGGCGGCCAGCAGGCCCAGCGGTGCAATCAACGGCTCGGGCAATTCGCCTCGGGGCACACGCACGCGCGCCGGGCCCCAGGCGCTGGGCTGGTTCTTGAGCTGGGCGCCATACACGTCCATCACGATGCGCGCCAGGTCTTGCAACGTCTGGCGCAGCTGGGCGGAGTGCTTGGGGATGTCGGCAATTTCCTCCACCTCCAGCAGCGCACCAATGCGCAGGCCCCGGCTGGCAAGGCGCTCAATCCAGGTGATGCGCGACAGGTCCATGCTGCACGCGAATTGATCCAAAGCGGTCGATGGCAGGTGGTGGGCTTCGTCCAATACCAGCAGGCAGTTGTCCAGCTCGGGCAATACGCGCGCGCCCAGCGACGACAGCAGCAAGTCATGGTTGGCGACGATCACCTGCGCGCCCACCAGTTCCTTGCGCTTGTCGTAGTAGGTGCACTGGCTGAAGGCGGGGCAGTGCTTGCCGGTGCAGGATGCGCCCTCGGCCGCCACGGGGCTCCACACTTCGGGCTCGGGCGGCGTATCGAGGCTGTCGCGGTCGCCATCCCACGCGCCTTTCGACAAGGTTTGCGCCATGGTCGAATAGAACTGCATGCGCGCCTCGGTCTCGTGCCGGGGACGCTTGGCGCGGGCGGCGGCTTCTTCCTCGGCAAACAGGTCATCGTCGACCTCTTCCTCGGCCTCACCCGTGCCCGCCAGGCGGTCGAGCTTGAGCTTGCACACATAACGCCCGCGCCCTTTGGCCAGCGCAAACTTGAAAGGCTGCGGCATCAGCGCGGCCAGTGCGGGCAGGTCTTTGTTGACCAGCTGCTCCTGCAGCGCCACCGTGGCTGTGGAGATCAGCACCCGTGTGCCCCGCGCCAGCGCCAGCGCAATGGCGGGCGCGCAATACGCCAGCGACTTGCCCACACCCGTGCCGGCCTGGATGACGGCGATGGACCGCGTGGGCGCGGGCTCGCCGCTTTCCTCATCCACCTTGCCCAGCGTGGCACTGCTGAACGTGCGCGCCACCTGCTGCGCCATCAGCCGCTGGCCAGCGCGGCTGCGAAACCCCTCGGTGGCCGTCACCACCGCATCGAAAGATTCAAGGGCCTGCGTGGCCCATACCTGTTGAGACATACAGTAGTGTCGCATGCGGCGGGGGCTCCGGTGCGGCAACGGAGTGAGAGGCATGCCGAACGTTCCATGAACACCCGTGGCAGCGCAGGCACTTGGCAGCGCAAGTGCCCAGGTGCCACTGCCTCGATGCTTGCTCTGCGCGCCCGCACCGGCGTGGGCCCTGGGCCTACAGCAGCGGCCCCAAAGAGGATTTAGGGTACGGAATCAGCGTTTGCTGGCGCCATCAGCGTCCTTGGGTTGCCCAATGACCATGGTTGCCAGCAACCCGTCGGACTGCCCAACACGGAGGCCCCATGAACACCACGCCACACCGCCAAGAGGAAGACACCCACCCTTCCCACCCCATTCCAGCCCGCACCGAGCGGCGCGTCAACACCACACAGCCCAAGCAGCAGCCTGGCAGCGGCCCTGAAGACCTGAGCGGGCCTGAAGGCCGCCTGCCGCACGAGCGGGACCAGGCGGTGGACATGACCGATGGCACACGCCATCCCGAGGTGGAGCAGGCTTACGAAGACGTGCAGCGCGGGCTGCAGGACACCGACCGTGGGCCACCCGCCCACAAGGCGTACCAAAAGCAGAAACAGTAGGCGGTGCCGCGTTGGGGCAGGCCTACTGCGGCTCCAATGGATGGAACCAGCCCGGCAATTGCGCGTGCGCCACGTCGAGCGATTCGATCACACAGTGACAGCGCGCTGCGATCTCAGCCGAAGGGTGCTTGAGGTCGGGCACCACCACCACCGCCATGCCTGCGGCCTGGGCAGCGCGGGCGCCGTTCTCGCTGTCTTCAAAAGCCAGGCACTGCGCGGGCTCTACGCCCAGCCGGGCGGCTGCCAAGCGGTACAAAGCGGGGTCAGGTTTGCCGCGCGGTACTTCGTTGCCGCCTGCCCAAGCCTGAAAGTGGCGCAGCACATCCACCCGTCCCAGCCGGTGCTCGATCTCGTCGCGCCGCGATGACGACGCTACCGCGCATGGCACACCGGCCGTCTGCAAGGCTTGCAGCACCAGAGCGCTCCCGGGCTTGAGGGGGAACAGCGGCTGCTCTCCGTTGTCGGTCAGCCGGGTCTGTACGTCGGCCAGCACCTGGGCAAAGGCCTCGGCGCTGCCCAACAGCATGGTCAAAAGGGCTTGCGCATCGGCCGCAGCACGGCCCACCACCTGCAGGTAGTCGGCTTCTGCCAATGCCAAGCCGCGCGCATGGGCCGCACCTTGCCATGCGCGCAGCGTCACCCGCTCGGAATCGACCAGCAGGCCGTCCATGTCAAAGATGGCGGCTGAGAACCGGCGGCGGGTGGAAGGCATGGAAGACAAAGACACCTGAGTTACCAAAGATACGTTTGCTGCAGGATTGATAGCTGTTGGCGCTTTCTGGATAAGCGCTGGAGCGCATTTTGGCCTGGATTTTTGGCAGCGTGCCGCCGCTCAGTTATCCCCGCTCACGCAAGGCCCGCTCAATGCGGTCGCGCCGCACCGTCGTCTTGGGCACCTTGAACGGGAACCACATGCGCACGTCTTCTTCCAGCCCGATGCCGTGCATGTAGTTGTAGATGGCTTTTTTCAGACCCGCGCCCAGTGCGTCGTGGTCCACGCCCGTGGGGTCGATGAAGGCCACGTCGTTCTTGGCAAAGTTGCCGGGCGGCAGCGGCGCCAGGGTCACGCCGTATTCCTCGGGGTTTTGGCCCACGGGCGAATGCACGGTGCAGGCAAAGCGGTGAAAGAACCCGCTCTGGATGCAGCCGTTGGCGAACAGCTGGCGCACGTATTCGAGTGCGTCCACGGTGTCCTGCACCGTCTGGGTGGGAAAGCCGTACATCAGGTACGCATGCACCAGGATGCCCGCGTCGGTGAAGGCCTTGGTCACGCGCGCCACCTGGTCCACCGAAACGCCTTTTTTCATGAGGTTGAGCAGCCGGTCTGACGCAACCTCCAGCCCGCCCGAGATGGCGATGCAGCCGCTGTCGGCCAGCAGCTCGGCCAGGTCGGGGGTGAAGGTTTTTTCAAACCGCACATTGCCCCACCAGCTGATGCCGGCATTGCGCGCAATCAGCTCCGTGGCCAGCGCCTTGAGCGCTTTGGGCGGCGCGGCCTCGTCCACAAAGTGAAAGCCCGTCTGCCCTGTCTCGCGCACGATCTGCTCAATGCGGTCGGCCAGCACCTCGGCGCTGGCGCCCTCGTAGCGGCTGATGTAGTCCAGGCTCACGTCGCAGAAGCTGCACTTCTTCCAGTAGCAGCCGTGCGCCACCGTGAGCTTGTTCCAGCGCCCATCGCTCCACAGCCGGTGCATGGGGTTGAGCATGTCCAGCAGCGACAGGTAGCGGTCCAGCGGCAGGCCGTCCCACGTGGGCGTGCCCACCTCGGCGAAGGCAATGTCGGCCTCCATCATGTTCACGTATTGCACCTGGCCCGCGCCATCCCGGATGAAAGTGCGCACCAGCCGCTGTTTGCCGCGCAGGCCCTGCAGATGCTCCAGCAGCGCCAGCAGTGGGCGCTCGCCCGCGTCCAGCGTCACGTAGTCGATGTGATCGAACACGCGCGGGTCGGCCAGCTCGCGCAGTTCGGTGTTCACAAAACCGCCGCCGAGCACGGTGGCAATGTGCGGGTGCCGTGCCTTGATGGCCTGGGCAATGCGAAACGCCGCATACACAGAGCCGGGGAAAGGCACCGAGAGCAGCACCACATCGGGCGTGTGGCGCTCCAGGGCACCCAACGTGAGCTGCTGCAGCATGTCGTCCACCAGCGTTTGCGGCGCAGCCAGTGCGTCGGCCAACGGGTCAAACGTAGGCTGGCTGCCCGCCAGCGATTCCGCGTAACGCACAAACTCGAAGCGCTCATCCACCGCGTCGCGCAGCACATCGGCCAGGTCATTCAAATACAGCGTGGCCAGGTGCTTGGCCTTGTCGGTCAGGCCCAGTGCGCCAAAGGCCCAGCCCAGCGGGTCACCACCCTCGTCGTCCACATAGACATCCAACGTGGCAAAACGGGGGCCTTCGGGCAAGTAGTTGCGGCCAACGATGCGGTGGGCCAGTGTGCTGTCGCGGCCCTGCAGAAAGGCGATAGCGGGGCCGATGGTGGCCAGATACCGGTCTTTTTGCGCTGCAAAGCTCTGCACGGCAGGGCTTTGTTTTTTGGGGGGTAACGCATCCACCTTGGCGGCAACGGCTTTCAGGCCTTCGGGCGAAAGCAGTTGCAACACCAGGGCCAGCGCCAGATCCTCCTGCACCGCCGTCACGCCGCGCGAGCGCAGAAAACCCGTGAGGTAGGCGGTGGACGGGTACGGCGTGTTCAGCTGCGTCATCGGGGGGATGACGGAGAGCACGCGCAGCGGTTGGGCAGATGGGGCGACAGCAGACATGGTGAAAACAGACAGTGGGGCGATGCGGTGCCGCCGCAGGGGGATCGTGGAACGCCCGATTATCCCGGCCCGGCCTTATCCCTGGTGGGCAGGTGGCACAGGCGGCTCCACGGCGGCTTGCGGCATGCCCGTCAGATAGTTGTTCTTCACCCGCACATAGTGCTCCGCCGAATACTTCAGGTATGCGATCTCGGCCTCGGACAGTGCGCGCTGGCGCACTGCGGGGCGGCCGATGTAGAGGTAACCGCTTTCCAGCACCTTGCCGGGCGATACCAGGCTGCCCGCCCCCAGCATCACGCGGTCCTCAATGACCGCGTCGTCCATCACGATGGAGCCCATGCCGATGAGGCATTCGTTGCCGATGCGGCAGCCGTGCAGGATGACCGAGTGGCCCACCGTGACGTAGTCACCAATCACCAGCGGCGAGCCTTCGGGCTTGCTGGCGTTGCGGTGCGAGACATGGCCCATGGTCAGGTCCTGCACGTTGCTGCACACGCCCACGGTGATGCGGTTCACATCGCCACGCAGCACGGCGTTACACCACACCGAGCTGTCACGGCCCAGGGTGACGTCGCCGATGACCTGGGCGGAGCCGTGGATGAAAACGCTGGCGTCCAGCGTGGGGTGTGTGTCAAGGTAGGAGGCAATGGGCATGGTGGGGTGGTGCGCTGGGCGGCGGAATCGGTGAAAGGGGGTGTGCGGGTGCGTTGTGCGCTATGAGCGAAAAAAGCCACGCGCGCAGCATGGCGCCGGTCAGCGTTTTTTAGCGGGGGGCCGTGGCCGTGGCGTCGCGGCTTTGGGCGGCAGCACGGCGTAGAAGGCCAGGAACATGTCCACGGCGTCGGCAACCACCTTCTGCTGCTGGGCCGGGGCCAGCGCTGTGCGGCCCATGGCCACCTGCGGCCAGAAAGCAAACGCCTTGACCAGGCCATGCAACTGGTGCGCGGCCTGTTGTGCATCGGCGTTGGCGCGCAGGCGCCCGTCCTTTTGCGCGGCGCGGATCCAGCGGGGCAGGCCTTCTTCCTTCTCTGCCAGGCGCTGCGCCATGGCCTGGGCGCGCTCGGGGCTGCGCATGATCTCGGCCATGGCCACACGCGACAGGTCGATGAAGCTGGCGTCGTTGAGTAGCTGCATCTTCTGATCCAGCACCTGCAGGAGCTGTGCGCGCAGGGGCTGCTCAGTGTCGTAAGTGGGCTCGTCCAGCGACTGGCTGTGGGTCCACAACTGTTCCAGGATGGCCTCGAACAGCTCTTCCTTGCTAGGGAAGTGGTTGTACACGGTGCGCTTGGAGACATCGGCCGAGGCCGCAACGCGGTCCATGCTGGTGCCGTTAAAGCCATGCTCGCGGAACTCGGCAATGGCGGCCTGCACGATGGCGTCGCGTTTGCGGTCGGTCAGGCGGGGGGCGGGAGCACGGGTTACCACGGTCATAGGCAAAATTTTACACCCATGAGTTTACTTTTTATGAAAGTGAACTACACTGTGCAGTGTAATTATTTGGCAAGGCACTTTCATGCTCCGCCGCACAACCCAAATTCTTCTTCTCATCACCGTCGTTTTTGCCATGGCCTACAGCATTCTTTCTTGCACCTCACTGCCAGCAACTTCGCATGAGCAGTCGCCCCAATACGCCAACGGCAAGTTCCGCAACGCCGCGCCGCGCCAAGCGCCGGGTTTTGCCAAGACCATGGCCATCATGTGGCGCTTCATGACGGAGAAACCGGCCGACGCCGTGCCCGCGCAGCCACCCAAGGTGCTGCCACTCACGCAGGCCGATCTGCTCCAGGCGCCAGACATGAGCTTGTGGCGACTGGGCCACTCGACCATGCTGCTCAAGCTGCAGGGCCAGTTCTGGCTGACCGATCCGGTGTTCTCCGAGCGTGCCTCGCCGTTTTCCTTCATGGGCCCAAAGCGCTTCCATGCGCCGCCGCTCAGCATCGACGAACTGCCGCCCATCACCGGTGTGGTGCTGTCGCACGACCACTACGACCACCTGGACCACGACGCCATCCAGAAGCTGGCCCCCAAGGTGGCGCACTTTGTGACGCCCCTGGGCGTGGGCGACCGCCTCATTGCCTGGGGCGTGCCGGCTGCCAAGGTGCAGCAGTTCGACTGGTGGCAGGGCACCACCATTGCTGGCGTAAAACTGGTGGCAACACCCGCGCAACATTTCTCGGGCCGCAGCCTCTCGGACGGCAACCGCACGCTGTGGGCCTCGTGGGTGATCCAGACCGATGACACGCGCATCTTCTTTAGCGGAGACACGGGCTATTTCGACGGCTTCAAGGCTATTGGCGAACGCTTTGGTCCGTTCGACCTCACCATGATCGAAACCGGCGCCTACGACGCCCAGTGGCCCGACGTGCACATGCAGCCCGAGGAAAGCCTGCAGGCCCACTTGGACGTGAAGGGCCGAAACCTGATGCCCATCCACAACGGAACCTTCGACCTGGCACTGCACGCCTGGACAGACCCGTTCGAACGCATCACCGCGCTGGCCGAGAAAGCCGCTGTACCGCTGGTGGCGCCGGTGATGGGCGAGCGGCTGGACATTCGGCAGCCTGCGCTGTCACAAGCATGGTGGCGGCAACCGTAGCCTTCGTGCTCGCGCAGCGGGTGACTTAGACCATCTCGATGACCCTTGTTGCGCGAGACGGGGCCCGGCGCTTTACGGCACCACGGCCAACCGTGCCACCACCCGCGCGGCCACAGCAATCTCCGCTTCGCTGTAGCCCGCGTAGCCAAACAGCCACCCTCGCCGCTTCGACTGCATCGCGTAGCGTGACAACGGCGCCAGCATCACCCCGCTGGCCAGTGCCCTGCGGCTCAGGGTCTCGTCGTCGCTGCCCGCCGCCACCTCGTGCAGCAGGTGCATGCCCCGGTCGCTGGGTGCCAACTGGAGCGCGCCATCGCTGGCGTCGGCCAGTGCGGTGATCAGCACCTGCTGGCGCGCCTGGTACAGCTCGCGCATCTGCCGCAGATGGCGCAGCAGGTGCCCTTCGGCAATGAAGCGCGCGAGCACCGCCTGCGTATCGCCAGGGGCGTGCCGGTCGGTGATGGCGCGGGCCATGGCGAAGGCCTCCACCAGCGCGGGTGGCACCACCATGAAGCCCAGGCGCAGGCCAGGGTGCAGCGTTTTGCTGAAAGTGCCCACATACAGCACGCGCTCCGAGCCTGGCAGGCTGCACAGTGCGGGCACACGCTGCGCTGCACTGCCGTACTGAAATTCGCCGTCGTAGTCGTCTTCCACCACCCAGGCGTCGTGCTCGCGCGCCCACTGCAGAAGCGCTTGCCGCCGTGCCAGGCCCATGCCCACGCCGGTGGGGAACTGGTGCGTGGGCGTGACCACGGCCATGCGTGCGCTGGGCCACTGCGCCGCGGCGGCCTCGATGCGCATGCCGTCGCCATCCATCTCCACCGGGCATGCCAGCGCGCCATGGCCCAGCAGGCTGGCGCGAATGCCAGGGTAGCCGGGGTCTTCCACCAGCACTTCGTCGCCCGCGTCCAGCAGCAAGCGCGCGATCAGGTCGATGCCCTGCTGCGAGCCCGAACACACCACCACCTGAGCCGCGTCGCAGCGAATGCCACGCGAGGCCCACAGCCACAACGCGATGGCCTGGCGCAGATGCGGGTCGCCGGCAGGGTCAAGGTATTGCGCGCAGGCACTGCGCTGGCGGGGGCTGGCCTGGCGCGCCAGGCGGTCCCACAGCGCGAAGGGAAACGCATCGACCTCGGGCGCGCCAATGCGAAACGCGCGTGCCGCCACATGCGGCGGCCTCCAGCGCGCGGCCGTCTCGGCAATCAGCTGCCCGCGCCGCGAGAGTCCCAGCGGCGGCGCCACCAGGCCCCGCGCAGGCGCCGCACCCACCGCCATCGACACATAAGTGCCGTCGCCGATGCGCGCCTCTACATAGCCCTCGGCCTGCAGGCGCTGCACGGCCCACAGCACGGTGTTGCGCGACACACCCAGGTTGGCCGCGTGCTCGCGCGAGGGCGGCAGGCGCGTGCCTGCCGCCAGGCGGCCATGTTCGATGGCGCTGCGCAACTGTTCGTATACCTGCTGGCGCAGCAGGCCCGGGCTTGCGCCATGCACATTGGCTCTGGCAACAGCCATGAATTGGCTCCTTCAATGTGGCGACACGGCCATAAACTGAAGAACCATTGTAGAAAGACCCACCCATGGCCGAGCACACCGCCACCATCACTTGGACCCGTGGCAGCGACGATTTTCTGGACAAGCGCTACCACCGCGCACACGCCTGGCAGTTCGATGGCGGGGCCGTGGTGCCCGCGTCCTCATCGCCCCATGTCGTGCCCCTGCCGTACTCCGACGCCGCTGCTGTAGACCCCGAGGAGGCCTACGTGGCTGCACTGTCCAGCTGCCACATGCTGTGGTTTCTGGACTTTGCCTGCCGCGCGGGCTGGCGGGTCAACCGCTACACCGATGCAGCCGTGGGCACCATGGCCAAAAACGCAGAGGGCCAGTTGGTGGTCAGCCACGTACAACTGCGCCCGGTCACCGTGTTCGACGCAGCGCACGCCCCCAGCGCCGAGGTGTTGGCCGAACTGCACCACAAAGCCCACGCCGCATGCTTTCTGGCCAACTCGGTCAAGACGCAAATCGATTGCGCGCCCGTGCTGGAAGTGGAAGGAGCCTGACCATGGCCAATCCCAACCGGCAGTTTCAGGTGAGCGATGCCGCCACACTGCATGCCCTGGTGCGCGCCCAGCCCCTGGCCACGCTGGTCATCGCCCGCGAAGGCGCATTGCACGTCAACCACATTCCGCTGTATCTGGACCCCGCGCGCGGCCCGCACGGTACGCTGATCGGCCATGTGGCCCGTGCCAACGGCGTCTGGCCGCTGCTGCCGCAAAACGGCGTGGCGGTATTCCACGGCCCACAGGCGTATGTGTCGCCCTCGTGGTACCCGTCCAAGGCCCTTGATGGCAAGCAGGTGCCCACCTGGAACTACGCCGCCGTGCATGCCCATGGTGCGCTGACCGCGTTCGACGACCCGGTGCGCCTGCGCGCGATTCTGCACATCCTCAGCGAGCAGCACGAGGCGCACCGCGCCCACCCCTGGCGCATTGACGACGCACCGCCCGACTACATCGACACGCTGCTGCGCGCCATCGTGGGCGTCGAGTTGGCCGTGGAGCGCTGGGAGGGCATCTGGAAGGTGAGCCAAAACCGCACGGAAGCCGACCGCGAGGGGGTTGTGCAAGGGCTGATGGCCGAAGGCACTGCCGCGGCCGATGCCATGGCAGGGCTGGTGCGGGCGTGATAAGGTAATCTGATTGCTATTGATTTTGTATCATCTAGCGCTTGTTGGATAAGCGCTAGCGGCCAATTTGGCTTGGTATTTCTGCGGCAGACACTCGCCACGCTGCTCGTGTCGCGCCTGCAAAAACCCCGCGCGGTGTTTTTGCAGGCGTCTTACTACGCGGCTGGCCGCTTATCCCTCCAGCATTTCCACCCGCAACGCCACCACAGGCCCAGCCACCGCCGGGTGCGCGCCCAGCGCATGCACCGCCAGGTCGACGGTGGCCTGCGCCACGGCGTCGGTCAGCACCAACACCTGGGGCGTGCCGCCTGCGGGCAGCTGCCGGTGGTTGGCCAACTGCACCTGCGCCACCGGCACATGCTGCGCTGCCAGCCACGCGCCCACGGCCTCGATCTGTTGCACGCTGTGCACGGGCACCCGCAGGTAGTGGCGCGTGTGCACGGCGGCGCGGGGCAACACGGCCAGGTCTTCGTTGACGGCATCGGCGTGAAACCCCACGTGCGGCACACGTTGCGCTGCATGGGTGCCATCCAGCCGCGCCACGTCCACCAGGTCGGCTATCACGGCCGATGCGGTCTGCTCCGAACCGGCACCTGCGCCGTAGTACATCGTCACGCCCGCTGCATCGCCCTTGACCACCACCGCATTCATCGACCCGTTCACGTGCGCCAGCAAATGCGTGGCCGGCACCAGCGCGGGCTGCACGCGCAGTTCCACCCCATCCACGCCGTTCACGTCGCCGTCTTTGCGGCGCCGCGCAACGCCCAGCAGCTTGATGCGGTAGCCCAGTTGCTCGGCGCAGGCCACGTCCAGACCCTGCAGCGTGGTGATGCCCTCCACCTGCGCAGCGGCAAAGCGCACCGGCATGCCAAACGCATTGGCCGCCAGCAGCGAGATCTTGTGCGCGGCATCCACGCCCTCGATGTCGAACGTCGGGTCCGCCTCGGCATAGCCCAGCGCCTGGGCCTGCGCCAGCGCCTCGGCAAAGCCCACACCTTCGTCGCGCATCTTGCTCAGGATGAAATTGGTGGTGCCGTTGATGATGCCCGCCACCCATTCAATGCGGTTGGCCGTGAGGCCTTCGCGCAGCGCTTTCACGATGGGGATGCTCACCGCCACGGCGCCTTCATACGCCACGGCCACGCCATGCTGGCGCGCGGCGGCAAAGACCTCGTTGCCATGCTCGGCCAGCAGCGCCTTGTTGGCCGTGACCACATGCTTGCCTGAGCGGATGGCGGCCAGCACCCAGTCGCGCGCGGGGCCGGTGCCGCCTGCAACCTCCACCAGTACATCCACGTCGGGGTGCGTGGCAACCTGCATCGGGTCATTGGTCAGGGCCACGTCCTTGCCCACCACGCTCATGGCGCGGGCCAGGCTGCGGGCGCAGACCACCACCATCTTGATGCCGCGCCCCGCACGGCCTGCAATGAGCGCCTGGTTGCGCGCCAGCACGCGGAAGGTGCCTGCGCCCACAGTGCCAATGCCGATCATGCCCACGCGCAGGGGGCGCATGGCCGTGGCGGACGACGGCAACAACGGGGCTTCAAGAGACTGGACGGGATCGCGGTACATGGACTTCTCCGGCTGACGAACAAAACGAAAACAAACAAAAAACCCCGGCTGCCAGAGCTGGGTTTCGTTTGGTCGTCTTGGGGAAGAAGAGAGCGATCACCAGGTGGCTGCCGAAACGGCCACCTGCGCGTGCTCAGGTGGCCGCGTTGGTAATGGTGGTAATCATTCGTGCACTCAGGGCCCGCTGCTCACCATCGGCCCGCGCGAATGCGGGCGGCATCATGCCCATGCCTTGGAAGGCCGCGGCGTGTGCGGTGAAGTGGGTTGAGGTGTACGACATGAAGGGCGCAGTGTAGCGCAGCCACCAGTAGCGCGGTCAACCGGGCGCGGCATCACTGTGGGTGGAAAGCCGCCGTTGTGAAGCGGCCTATGGGCTGGGGGCGACCGCTCCAAGGGCTGAGAGATGGTTTGACGCTATTAGAAACATAGCTGGTGGCGCTTTTTGGAAGCGCGCTACCAGCCGTTTTGGTCAAAATTCTTGCGCTGCGCCCTGCGCCAACGGTTATTCCACCAAGGTAGCCGTCAGCGTGATCTCCGGCACTGAGGCCAATGCCTTGGAGAGCGGGCAGTTGGCCTTGGCGTCGGCCGCCAGCTTTTGAAATGCCGCGTCGTCCAGGCCAGGCACCTTGGCCTTCAGGGTCAGCGCGATGCGGTCGATCACGAAACCATCACCTTCCTTGGCCAGGCGCACGGCGGCCGTGGTGTCGATGGTTTCGGTCTTGATGCCCGCCTTGTCTGCGGCGAACGAGAACGCCATGGTGAAGCAGGCTGCGTGCGCTGCACCCACGATCTCTTCGGGGTTGGTGCCCTTGCGGTCGTCGCCAAAGCGGCTGGCAAAACCATAGGGGTACTTGTCCAGCGCGCCTGTCTCGGTGCTGATCTGGCCTTGGCCGGCTTTTCCGGCACCAACCCAGTGAACGCTGGCTTTTTTCTCGGACATGGCAATCACTCCTTCGCTGTGGGCTCGGAGCCCAAAAGCTGCCATATGACCACATTCGCTCCGAGCTATTTGTCGGACAGGGCCGCGCATTGCAGGCCCCCGCGATGGCGTGGGGCGCGCTGCAGATGCAATGTGCTTGTGACCGCTGTCGGCCCTGTTCAGAGCCTGCCGTCTTGTTTACTGCACTTCAAATTGCGGGTTGGCCAAGACGTAGCTGATCGGCATGAACAAGCCGCCACCCACATACTGCAGTTGCAACGCATCTTCTTGCCCGCCAGACAGAGAGCCCGAACCGCCCGGTGTTGTGGAAGACCTGCGCGAGCCGCCGTAGAGGTTGGCGCCCGACTTGGCTGCCAGCAAGGTCAGGCCGTTGCTGCTGCTGGCCACTGCGCTCCAGTTTCCTGCGTCGGCAGTGGACCTCCATGTTCCGCCGCTGTCCGTGGATTCGTACACCGTTCCACCCTCGGTAGTGGCAACCACAAGTCGGCCATCGGACGAAGTGGCAATCCCGCGCCAGCTTCGCGCCTGCCCTGTTGATTCCCAGGTGGTGCCATAGTCGTTGGAGGTCCAGATATTCCCCGTATCTACGCTCGCGTACAGCCGTTGTCCATCGGCAGACGCCGCCACACTCCACCAGAACTGGGCCGTCGCCCTCGCGGTCCATGTCACGCCATAGTCCGTGGAAACATACAGTTGAGCGCCATTAGTGGCGGCCACCAGAACGCGCCCATCGGAAGAGGAACTCACCGCACGCCATGCGCGGCTGCTTTCACGCGCTGTCCAGTTGGCGCCGCCGTCTGAGGAAGTCCAGAGGTTGCCCAGGTAGGCCGCTGCGACAAGGTGCGAGCCATCGGCAGAACTGGCCACGGCACTCCAGGCCCTTGAAGAGCCGTCGTTGGACCAATTGGCGCCGCCATCCGTCGATTGGTAGATGGAGCCTCCATTGGTGACCGCAACGATCTTTGTTCCGTCGGCTGACATCGCTACGCCGCTCCATAGCTGGCCGGTGAGGCGTAGCGTCCAGTTGGCACCCGTGTTGGTGGAGGTGTAAAGCTCCCCAGAGCTGGAGGCGGCCACTTGACGCATGCCATCAGACGACATGGCCACTGCCGTCCAGGTGCCCGTCAAGGCCAAGGGGCTCCAGGTGATGTTCATGCCGCCCACCAGGCCTCGGGTGGCAATGCTTTGGCCCGCGTTCTGCGCCACTGTCCAGCCGCCCGCACCGACGCCGGTGACCTTGATCCAGTCGCCAATGGTGGGAGACGCCGGCAGCGTGATGACAACCCGGGCGCTGGGGTTGTTGGCAAGATAGCCGGTGTTGGAGACGGCCTGTACGGCAGCACCGGTCACGTTGACCCACTGTGTGTCAGCGGGCGCGGCGCTGCACAGATAGGAGGTGGCCGTCACCTCGCTAGGGCTGAGCACGCCGTTGTTGTCTCTGTCCAGGCCAGACTGCACCCGCTGGCCGCCGTAAGCGCAGTTCGCGCCCGCCGCTTCGGGCGTCAGCGCCAGCAAGTTGCTCAGGCCCGCGCTGCCGGCAGGCCCCGAGCCTCCTGGCGCGCCTGCTGACCCGTTGCAGACATAGCCCGTGCTGGTGACTTCGTTGTCTTCCAGTGAACCGTTGCGATTGGTATCCAGACCTGCGAGCACCGCAGAACCGCCTTGTGCGCACTGCACGCCCGCAGGCTCCGGGCGCTGCCTTACTAGCATGGACAGCCCGTTTGTGCCCCCCGTGCCGGGCTCTGCAGAGCCGCTGGCGCCATTGCATACATACTGGGTCGACGAAACCTCGGCATCGGTTAGGACGCCGTTGGCATCAATGTCCTGTCCCGACTGAATCCGGACCCCGCCAGCGGCGCAGTTGCTGCCCGAAGCCTCCGGCGCAATGCGCAACAGCGTTGTCGCGCCTGTGGCGGGTGGCGGCGGGCTTGCGGTGTCGTCAGAGCCTGATGATCCGCCCCCACAACCGCTAAGCAAGGCGGCGGCGAGCGTTAACGCACCCAGCAGACCGTTCGTCCGACAGGCTCTGGAAAAGGAGTTGAGGATGGCGCGGGGGTGGTGCATGGTGAGCAATAGAACAAAGTGTTTTGGACAGATGCGAATACCCGGATCGGGACCGCCATGACCGGTACAAGCATGGAGGGGCCTGTGCAACAAACGACGCCGTTCAATCGGCGGAACGCCTGCTGGGGCCGCGTGTGAATCTTGGTGAGCCATTACGGAGCATTTCTGGCACCGGCGCGGTTCACAAGCGGATCGGCGAACGAACTATATCGGCTGGGCTTCCCTTGTCCATTCGTAACGTGTTTGCTGCCACGCTACGGCCGCTTTGGTTGCTGGCTACTTCGCTGCATCGCGGCCGGAAGCAGGGACACGGAGCATGGCAATCGCATCGAAGGGGCAACGCACGGCGCACAAAGCGCACCCCGTGCAGGCCGAGGCATTGTTCAGCACTGACCGCTTGGGGCCCCAGGCGGCATCGCCCAACACCTGCAATGACAACACGTGCGGTGGGCACACCGCTACGCACCACCCACAGCCAGTGCAGCGCTGCAGGTCGATGGTGGGAAGAGCCTTGCGGAGCGCAGTCATGGAAGGCAGCATAGTACGGGGCTGCGTGCTCTGCCGCTGACCCATCAACCTCACTGCATACTGCCTGCCATGCCCCCCACGAACGCCGCGCGCTCCTTTGGCGCAGACACCATCACCCGCCACATTCTTGTCACCGGCCATGTGCAAGGCGTGGGTTACCGTTGGTCCATGGTTCAGGCCGCAGAGCGCCTGGGGGTATCGGGCTGGGTCCGCAACCGCCACGACGGCCGGGTCGAAGCCTGCGTCTGGGGCGCAGAGGCAGCCGTGATGGCGCTGATCGACTGGGCGCACCAGGGGCCCGCACATGCACGTGTGGACCGCGTGGTGGTGGGCAATGTGCCCGATGGCGGCGCGCCGCCCCAGGGCTTTACGCAGCGCGAGACGGTGTAGCCCACACACCCTCCGCCACCGCACTAAGTGCGCAGCCCCAGCTGCCGCAGCAGCTCCATGGCGCCCGCCGGTGCACGCTCCTTCGCGCCGTTGATGAAAAACAGGAACACATCGCGAGGCCGCCCGCCGCTCGTCCAGGCGCGCACGCCCTGGGCCCACCGCGCTATCGCCTCAGGCGGGTAGCCCGTGGGCACATCGCTCTGGCTGCGCATCAGGCGCAGGTAGGCAAAGTCGGCCTCAGTGTCGGCAATAGCGGGAAACTTTTCAGAATCTGTGCAGACAGGCACACAACTATATTGGCGCGCAAGCGCCAGAAACTGCGGCGTCGCAAAACTCGGATGGCGCACATCCAGTGCGTGCCGCAGGCGGTGCCCATCGACCTGTTGCGGCAGCAGCGCCAGAAACGCCTCGAAATCGCTCGGCTCGAACACCTTGCTGGGCATGAATTGCCACACGATGGGCCCCAACTTATCTTTGAGTTCTGAAATGCCGCTTTCAACAAACCGCGTGACCGAGTCGCCCCCGTCTGCCAACACCCGCCGGTGCGTGGCAAAGCGGTTGGCTTTGAGCGAGAACATGAAGCCCTCGGGCGTTTCACGGTGCCACTTTGCAAACGTGGGTGGCTTGAAGGTGCTGTAGTAAGTGCCGTTCACCTCAATCGCCGTGAGCTGTCGGCTGGCGTGCTGCAGCTCTTTGCTGTGTGCAAGGCCCGCCGGGTAGAAGTTGCCGCGCCAGGGCTCAAATGTCCAGCCACCGATGCCCACGCGGATGCGTTGGTGAAGGCCTTGGTCATTCACTCCGCTTGAATGGGTAGCTTCTCTGCTGCTGCTGCTGCTGCTGCTGGGGTCTGCGTTTGAATCCACGGCGGCCTCTGTATTGCATCCACGGGACGGCCACTTTACCAACCCAACGGCCAACACCCCCAGCGACTGTGGCATCCGTTCGGTTGGCTCACGCACGCACCACGCTGTCGGCGATGCCCGCTGTTTGCCTACACCGAGCAGGCCACGCCGTCGCGACCATGAAAGTCCGCACTTCCCATTGCACACAACATTCAGGAGATACGCCATGACCCAGCAAAACCCCGATCTCAACCGTGACCCCATCACCCAGGAACCTGGCGCCCACCCCATTGGCACCGGCATCGGCGCTGCAGGCGGCGCCGTCACGGGCGCTGCGGCTGGCAGCGTGGGCGGCCCCATCGGCACAGCCGTGGGCGCGGTCGTAGGCGCCGTGGTTGGTGGCTTGGCCGGCAAGGGTGCTGCCGAAGCGGTCAACCCCACCGCAGAAGACACCCATTGGCGCACTGCCTACGACAAAGAGCCCTATTACTCCAACGCCTACACCTACGACGACTACGCCCCCGCCTACCGCGGCGGCTACCAGAGCGTCATCGACGGCCGCACCAGCTGGGATGACGCCCGCAGCGACCTGGAGCGACGCTGGGCCACAGACCGCAGTACCAGCCGCCTGAACTGGATGGACGCAGAGCCCGCCGCCAAAGCTGCGTGGGAACGCGCAGATCGCATCTGGAAACAGACCAAGCAGGAGTAAACACCTTACGGCTGTGGAAAAGCGCGCGGCATGCCTTGGTTGCAAGCCGCAATGCGCCCATAAGCCGTGATCGAACTGCCTGCGCTGTGCAGGCAGTTCGATCACTCAGCCCCGACGCTGCAGGTTCCGCGCTCCATAGGCGCAGTACCCCGGCTTGGGGCTTTTCTTTTGGGGGTGCAAGCGGCAGGTCTCAGGTCGCTTGTCGTACACCGTACACAGCCGTGTCTTGGGGTCGAGAAAGTTGCAGTCCCCACTTGCACGCCGCGCCATCGTAAAGATGGCGTTCTTGTGGTTGAAGTGGTCAATCAATCGTGCCTTCTGCAGCCGCTTGGCAATGTGGCGGATTTCTTCATGCTCGGCTTCGAACGGGTCCACCAGCTCCAGCCGCACCAGGTCCGACAGCTGCACCTCCAGCGGCATGGTGCAGCAGTTGGCCGCGCAGGTGTCGCACAGGCCCGCACGGTAGCGGGTCCAGGTGTCCAGGCGGTCTACGTCAACGATGGCAATGGGGGAGCGCATGGGGTGGGATTGTGCCTGCGTGCACTACAGGGCGCTGCACTTGGTAACACTTGGGCCATACTCGCAAGACAGCCAACACCCTGCTGTCCACCCCTCCCACCACAAGGTCCGACGAGTGAGCGCATCGTCCAAAAGCCATCTCAGCGAAACCGACATCTGCGACCGTTTCATCACACCCGCCTTGGAGCAAGCGGGCTGGACGCGCGAACAGCACATCCTGCGCGAATACACCCTGCGCCCCGGCCGCGTGGTGGTGCGCGGCCAGGCTTCGCACCGCGACAAGGCCTCCATGCTGCGGGCCGACTACGTGCTGTTCCACAAGCCCAACGTGCCACTGGCCGTGTTGGAGGCCAAAGACGCCAAGCACTCCGTCGGCGCAGGCATGCCCCAGGCCATTCAATACGCCGAGCTGCTGGGCGTGCCCTTCAGCTTTGCCAGCAATGGCGATGGCTTTGTGTTCCGCGACGCCACCCTGTCCGATGGCGTGCTGGAGCGCGACCTCACGTTGGATCAATTCCCCACCCCTGCCGAGCTGTGGGCCAAGTACTGCGCCTGGAAGGGCTGGACCTCTGCGGTGGAGCACATTGCCTCCACCGACTACGCCCCCAGCAAAACCCCGCGCTACTACCAACTCGGGGCCATCAACCGCACGGTCGAGGCCATTGCCGCAGGCCAAAACCGCGTGCTGCTCGTCATGGCCACGGGCACCGGCAAAACCTACACCGCGTTCCAGATCATCTGGCGCTTGTGGAAAAGCGGTGCCAAGAAACGCATCCTGTTTTTGGCCGACCGCAACATCCTCATCGACCAGACCATGGTCAATGACTTCCGCCCCTTCAAGGGCGCGATGGCCAAGCTCAGCCCCCACGCCAAGGGCGTGGAGCGGGTGGACGCCCAGGGCCAAGTCACCGTGGAAGACGTGGACCTGGCCGTGAACAAGACCACCAAGGTGGTCGATAAAAGCTACGAGATCTACCTCTCGCTATACCAGGCCGTCACCGGCACGCAAGAAGAGCGCAACATCTACAAGCAGTTCAGTCCCGACTTTTTCGACCTCATCGTGGTGGACGAATGCCACCGGGGCAGCGCGGCAGAAGATTCCGCCTGGCGCGACATCCTCACCTACTTTGCCAGCGCAACGCAGATCGGCCTCACGGCCACGCCCAAAGAGACGGAAGACGTCTCCAACATCGACTACTTTGGCGAGCCGCTCTACACCTACAGCTTGAAGCAAGGCATTGAAGACGGCTACCTCGCGCCCTACAAAGTGGTGCGCGTGGACCTCGATAAAGACACCTTCGGCTGGCGCCCCACCGAGGGCCAGCGCGACAAGTTCGGCCACCTCATCGAAGACCGCATCTACACCGGTGCCGACATGAACCGCAAGCTCGTCATGGAGAAGCGCGACGCCGTGGTGGCCGCCAAGGTCACCGAATACCTGAAGGCTACCGACCGCTACGCCAAGACCATCGTCTTTTGCGAAGACATTGAACACGCCGAGCGCATGCGCAAAGCACTCAGCAACGCCAACGCCGACCTGTGCGCCAAAGAGCCCAAATACGTGGTGCAGATCACCGGCGACAACACCGAAGGCAAGCGCGAGCTGGACAACTTCATCGACCCCGAGAAGACCTACCCCGTCATCGCCGTCACCTCTAAGCTCATGAGTACCGGCGTGGACGCACAGACCTGCAAGCTCATCGTGCTGGACCAGACCATCAAGTCCATGACGCTGTTCAAGCAGATCATTGGCCGGGGCACCCGCCTGCGCGAAGACTTGGGCAAAAGCTGGTTCACCATCCTCGACTTCAAGCGCGCCACCGAACTTTTTGCCGACAAAGACTTCGACGGCGAGCCTGTGCAGGTGTACGAGCCCACCAGCGGCGAGCCCATAGCCCCGCCCCCGCCGGTGGAGTTACCCACCACCGCCCAGTCCGGTGGTGGGGGCCCTGATGCTTGGCCCCTCACCACCGCAGGCCCAGGCGAGGGCGGCGCAGGCACCGACGAACCCCGCAAATACACCCTGGGCAACAACGTCACCGTGGCCGTGGCGCGCGAGCGGGTGCAGTACCTCAACGCAGACGGCAAGCTCATCACCGAAAGCCTGCGCGACTACACCCGCATCAACCTGCTCAAAAAATACGACTCGCTCGACCAGTTTCTGCAAACCTGGCAGCAGGCCGACCGCAAGGCCGCCTTGCTGACAGAGCTGGAGTCCGAGGGGGTTCTGCTGGACGCCCTGGCCGCAGAGGTCGGCAAAGACCTCGACCCGTTCGACCTGCTGCTGCACGTCGCCTACGACCAGCCCCCGCTCACCCGCCGCGAGCGCGCCCAGCGCGTCAAAAAGCGCAACGTCTTCACCCAATACGGCCCCGTGGCCCGCAAGGTGCTCGACGCCCTGCTCGACAAATACGCGGACGAAGGCATTGCCACCATCGAGAGCAACGAGGTTTTCAAACTCCAGCCCTTCACCGACCTGGGCAGCCCCGTGGAGCTGGTGCGCAGCTTTGGCGGTCGCCCGCAATACCTCAGCGCACTGCAGGCGCTGGAGCAGGCGCTGTACGCTACGCACCCGGCCTACTAGCTGTGCGCCGCTGTGTGCCGCCAAATACTCCTGCTTTGATAGCTTCAAGCGCTTACTGGATAAGCGCTTGAGCCTGATTTTGCTTAAATTCTTGGTTCCATGTCCCACCTCACTCCCGTCATCAAATCCATCCAAGACATCATGCGCCAGGACTCTGGTGTGGATGGCGACGCACAGCGCATCAGCCAGCTCACCTGGCTGCTGTTCCTCAAGGTGTTTGATGCACTGGAAGAAGAACTCGAACACACCCGCGACGACTACAAAAGCCCCATTGCCGAGCACCTGCGCTGGCGCCACTGGGCGGCCGATGCCGAGGGCATGACTGGCGACGCCCTGCTCGATTTTGTGGACAAGCAACTCTTCCCCGCCCTCAAGGGCCTGAGCGCCGACCCGCAGCGCAACCCGCGCGGCTACGTGGTGCGCGGCGTGTTTGAAGACGCCTACAACTACATGAAAAGCGGCCACCTGCTGCGCCAGGTGGTTAACAAACTGGGCGGCATCGACTTCAACCGCCAGGCCGAACGCCACCAGTTCAACGACCTGTACGAAAAAATCCTGCGCGACCTGCAAAGCGCAGGCAACGCGGGCGAGTTCTACACCCCCCGCGCCGTCACCCAGTTCATGGTGGACATGACCAGCCCCCCGCTGGGCGAAAGCGTCATGGACCCGGCCACCGGCACCGGCGGCTTTCTCGTCTGCGCCATCGAGCACCTGCGCAAACAAGTGCACAACGCAGAGCAAGAAGCCGT